>Ga0265338_10006044_pt1 | contig 15547 bp, 14 predicted proteins | sample 42126metaG_FD_193579 | JGI IMG/M metagenome (GOLD analysis project Ga0265338, IMG submission 193579) | Rhizosphere microbial communities from Carex aquatilis grown in University of Washington, Seatle, WA, United States - 4-21-26 metaG | ecosystem: Host-associated > Plants > Roots > Rhizosphere... | reverse complement strand
GGCTTGTGAACTCCATGTGCTGACCCGAGTCGAGTACCACCTGGAGGTCACTGGTGAAGACATCGGCGAACCCGGGCCACTGGTGCGTGTCGAGCAGCCGGAAGTACCGGGCCTTCAGCTCCTTGATCCGCTCGATCTCGCGGAACTCTTCCCAGGTCAGCGCGGCCATGTTCGTCTCCCTCGGCTCCGTTGCACGAATCAGTTATATCAGTGCACGAATCGAATGGAATGTCGGTGTTTGCAGTAAGGTAGGCAGATCGATGGTCAAAGACGGTAATCTCAGCCGAATGCGTGCGGAGAAGAGCGATACTACGACGAAAACGCATACCTCACGGAAGAAGCGTCATGCCGCTGGCCTGACCGTGCTGACCGTGCTGACCGCGGCGGCAGCGGCCCTTCCCGCGGTCGTTTCCGCCGGCTCGGCCGCGGCGGCCACCGGGCCGGCCCCGGTCGGCGGCGCGAAATACGCGAAGGCGCTGGTGCTGAACGACGCCGGCGCCAAGCTGGCGACCTGGAACCGGACCCAGCCGTTCTGCAGCCCCGATCCTGGCTACCTCGCCAACGGCGCCGTGCGGGCCGGCTCGGGCAACGTGCTCAGCCTGACCACCTCGGGCACCCCGGGCAGCTGCGTGGCACTCATCAGCCCCGGCACCGTCTCCTCCGGCGTCATCGAGTCCCGGATCTACTTCCCGGCCCTGCCCGGCCACCCCGGGACGATCGCCAACTGGACCGGCTTCTGGCTGAGCGGCCCCAACTGGCCGGCCGACGGCGAACTGGACGCCGCCGAGGTAGAGCCAGTCGACGCGACCAACGCGGTGACCTGGCACAGCGGCACCGCCGCGAACCTGTTCAGCAAGTCCACCGCCCCCTATTTCCCGCCCCGGCTGCCAATCGAGAGCCCCAACCTGAAGCCGGGCTGGCACACCGTCGACATCGTCTACACCAAGGGCGAGTTCGCCGTTTACTACGACGGCCGCCGGTATACCCACTACGTCAGCAGTAACGTCACCGGCCGCCCGCTCAACATCTACTTCACGATGACGGACACCCCCGACAACAGCTGGGTGGAGTCGCGCATCGGCGGCCCGCCGATCAACTCCAGTCCCCAGGCCGCCACCATGACCGTCCAGTACCTGCGGATCTGGTCCTTCCGCTAGGCGTCATTCGTTGTCGGCGAGCTGAGCGCGGACGCCACCACGATGATCAGGTCGGCGCCGCGGACTTGCCGTGTCATCCACGTTGCCCAGTCCTGCCGACGCTCCGCTGCCGCGCAACACGGCTGCCCCGCTAGTCACATTCATCTGGACTGAGGAAACACTGGGTAAATTTGGTGTTGTGATAGCGCAATGCCGTTAAGTTAGGCGAGCGCTCCCCGTGAATGCCGCAGCCTAGGAGAGATTGCGCCGGCCGTCGCGGCCGTGAACCGTCTCCCGGGCCCGCCACGCGGCGGCGCCGAAACGGTGAAGGCGACCCAGCGCGAAAGCGCCGGGTCGCCAGGAGTCTGTCAGGGGTGCCCCCAGCGGGGCTCCACGTAAACCGTCGTCGGTACGGCCTGTGGTGGGGCGCCTGGTGGTGACTGGTAGCTTCCGGACCGAGAGGCAGTGATCGGGTTAGGTGCCTGAGGGACCCTGGTCGTCGTTGCCGGATTCCCGATTGCGGGCGATCCAGGCGAGGACTTCGCGAATCGCTGTTGCCTGCTCTCGCGCTAGGGCCTCGAACTCCATGACCAGCGGTTGGCTCCCGTTCGTGCCGGGATGCACCTGACTGCCGAGCCGGATCACCCGGCCGTCGCGTGGTCCTGCCGTCTCGTCGGCTGCGTAGCGATCCGACTGGCGGATCGCAAGCAGGAACCCATAAGTGGATGATAAATTTCATCTATGCGTAGTAACGTGCCGGGGTTGCTGCCGATACTTCGGTCCCCGCATCTGGCCGAGATGCTCACGCTGCTGCTGCTTCACCCTGACGCGGAGTACACGCTGAGTGAGGTGGCCGGCAAGCTGAGACTTCCGCTCACCACGGTACAGCGGGAGGTGAACCGGCTGTCTGGCTCAGGCCTGATCCGGGAGCGCCGTATCGGGCGCTCCCGGCTGGTGTCCGCCGACCCGGCCAGCCGTTACACCCGGCCGCTGACCGAGCTGCTCTCGATCGCGTTCGGCCCGCTGTTTGTCATTGACGAGGAGTTCCAGGGGCTCGGCGCGCTGGCGGTGGCGATCTATGGGTCCTGGGCTGCCCGTTACGAGGGCGTCGCCGGCCCTCCGCCGAACGACGTCGACGTCCTTGTCATCGGGGATGTGCCGCGCCGCGATATGTACGAGGCGGCCGAGCGGGCCGAGCAGCGCCTCGGGCTGCCGGTCAATCCCGCGCTGTGCTCCCGGGATCGGTGGCTCGCGGCGGCGGACCCGCTCATCCAGCAAGTCCGAACGGCTCCGCTCACCTGGGTCACCGGGCACGCACCCCGGGAGGAGGAAGGCTGATGCGCTGGAGTACCGGGGCGACTGAGGTCGAGCAGCTGCTGGCCAGGGGCATATCGAGCGGGTCCAGGGCGCGCAAGCAGACGGTGCGTCCTGGCTTGACCGGGCGCGACGCAGTCTCGACGCGGCACGGGTTATCGCGCAGGACGCGCCCGATAGCAGCGTCGTCCTCGCCTATGACGCAGCCCGGCAGGCATGCGTCGCCATTCTGGCGCAGCAGGGTCTGCGTCCCACCACGGCGGGCGGCCATTACGCGGTCGAGGAAGTGATCCGGGCTCAGTTCGGCCCGGCGCTGCGGGCCTTCGGCGGCCTGCGCCGCAGGCGCAACGAACTGGAGTACCCCCTCTACCTGACCGAGCAGGCGACCCCGGCGGAGGCAGCGGAAAACGCTCCAGACCGCCGCCGAGCTCATCGACGCGGCCGCCAGGCTCGTCCCCAGCCTCGGATTCTTCTAGCGACCTGGCCTTCCGCTCCGTCCGGATTGGGATGAGCGATGTGCGACGCGTAGTTGGTGATGTGCGCTCCTCGCGTGACGGGGAATCGCCCCGGATTCAAGGGAACGGCGACGCCAGCCACCAGGTGTCCGCGGAGGGTCCAGAGGGTCGTTATCTCCTTCCCATCGCGAACTTGTCGCTGGAGTGGCTGGTACCGGCTCAACTCCGCTGGGCCTCGCCGGGCTGCGGGCGGATACGCAGGCAGGCTAGCGTGGACAGGGTGCCTAGGGTGGCGGCGATGGTGAGGCTGGCCTGCAGGCCTGGGATGAAGGCCCGGGGCGCGACGACGAGGATGCCGAATACGGCGATGGCGACGGCGCCGCCGATCTGACGGAACATGTTGAGCACGGCGCTGGCGATCCCGGCCTGGCCTGGTCCGGTGCTGGTGAGCACGACTCCGGTGAGCGCCGGCATCGCTACTGACCCGCCGGCGCCGACGAGGATGACGAGGCAGGCGACTGGCCAGGCTTGCCCGAGCGGCGCGGCGAGCGCGAGCCCGATCAGGCCCGCTGTCATCGACGACAGCCCGAGCACGGCCGGGAACCGGGTGCCAAGCCGGTTGACCACCGCTCCGCTGGAAAGGTTGCCGGCCAGGCTGACCAGGGCTGAGGGCAGAAAGGCCAGGCCAGCCACGAGCGGCGAGAGGCCGAGGTGCTGCTGCAGGTAGAGGCTGGCGAGGAAAACAGTCCCGTACCAGCCGACGATAAAGGTGAACCCGCCGAGCAGCGCGATCCGCATGCTGTGGGGCCGGAACAGGGACAGCGGCATCATCGGGTGCGCCACCCGGGCCTGTACCGCGGTGAACCCGGCTAGGCTGGCGGCCGCGACAGCGAAGACGACAATGACCAGGGGACGCCCGAAGCCGCGCTCGCCGCCGTCGATGAGCGCGTAGACCAGGGCGACCAGGCCGGTGACAGCCAGCACCTGCCCGGCCCAGTCGAACGGCAGGGCCCGGCGCGCTGACGGGGCGACCCGGGGAATGAAGGCGAGGATCAGCAGGCACACTGGAATGTTGATGGCGAACACGAGCCGCCAGTTGAGCGTGGTCAGCAGCCCGCCGAGCAGCGGCCCGGCCGCCCCTGAGACGGCACCGCCCGCGGTCCACACGCCGAGGGCGCGGGCGCGGCGGGCGGGGTCGGGGAACGCCTCGCGGATCAGGGCCGTCGAGGCCGGCAGCAGGACGGCCGCCCCGGCTCCCTGGAGGCAGCGGGCGGCGATCAGCAAGCCGATCGTCGGGGCGGCTGTGCACAGCACCGAGGTGGCGCTGAAGATGGCGACGCCGGCCGCGAAGGCGCGCTTGGCCCCGATCCGGTCCGACAGGTTTCCGGCGAAGAGCAGCAGGCTGGCGAACAGCAGGGTGTACCCGTCGATCACCCACTGCAGGGCGCTGGTGCCACCGCCTAGGTCCTGTCCCATCCGGGTCAGGGCGACGTTGACGATGAGGATGTCGAGGGTGGTGAGGAAGAACCCGCCCGAGGCCAGCAGCAGGACCGTCGTGGCGTGCCCGGCCCGCCCGTCCGGGGCGGTTCCGGCGCTCAGGGAGTCTTCCGCCGTGACGGCGCGCATGCTGCTGTCCTCCGGGTTCTTCGGCACTGGCTACTCAGCTCGGGGTAGGGGCTGGCCGGCCCGCGATCGCGGGCGCGGGGGTCAGGTTTACCGGGGCCGTCAGACTCGTTCGTAGGTGTCGGGGTTGGGGCCGGCCCGTCCGGCCTCGCCCCGGTCGAGCGCGTCGACCGCCGCGATCTCCTCGGCGGACAGCTCGAAGTCGAGGACGGCGAGGTTTTCCGCCATCCGCTCGGGGCGGGCCGACTTGGGGATGACGACCGTGCCGTGCTGGAGGTGCCAGCGCAGGATCACCTGCGCGGGCGTCCTCCCGCGGGCGGCGGCGATCCCGGTGATCGTCTCGTCGGCCAGCGGCTTGCCGTTGTGCCCGAGGGGGCTGTGCGCCTCGACCGCGATGCCGTGGCGGGCGGCGGCGGCGCGGACGGCCTGGTTGGTGAAGTAGGGGTGCAGCTCGACCTGGTTGACGGCCGGGACGATGCCGGTCTCGGCGATGATGCGGTCCAGGTGGGCGGGCTGGAAGTTGGAGACCCCGGCGGTGCGCAGCCGTCCCCCGGCCACCAGGCCGGCGACGGCCTTCCAGGTCGAGACGTAGTCGCCGTCGCCCACGGTGGGCAGCGGCCAGTGGACCAGGAACAGGTCGAGCTGGTCCAGGCCGAGGCCGGCCATGGTCGCGTCGAACGAGCGGCGGACGTCGTCCGGGGCGTGGTTGCCGTTGGCGAGCTTGCTGGTGACGTACAGCTCATCGCGGGGGATGCCAGAGCTGGCGATCGCCTGCCCGACGCCGCGTTCGGTGCCGTAGGACTGGGCGGTGTCGATGTGCCGGTACCCGGCCCGCAGGGCCTGGCCGACGACCTGGGCGGTGAGGTCGATGTTGGCCTGCGAGGCGTCGCGGCTCGGCTGGACGCGCAGCGTGCCAAAGCCGATCTGCGGGATGCCGGTCCCGTCCCGCAACGGGACCACCGGGACCGGGGTGTGAACGGTCGGCATTGCTACTCTCTTGCTGAGTGTGAGTGCCTAGGGCTGGAGGAGGGTCTTGATGGCGCGGCGCTCGTCCATGGCCCGGTAGCCGTCGGCGGCCTGGTCGAGCGGCAGCGTCAGGTCGAAAACCCGGCCCGGGTCGATGTCGCGGGTCTCGATCCGACGGATGAGGCCGGGCAGGAACCGGCGGACCGGGGCGGGGCCGCCGAGCAGGTGGACCTCGGCGTAGAACAGCTCCTCGCCGGGCAGTTCGACGCCGTGGGCGACGCCGACGTAGCCGACGTGCCCGCCCGGGCGGGCGGAGCGGATGGCCTGCATCATCGAGTCCTGGGTGCCGACCGCCTCGATGACCGAGTGCGCGCCGTACCCGCCGGTCATCTCCTTGACCGCCGCGACGCCGTCGTCGCCGCGCTCGGCGACGATGTCGGTCGCGCCGAACTCCAGGGCCAGCTTCTGCCGGGACTCGTGGCGGCTCATCGCGATGATGCGCTCCGCGCCGAGCTGGCGGGCGGCCAGCACGGCCAGTAGCCCGACCGCGCCGTCGCCGACGACCGCGACCGTCTTGCCCGGGCCGGCTTCGGCCGCGACGGCGCCGAACCAGCCGGTGCCGAGGACGTCGGAGGCGGCCACCAGGCTCGGGATCAGGCCGGGGTCGGGCTGGCCGTGGGTGGCGACCAGGGTCCCGTCGGCCAGCGGGACGCGCAGGTACTGGGCCTGGGCCCCGCCCGCGCCGACGAACTCCACGTGGGCGCAGCGGCTCTGGTAGCCGGCCTGGCAGATCTCGCAGGTGCCGTCGGAGGCGAAGAACGAGCCGACGACGAACTGGCCCGGCTTGATGTTCCGAACGTCAGGTCCGGTTTCCTCGACGACGCCGGCGTACTCGTGCCCCATCGGGGTGGGCTGGGTTACCGGGTTGATCCCGCGCCAGTCCCACAGGTCCGAGCCGCACACGCTGGTGGCCGCGATCTTGATGACCGCGTCGGTCGGCCTGATGATCTTCGGGTCGTCGCGCTCTTCGACGCGCACGTCGCCCGGTGCGTAGATGACTGCTCCGCGCATGCTCGGAAACTCTCCTTAGTCGGCTTCAGCGGCCGTCGCGGCCGCCTTGTACTGCTCGTCGGTGACGTGCTCCAGCCAGCTGGCCCCGTCACCGTCCGCGGTGCCCTCGTACAGCGCGATGTGCACCATGAAGCTGCCCGGGGCGGCGCCGTGCCAGTGCTCTTCCCCCGGCGGGGTGTACACGACCTGCCCCGGGCGGGCGACGATGACCTTCCCGTCCCGCGTGCCCAGCAGCGCGGTACCCTCGGTGACATACAGGGTCTGGCCCACCGCGTGCGAGTGCCAGGCAGTGCGGGCGCCGGGAGCGAAGTGCACGCAGCCGCACGCCATCCGGGACGGCTCGTCCTTGCGCACGTGGATCGCGTCGATGTAGACATCGCCGGCGAACCACTCCGCCGGCCCCTTGCGGGTGGGCTGCCTCGGCTCGATATTCATGAGTGCTCCTCTTGGCTAGTCGTTGGAGTCTTCGGCGAAGACCTGCTTGGCCACGGTCATCGCCGCCATCGCCTTGGGCCAGCCGGCGTAGAACGCCAGGTGGGTGATCGCCTCGATCAGCTCCGCCTCGGTCACCCCGTTACGCTTGGCCAGGCCCAGGTGGAAGGTCAGCTGCCCGGTGTTCCCGCCCGTCGTCAGCGCGGCCACGGTGACCAGGCTGCGGTCCCGCGGCGACAGCTCGGGACGGGTCCACACCTGGCCGAACAGCACGTCGTCGGTAAAGCCGACCAGGCCCGGCGCGAAGTCACCAAACTGCTTCGCCGCACCAGACGGCTCCTTATCCTCAGTAGTCACTTCTCTTCCCTCCAGCAATCCGTGGATTCTTAGTTGAGCTGTCTTTCCGGGAGAACTTCATCCCGGACGGCCGCGGGCGGCCGCCTTCCCGTGACGGCCAAGGCGATCAGCGGGACCAGGCCCGCCGCGGCCATGACCGCGCCGACCAGCGCGGGGCCGCCCGGGCCAAGGGCGGAGTCCAGGGCATAGCCGGCGATCCAGGAGCCGAGGGCGATGCCTGCGTTGAAGGCGGACACGGCGAGCCCGGCGGCGAGGGCCGGGGCCGCGCCCGCGAACCGCACGGCCAGCCCGGTGGCGACCGGCGGCACCGCCATCCCCGCCGCGCCGAGCAGCACCAGCAAGACGACCACGGCCGGGGCGCTCCCGGTCAGCAGGAACAGCAGCAGCTGGATCAGCCCGGTACCGGCCGCCGCGCTGATGAACGTCGCGACCGGCCAGCGGTCGGCTAGGCGCCCGCCGACGTTCGTGCCCGCCAGTGCGCCGACGCCATAGCCGGCCAGTACGAGCGGGACCGCGCTGTCCGGCAGCCCGCTGCCCATGGTCAGCAACGGAGAAATATAGCTGAACGTGGCCATGTAGCCGCCGGTCACGAACACGGTGCCGGCCAGCAGCAGCCAGAGCCGCCGGCTGCGCAGCGCGGCCAGCTGCGACCCGGGGGAGACGACCTCGCGCGGCCCGTCGGCGGGGACGAAGCGCCCGATGACCACGGCGGCCACGGCGGCCAGCACCGCCAGCGCCCAGAACGCCGCTCGCCAGCCCAGGTGCTGCCCGGCCCAGGAGCCCAGCGGCACCCCGGCGACCGTGGCCAGCCCGACGCCGCTCATCATCACGCCCAGGGCCCGCGACGCCACCGCCGGCCCGGCCGCGGCCGTGGCCACGGTAGACGCGACCGACCAGAAGGCCCCGGTGACCAGGGCGGTCAGCACCCGGGCGGCGAGTACCAGCGTGAAGTCGGAGCTGAGCGCGGCGAGCACGTGCCCGGCGGCGAAGACGGCCAGTGCCAGGACCAGCACGGCCCGCCGCGGCAGCCGCGCGGTAGCGACCGCCATCACCGGGGCGCCCACGATCATGCCGACCGCGAAGGCGGTGATCAGCAGGCCGGCCTGGGCCACGCTGACCCGCAGGCCGGACGACAGCTGCGGGAGCAGCCCGGCGACCAGGTACTCGCTGGTGCACATCAGGAACGTGCCCAGGGCCAGCAGCAGCACCACGAACGGCAGGCGGGCGGCGGGCGCCGCGGGTGAGGACACGGGCCGGAACCTCCGATCGACGAGAAGCGACGAGAATGTTTCGCCTTCCAGGTAACCGGACGCCGGGCGGGCGCAGGGGGTCGAGGTTACGGGGGTACTGCCGCAACCCCCCTGCCTGCGGTAACCCGGCGTAACGTTATTGGCGTGGACAACCGAGCCGAGATCCGCGAGTTCCTGGTCACCCGGCGGGCCAAGATCGCCCCGGCGCAGGCCGGGCTGCACCCGGGCGGCGGGCGCCGCCGGGTGCCCGGGCTGCGCCGCGAAGAGGTCGCCGTCCTGGCCGGCGTGAGCACCGAGTGGTACGTCCGCCTGGAAAAGGGCCACATCAGCGGGGTCTCCGACGAGGTCCTGGGTGCTGTCGCCGGCGCGCTGCAGCTGGACGAGGCCGAGCGGCTGCACCTGTTCGACCTGGCCCGGGCGGCGAGGCCCGCCCGTCCGCCGCGGCGGCGGGCCCGGGCGGCCGTCCGCCCCAGCGTGCTGCGCATCCTGGAGTCGATGAGCGGCACGCCCGCGTTTATCCGCAACGGGCGGCTCGACGTGCTGGCGGTCAACCCGCTCGGCCGCGCCCTGTACGCGCCCGTCTTCGACGACCCGGCCCGCCCGGCCAACCTGGCCCGGTTCTGCTTCCTCGACCCGGTCGCACGGGACTTCTACCCCGGGTGGGACGAGGTCGCCGAGTCCACCGTCGCGCTGCTGCGCACCGAGGCCGGCCGCGACCCCTACAACCGCGAACTGAGCGACCTGGTCGGCGAGTTCGCCACCCGCAGCGAGCAGTTCCGCGACCTCTGGGCCGCGCACGACGTCCGCCTGCACCAGCACGGGACCAAGCACTTCCGGCACCCGGTCGTCGGCCTGGTCGACGTCGCCTTCGACTCGTTGCCCCTGCCCGCCAGCGAAGACCACGGCCTGACCATGACCTGCTACACCGCCGAGCCCGGCTCGCCGTCCGACGACGCACTGAAGATGCTCGCGAGCTGGGTTGCCAGCCCTTCCGCCGGCGTCGGCGAGGTCGTCAGCCTGGACGAGCACGCCTGCTAGCGCCGCGTTGATCTGAGGCACGCCCTGTTCACCTGGACGTTCAACCCTGCCACCCCAGCTCGATCCGCCGCCGGAGATCGCCGCCGCCACTGATATGGCCCGGCCTTCTCGTTTTTACCTGCGGGGTATCCCGCGAAGCGTCGCGATGCCATTCGGTGCCAGGCGAGTGTGGCAGGAGGTTTGCCGCAGCGCCTTCTCCCGGACGAGCCGGACGGGCACGTCTGTGGTGCTTGCCGACATAACCCGAGCCGAAGCTGGCTGGCCGTCCTTGCGGGATCCTCGCGAGCCGACGTTTCCGCAGGTCAGGCGGCATAGCGACGGTCTGTGTGGTGCCCCCAGAAGGATTCGAACCTTCGCACCTGGCTCCGGAGGCCAGTGCTCTATCCCCTGAGCTATGGGGGCTCAGCAACGGAGAAAGGCTATCAGTCCGCGGCGGTGGATGTGACGCCCGCGCGACAGCCGGGTGACACCCGGCCGGGATGCGCACGGGCCGTAGGCAAGAGGGCGGGCGAGGCGGTAGCCTCACCGAGTGTGACGCAAGGTTTGGGGCGCGTGCTCGTCGTGGACGACGACGAGGTCATCCGGCAGCTTATTGCGGTGAACCTGCAGCTTGAGGGGTTTGACGTGGCGACTGCGGTCGACGGTCAGGACTGCCTTGACAAGGTGCAGGAGATCAAGCCGGATGTCATCACCCTTGACGTGATGATGCCGCGCCTTGACGGCTGGGAGACCGCGGTTCAGCTGCGCAAGTCCCCGGAGACCGCGCACATCAAGGTGGTGCTGATCACTGCCCGCGCCCAGGAGGACGACATCGCCCGGGGCGCCAACGTGGGGGCCGACGCCTACCTGACCAAGCCGTTTGACCCCGGTGAGATGATCCGGGTGGTCCGCGAGCTGGCCGGCGCCCCGCCCGCCTGAGCCCCCGTAGCCTGGACTGGTGATCACCAGGGAGCTGCGGCACGCGATCGCCCGGGCGGCGGCCGCGGCCGGCTTCCCGGGAACGGGCGACCCCGGCCTGCGGCCGACCGGAACTCCCGGCCAGTACGCCGCCAGCGTCGCGCTTTCCCTCGGCGCCGGGCCCCGCGAAACCGCCGCCGCCCTGGCCGGCACGCTGGCCGAGGCCGACTGGATAAGTAAAGCCGAGGTCACCGGCCCCGGTTACCTCACCGTCACCGTCACCCCGGCCAGGCTCAAGGCGGTAGCCGAAGACATCGCCCAGGCCGGCTCCGGCTGCGTGACCAGCGACGCGCTGGCCGGCCAGGCCGTCCCCGCCCCGCCTGCAGGCGACCCGCTGGCCGCTCCCGGCTGGGAACAGGCACGGCGGGCAGTCGCCGCGCGGCTGACCGCCCGGCTCGCCGCCGCGGCGGGCGCGACGGTGGCCAGTCACGCGGGTACCGAACGGGGGCGGCTGACCCCGGAACTGGAACCGTTGCCCGCCGGGCGGGCCAGCCGCCCCCGTTCCGCTGCTCCCGGGACGGAACCGGGGGGCGGGCCGGGCCGGCCGGAGACGGGCGCGGCGGCGGCCGAACTGGCCGACGCGGTCGGCTACGCCGGCCGTGACGCGGTGCTGTTCACCCTGGCCAGGGCGATTCCGGGCAAGCCAGTGCGGGTGGACCCGGCGATAATCGCGCGGCACGTGCCCGGCAATCCGGCCTATGCTGTCAGGTACGCGCACGCCCGCGCCGCGTCCGGGGTGCGCTGGGCAGTGATCTCCCGGGGGGACAACTCAGGGGAGCTGCTGCTGCTCGACGCGCTGTCGTGGCTACCGGAACGGGTGGCCGCCGCCGCGCGCCGTGGCCGGCCCGATGAGTTCGCCCGCTACCTGGAGGATCTGGCCAGCGTCACCGTTGATGTCCTGAGTTCCGCGGCGCACCCAGGGAAAGCCGGGGCCCCGGGAAGTGACAGACTGGCGGTGGCCAGGGCTGCGCGGACCGGCCTGGCGGCCGGGCTCGGGCTGCTTGAAGTGACCGCGCCTGACCGCCTGTTACCTGAGCATGGAGAGTAGAAAGCTGTGAGCCGTGTCGCCCACCCGGCGGGGCCACGTCATGGGGACGTGCTGCCCGCCGACCACCCGCCGGTGCCGCCGGAGGACCTGAACGCGCTCGACCCGGCGATCTGGCCGCGCGGCGCGCACCGGGTCGGCGGGGTGCTGACGCTGGCCGGCATCGACGTCCGCGACCTGGCGGCCGAGTTCGGCACGCCCGCCCTCATCATGGACGAGGCGGACGTGCGCAGCCGGGCCCGCGAGTACGTGGACGCGTTCGGTGAGGACGCGCAGGTCTACTACGCGTCCAAGGCGTTCTGCGCCCGCGCCGTGCTCCGCTGGGTCACCGAAGAGGGCCTCGGCGTCGACGTCTGCACCGGCGGCGAGCTGGCGGTGGCGCTGGCGGCCGGGGTGAACCCGGAGCTGGTCACCGTGCACGGCAACAACAAGCTGGCGGCGGAGATCGAGCAGGCGGTGGCGGCCGGGGTGGGGCACATCGTGGTCGACTCGTTCGAGGAGATCGCCCGGCTGGCGTTCTACGCCGAGCGGGCCGGGACGCGGCCGCGGGTGCTGGTCCGGGTGACCACCGGTGTCGAGGCGCACACCCACGAGTTCATGGCGACCGCGCACGACGACCAGAAGTTCGGTTTCTCGCTCGCTTCCGGCACGGCCGACGAGGCGGTGCGCCGGGTGCTGGCGCTGCCGCAGCTCGACTTCGCCGGGCTGCACTCGCACATCGGCTCGCAGATCTTCGACACCGGCGGCTTCGAGGTGGCCGCGCGCCGGGTGCTCGAGCTGGCCGCGCGGGTGCACGCCGAGTACGGGGTGCAGGTGGCCGAGCTCGACCTGGGCGGCGGCTTCGGCATCGCCTACGTCGCCGACGACGACGCGCCCGAGGTGAAGACGCTGGCGGCCGGGCTGCGGGCGATCGTGGCGGCCCAGTGCGCGGCGTTCGGCATCCCGGTGCCCCGGCTGACGATCGAGCCGGGCCGGGCCATCGTCGGGCCGTCGACGGTGACGCTGTACGAGGTGGGCACGATCAAGAACGTGGACGGGATCAGGACCTACGTGAGCGTGGACGGCGGGATGAGCGACAACGTGCGCACCGCGCTGTACGACGCGGAGTACACCTGTGCGCTGGCGTCCCGCTCCTCGGCCGCCCCGCCGATGCTGTCCCGGGTGGTCGGGCGGCACTGTGAGAGCGGCGACATCGTGGTGCGGCACTGTTACCTGCCGTCCGACCTGGCGCCGGGCGACCTGCTGGCGGTCGCGGCGACCGGGGCGTACTGCCGGTCGCTGGCCTCTAACTACAACCACCTGCCGCGCCCGGGGGTGGTCGCGGTGGCGGACGGCGCCGCCCGCGTCATCGTCCGCCGTGAGACCCTGGATGACCTGCTGCGATTGGACGTCGGATGAGTGGCTACGAGGATAAACCGGGCAAGGTGCTGCGGGTCGCGCTGCTCGGCTGCGGCGTGGTCGGCACCCAGGTGGCGCGGCTGCTGGCGGAGCAGGCCGACGACCTGGCGGTGCGCACCGGGGCGCGGCTTGAGGTGGCCGGGATCGCCGTGCGCCGCCTGTCGCACCCGCGCCCCGGGGTGGACCCGGCGCTGCTCACCACTGACGCGACGGGCCTGGCGACCCGGCCTGACGTGGACATCGTCATCGAGGTGATCGGCGGCATCGAGCCGGCCAGGTCGCTGATCCTGGCGGCCATGGAGGCCGGCAAGTCGGTCGTCACCGCCAACAAGGCGCTGCTGGCCGAGCACGGTGAGCAGGTGCACGCCGCCTCCCGGGCGTTCGGCACCGACCTGTACTACGAGGCGGCGGTGGCGGGCGCGATCCCGATCCTGCGGCCGCTGCGCGAGTCGCTGGCGGGCGACACGGTGCACCGGGTACTCGGCATCGTCAACGGGACCACCAACTTCATCCTCGACCGTATGGACGGCAGCGGGGCCGACTTCGCCGACGCGCTGGAGGAGGCGCAGTCGCTCGGCTACGCCGAGGCCGACCCGACCGCCGACGTGGAGGGGTTCGACGCCGCCGCCAAGGCCGCGATCCTGGCCGGGCTGGCGTTCCATACCCGGGTCCACGCGGCCGACGTCTACCGCGAGGGGATCACCGAGGTGAGCGCGGCCGACATCGCGTCGGCCAAGACCCTCGGCCGGACGGTCAAGCTGCTGGCGATCTGCGAGCGGTCCGGTGACGGGGTCGCGGTCCGGGTGCACCCGGCGATGATCCCGCGCTCCCATCCGCTGGCGGCGGTGGGCGGCGCCTACAACGCGGTGTTCGTGGCGGCGCAGGCGGCCGGGCAGCTGATGTTCTACGGCGCCGGGGCGGGCGGCACCCCGACCGCGTCGGCGGTGCTCGGCGACGTGGTCGCGGTGGCCCGCAACCGGCTCGCGGGCACCCGCGGCCCCGAGCAGTCGACCTACGCCGACCTGCCGGTGCGGCCGATGGGGGACACGCTCACCCGCTACCACGTGTCGCTCGACGTGGCCGACAAGCCGGGCGTGCTCGCGCCGGTGGCCGAGGCGTTCGCCCGGCACGGGGTATCCATCCAGGCGGTCCGGCAGACCAGCCGGGGCGAGGACGCGCTGCTGGTCATCGTCACCCACGAGGCCCGCGACGCCGACCTGACGGCGACGGTCTCCGAGCTCCAGGCGCTGCCGGTGGTCCGCGCGGTGGCGAGCGTGATGCGGGTCGAGGGGGAGGAAGGCCAGTCATGAGCGAGCTTGCGAGCGAGGCCAAGGCGGTGACCGGCGCGCGGGCGCCCTGGCGCGGCGTCATCACCGAGTACTCCGGCCGGCTGCCGGTTACCGCCGGGATGACGGCGGTGACGCTGCTCGAGGGCGGCACGCCGCTGCTGCCCGCGCCGGTGCTGTCCGCCCGCACCGGCTGTGACGTGTACCTGAAGGTGGAGGGGCTCAACCCGACCGGGTCGTTCAAGGACCGGGGGATGACGACCGCGATCACGGTGGCCGCCGCCCAGGGAGCGCGCGCGGTGATCTGCGCCTCGACCGGGAACACGTCCGCGTCCGCGGCCGCCTACGCTGCCCGGGCCGGGCTGACCTGCTTCGTCCTCGTGCCGAAGGGCAAGATCGCGATCGGCAAGCTGGCCCAGGCGCTGGTCCACGGCGCGAAGCTGCTGCAAGTCGACGGGTCGTTCGACGACTGCCTTGAGCTGGCCAGCAAGCTCGCCGTCGACTACCCGGTCGCGCTGGTCAACTCGGTCAACCCGGACCGGCTGCAAGGGCAGAAGACGGCGGCGTTCGAGGTGGTGGACGCGCTCGGCGACGCTCCCGACATCCACTGCCTGCCGGTCGGCAACGCGGGCAACATCACCGCCTACTGGATGGGGTACCAGGAGTACTTCGCCCTGGGGCTGTCGACCAGGAAGCCGCGGATGTTCGGCTTCCAGGCGTCAGGCGCCGCCCCGATCGTGGACGGCACGCCGGTGTCGCACCCGCAGACGATCGCGACGGCCATCAGGATCGGCAACCCGGCCTCGTGGTCGCTGGCCGAGGCGGCCAGGGACGAGTCGGGCGGCCTGATCGACAAGGTCACCGACCGCGAGATCCTGGCCGCCTACCGGATCATCGCCCGCGACGAGGCGGTGTTCGGTGAGCTCGGCTCGTCCGCCAGCGTGGCCGGCCTGCTGGCGGCGTCGGCTGACGGCCGCATCCCGGCCGGGTCCAGGGTGGTCTGCACGATCACCGGCAACGGCCTGAAGGACCCGGACTGGGCCCTGTCCGGCGCCCCCGCCCCGATCACGGTCCCGGTCGACGCGGCCGCCGCCGCCGCCGTCCTCGGCCTCGCCTAGCCCCCTGTTCAAGCCCCGCCCGCCTGGCCCGGCCCCCCCGCCAGGCCCGGCCCGCCCCCCCCGCCGGGCCCCGCCCCGCCGCCCCCCCCCGGCCCCCCCCC
>Ga0265338_10006043_pt1 | contig 15548 bp, 7 predicted proteins | sample 42126metaG_FD_193579 | JGI IMG/M metagenome (GOLD analysis project Ga0265338, IMG submission 193579) | Rhizosphere microbial communities from Carex aquatilis grown in University of Washington, Seatle, WA, United States - 4-21-26 metaG | ecosystem: Host-associated > Plants > Roots > Rhizosphere >... | reverse complement strand
GATAAGCGGCCTCAATCGAGTGCGAATGCCTGTCAATAACTGCTGGCGCAAGGCCTGCCGCGCGCCTGGATCGCGCAGCGTCGCAGCCAGCAACGTGGATGGCGCGCGAGCGCCGGCCAGCGGCTGGCTACCCTGCCCGGCAGCCTTTCTTCGCGCCTGCAATCGCTCCAGGTCCTTTTGCTGACTTCTCTCGGTCTCGAGAATGCTGGCCGTCTGGTTCTCGAGTTCCTGCGCGCGGCTTTCCGCAGCCGCCAGCTCTTCCGCCTGTCCGCTCAACTGCTGACGGGCGGATGCAATCTGTCGCGCCTGCCCGACGTTTTGATGCTGCTGAACAGCGAGTAGGACGACGACACTCGCGCCAATGGCAACTTTCGTATTGGTCCACGCCATAATCTTCACAACTCCTTTCACAAGGGACAAGGTTGAGCCGCTGGCCATCACGCCCTTGGCAATCGCGAGGGCCGCGGCGGGATTGGCCAGCGCAGCCGGGGCGGCCTGGACGGAATTGCTCGAAAGTGTCCCGGCAAGGTTCGCCGCCGTCAAAACCACTCCGCGCCGCGCGAAGAATGTCCGTAACTTCTCCAACGCGCGGCTGACGCGCTTGCGGGCAGTGACCTCGTTCAATTTCAATGCCGCCGCCACTTCCTGCGGCGTTCTGTTTTCAAAAAAGCGCAGGACGATGGCATTGCGGTCCGTTTCCCCCAAGCGGCCCATTGCATCATCAAGCAATGGCGATATTTGTTCCCAGAGCGATGTGTCCGGTTCGGTCGAAGTTCGCATATACACTTCCTGTTCGCGGCGCTGGCGGCGGATTTCGCGCTTTATGAGGCTGGCCGTTGTCAGCCGCGCCGCCTGATAAAGCCAGCCGGACAACACGGTCTTGGGACTTAGCGCATCAGCCTTCCGCGCGAGCAGGATGAAAACGGCTTGGGTGACTTCTTCCGCATGGGATGGATTGCGGGCCTGACGTAACGCGGCGGAATAGACCAGATGGACATACCGATCAAAGAGCGCGGTGAAGGCAGCTTCATCGCCCCTGACGTATCGTTTTAGGAGCGTGATGTCATCCGGGTCCGACATTTACCTGATGATGTCCGCCGAAAGTCATCTGTGACAGGCTTTTTGCGCGCCCTATTTGCGCCCGGCCTCCGGTTATCGGCAGCTAGCAGCGATGGGCAAATTCGAGGGCGACGTTGAGGGTTTCAAGAAGCTCTTTGACTTTGATGGGTTTGGTGACGTAACGGAAGAATCCAAGTTCCAGGCCGATGGCGATATCTCGCGGCATGGCGTTGGCGCTCAGGGCGATGACCGGGATATGGCCGGTGGCCGAGTCGGCCCGCAGGATTTTCAACGCCTCAATGCCGCTGAGGCCTGGCAAGTTAATGTCCATGAGGATGACGTCGGGAAGAGCGGAGCGTGCGATTTCAATGCCGAGTGTTCCGTTGACAGCGGTGAGAAGCTGGATTTCGGGGAGACGGGCGATAAGTTGGACGACGAGCTTCATATTGGCCGGGTTGTCCTCAACATAGAGGACGGTGCGGCGCGGGGCGCCGGCCCTGAGCTGCGCAGGCAATGCGACGTCGACATCGCCGTTTTTGAGTTCCAGTTGCGGCGCCGAGGCGGAGAGCAATTCGCACCAAAAGACGCTGCCGACGCCCACGGTGCTTTCGACGCCGAGAACGCCTTCCATGAGTTCGGTGAGGCGTTTGGTGACAACCAGGCCAATGCCCGTGCCGGCAACGCCGCCGGCTTCCTGGCCCAGACGGTTAAAGGGTTGAAAGAGCTGGGCGAGTTTTTCGGGCGCCAGACCGAGCCCCGAATCGGCGACGCTGATGCGAATGCGCGCAGGGGTGACTGCGACGCACTCCACCGCGACGGTGCCGGTGTTCTTGTTGTATTTGATGGCGTTGGAAAGGAGGTTGATGATGATTTGTTTCAACCGGGTGCGATCGGCCCGGACATAGAGGGGATGGCAATCGTCGAACCTGGGGAAGGACATGGTGACGCCGTGTGGCAAGGCCTGGGGCTCCATCATGGCCTGGCATTCGGCCATGACGTCGGAGAGGGAGACGGATTCGGTTGACAGGGACACCTTGCCAGACTCGATGACGGCGAGGTCGAGAATTTCGTTGATGAGCTTGAGAAGATGCCAGCCCGCCTGGAGGATTTGGGCGATGCTTTCGGATTGGATGGCCGAAGGCGCGGGAGCGGCGGACTCCATGAGTTGGGCGAAGCCAAGGATGGCGTTGAGGGGGCTGCGCAGCTCATGGCTCATGCTGGAAAGAAAATCCGACTTGGCCAGGTTGGCTTTCTCGGCGGCGAACTTCGCGTTTTCGAGTTCGGCGTTGGATTGTTGGAGGGCTACTTCAAAGCGTTTGCGCTCCGTGACATCGCGGGCGGCGGCGAAGACACCCTGGAGCTTGCGGTCGCGGTCGTAGAAGGTCGTGGCGTTGTAGGAGACCACGGTTTTTTTGCCGTCCCTGGCGTTGACGGTCAGCTCGTAATCGGTGACTTTCTTTTCGCTCAAAACCAGTTTGATGGCGGCTTCGGCGCGCTCGGGATCGGTGAAATAGTTTTTAAAGGGGGCGCCGATAAGTTCGTCGCGGGTGCAGTCGGTCAGGGCCTCCATCTGTTTATTGACGTCGGTGATAATGCCGAGGGGATCGGTGGCCATGAGGGCGTCGATGTTGGATTCGATCAGGGAGCGAGTGTAGAACTGTTGGTCGCGGAGGCGCTGGTCGAGTTTCTTCTGTTCTGCTTCGACTTGTTTTCGGGCGGTGTTGTCGGTGCCGATCAAGAGATAACCGATGATGCCGCCGTCTTCATCGCGGAGCGCGGTGACCGACACAATGGCGGGGAAGCGGCTGCCGTCCTTGCGGATATAGGTCAGTTCGTAAATGTCCTCGATGCCGCGGGAGGCCTTGAAGACCAGGGCCTGGAAGCCCGGGGTAATGGTGGTGGCCAGTTCGACGCTGAGGGCCTTGGCGCGGGCGATGACTTCCTGGGGATCGGAAATATCCGCCGGAGTAATCTTGTTGACCACATCGGCCGCCGCGTAGCCGAGCATGCGTTCGGCCCCCACGTTGAAAATCTGGATGACGCCTTTGTCATCGGTGGCGATGCTGGAGAAGTTGGCGCTGTTGAAGATGGCGTTCTGCAAGGCCCCGGCCTTGAGAAGGGCTTCCTCGGCTTTTTTGCGCGCGGTGTTGTCGGTGCCGATCAACAGATAACCGATGATGCCGCCGTCCTCATCGCGTAAGGCAGTGACAGAGACAATAGCGGGGAAGCGGCTGCCGTCCTTGCGGATGTAGGTCAGCTCGTAGATGTCCTCGATGCCGCGAGAGGCCTTAAAGACAAGGGCTTCGAAGCCCGGGGTAATGGTGGTGGCCAATTCGACGCTGAGGGCCTTGGCGCGGGCGATGACCTCCTGGGGATCGGAAATATCGGCCGGAGTAATCTTGTTGACCACATCGGCGGCGGCGTAGCCGAGCATGCGTTCGGCGCCGACATTAAAGATTTGGATGACACCCGTGGCGTCGGTGGCGATGCTGGAAAAGTTGGCGCTGTTGAAGATGGCGTTCTGCAAGGCGCCGGCCTTGAGGAGGGCCTCTTCGCGGCGGCCGGCGGTGACAATTTCCACGGAGGTGGGATCGGCGTCAATGAAGGCGGTAGTTTCCATAAGCGTTTCGAATCTCAACCGTGACGGGCTGGGCAATGGGTTCGACGTGGCGGCGCGTTTTTTATCCCAGGTGATGCTTCAGACACGCCATGACGTCGGCGAAAACGACCGGTTTGGCGAGGAAGGAATTGCCGCCGAGCTGCCCTTTTCCAGCGTCCACCTCCTGTTTGGTGACTACAGCGGTCAGGAACACAATGGGAACGGACTTCAGGGCGGCGCTGGCTTTGAAACTGGCGGCCAGCTCGCCGCCGTCAATCCCCGGCATCATGACATCGAGCAGGATCAAGTCGGGGTGAAAATGTTCGGCGGCGGACAGGGCGGCTCCGGGATCATTTTCCTCGCGAACGACATATTGGTCGGTGCCTTCGAGGTGGAGTTTGAGGAACCGGGTGTTGCTGGGCTGATCGTCGACAGCCAGGATGCGTTTTTTGACGACGGGCGGCGGGGTGGTGACATTGGAAATCATGAGGAGAGAATAAGAGATGGGAAGGCGGTGAGCCATGGGGTATTCACCCCACAACGGGCTTCTCAATTCAACCGACGCAGGCCATGGTCAGCCGGCTTTTACGTTGCCCAAATATCGGGTCAGATCTTCCACAGTCCAATTTGACTGGCGATCGTTCAGATGGTCGGCACCCGCGCCATGTTGCCACACCGCGAAACGAACGGCTCTCAATGCGTCCCGGCGCCATTCGGATTGCGCGAGCAACCCGGTGATGTAGCCGCCTAGCAAATCCCCGCTGCCGCCTTGCGCCAAATGCGGGTTGCCCGAGCTGTTGATGAATATGGGGCCTTCCGCCCGGCCCACCAACGTCTGGTTTCCCTTCAACACCACGATGCAATCGCCAAATTTCCGTGACAACTCCCTCAGCGCGGCCGGGCGGTCGCGTTGCACGTCGCCCGCCGATCTGTCAAGCAATCGACCCGCTTCGCCCGGGTGCGGCGTGATGACGCGCGCGGCGCCGTTCGGCGTGGCGCCGACTTCAAGCCACGCCAGCGCCGTTGCGTCCACAACCATCGCCAGCGCCGACGTCTTCCATAGAACGCGAATCTCGTTTTTCAGCGCGTCCGGCGCATCGGGTCCCGCGAGACCCGGCCCAAATAGCGCCGCGCTGCATGTGGGCGGCAATTGCTTGCCGGGTTCCCACGGGTGCGGCATGGCTGCCTGCGTTTGCGCCGCGACCGCGCCCCAAACCGACGCCTGCGGATAAACGCTGACCAATCCCGGCTGCGCCCGCAGCGCGCCCTGGGTGGCCAGCACGGCCGCGCCATGATAACCCAAGCTTCCCGCGATCAGCGCCGCGTGCCCGTAGGTCCCTTTGTGCGACTCCACCGCGCGCCGAGGCGGCAAGCCTTTGAAATCCTGGGGCAGCGTCCACCGCAACTCGCTTTCATGCGGGCAGAGGATAAGTCCGACATTCGCCGCAACCTCCAGCCGTCCGACGCACGGCGCTCCGATCAATCCGCGCTTTGGCGCGCCGACTGTCAATGTAATTGTCGCGTTGACTGCGGCGCCTTCCGGCCGTCCGGTAGCCGCGTTCAATCCCGAAGGCGTATCCACGGCGAGCACGGGAAGGCTTGCGGCGTTGACGGCGTCGATTAGCGCCCGCCAATCGCTGTCAAGCGGACGGTTGAGCCCGATCCCGAACAGGCCGTCTACGATCCATGAAGGCTCGGATTTCAGCGCCGCCGCAAAGTCCGCCAGCCCGCGCCCGGGCTCGGGAACGTCCACCAGCATGGCGCGCTGCTCGCCCAACGCGGCGACAGCGGCGCGCGCATCGTCTCCGTTGTGGCCGGCGCCGGCCAGAAACAGGATTCTCTCCGCGGGCGCGGCCAATTCCTGCATGCGGCGCGCGATGGCCTGGCCCACCTGCAAAATGACGTCGGACGCTTTCACCCCGGCCGCCCAGGTCGCGCGCTCCCACTCGCGCATTTGCTCCACGGAGATGACTGGAACGCCGCTCATGGGCTCACGGTAATTCTGCATGGTTGGTTTTGACAAAGGATTTTCGCCGGGCGCTCCGTTCGTCTACAGCAATCGGCAAAACAAGGCGTCCCTCAATTTCGGCTCAAACCAAGTGCTCTTCGGCGGCATGATCGCGCCTTGATCCGAGATCGCCATTAAATCCTCCATGCTCGTCGGAAACATCGAAAACGCGCATGCATATTCCTTGTTGTCAACCACACGCTTAAGCTCGGACGTCCCCCGGATGCCGCCGATGAATTGAATTCGCTTGCTCGTCCGCTGGTCCTCGATCCCAAAGACCGGCCCCAAAATGCGCTGCTGCAACAGCGACACGTACAGCCCTTCGATGCCGCGGGCGCCACCGATGATTTCCGGGCGAAACTTAAGGCCGCGCCAAATCCCATCCGTGTAAATCGCCAGCTCGTGCTTCCGCGCCGGTCGCTCCGGCCCGCCGGGCAGGATTTCAAAGACAGCGTTGAGTCTTGCCAGGAGCGTGCCGGCGCTCAGCCCGTTGAGATCCTGCAACACCCGGTTGTAGGGAAGGATTCGCAACTGGTCGTGCGGAAAAATCACGCTCATGAAATAACCGCTCTCCCCTGCCCCCTTTCGCGACGCGAACACCCGCGCCGCCGCCGCCGTCCGATGATGCCCGTCGGCGATGTATAACGCCGGCATTCTTTCAAAAATGCCCGTGATCGCGCCAATGCTTTCCTGGTCGTTCACCGTCCACGACGAATGCCGCACGCCGTCAGCCGCCGTGAAATCCACGTCCGGTTCTCCCGCGGTCTTTTCTTTCGTCAGCGCTTCCATATCTGCGGCAGCGCGGTGCGCCAGGAACACGTTGCCCGTCTGCGCATTCAGGAATTCGATATGATTGACGCGGTCGTCCTCCTTGTCGGGCCGCGTGAGTTCGTGCTTCTTGATGACGCCGCGATTGTAGTCGTCGCAGCTTGCCGCGGCGACAAGGCCCGTCTGAGCCCGCCCGTCCATCACCTGGCGGTAAAAATAGAAAGCCGGCGCCGCGTCCTGGCGCAGAATCCCCTCGGCGATCATCCGGCTAAAATTCTCGCGTCCCTTCTCGTAAACGGCCTTCGAGTGAATATCCACCGTGTCGGGAAGGTCGATTTCCGGCTTGCTGACATGCAGGAAACTCAGCGGATTGCCTTTTGCGATCTCACGCGCCTCGTCCGAAGACATCACGTCATAAGGCAGCTCGCAGATCTGGCGCGCTCGTTTCGAGTCAGGCCGCAAGGCGGCAAAGGGTCTGATTTTAGCCACGCCGGAAAATACTTGCCGCCCGCCGGAATGGCAAGAGGGTCTGCTGGGATCGGACGCACGGGGCGCCCACTATATGTAGTGGTGTTGGGCCGTTGACAGCGGATCCTGGCTCTCCCCCCCCCATTATACTTGACCCACCGGGGAACCCGAAGTTGGAGCAATGGGCGGACCCTGGTTTCCCAATTTCAAACAGCGCGCGCCCGGATAAACCGGAAGCGGCGGGCGATGCCGCCCGCAGAGAAACGGTAGCGCTTCCGGTTAGCCCTGTAAAGGGTTGACTTTGGGTGAACACTGCCCAAATGTCGAATGTCGAACATTGACCCCAATTGCCTTCCACAGAGAAAAAGTAGCGCATCCGATTAGCCCTGTAAAGGGTTGACTTTGGGTGGAAACTGCCCAAATGTCGAATGTCGAACATTGACCCCAATTGCCTTTTGACCCCAATTGCCTTCAATGACGACGTTTTTCACCAGGATCTCGACCATGCGCCTGCGGGGGTCATGATCCATCTTGGGCCAACCGCACGACGTGGACGAGGCCGTCCTGCTTGTCATCGACTGACATTTATTGACTTGCCGGGGTTCGGAATTTGATTCAGGCTCTGGAGCGCTGATCGCACTAAACCAAAACAAATGGATCGGCGCATTCTATTTCTCTATGGATTGGGCTAAACGACTGTTGGCGTGCGTCTTGGAATCGAATTCGATGCGGGCGCGCTTTTTCATGTGTCACCGGCAAGACCACGTTGTGAATCGGATCAGGCGAAATTTCCCGGGCCTTGCTCCGGCGGTCCTGTGCCTGTTAGTTGCGGTTGCAGGAAGCGCGCAAACACCGGCGCGCTTTTATCCGACCAACCTGGTCGTCGTCCGCGTGGGCGACGGCCTTGAACCGCTGTCCGATACGGGCAACTCGGCGTTTCTGGATCAGTTTACGACTTCAGGAGCGCTCGTAAGTTCGTTTAGCATCCCGGACAAGGGGCCAACGGGTGTGGTCCTGACGGGAGCAGATTATGTGGAGGGTTATTTGACTCGGTCGCTGGATGGCCGCCTTCTGTGCCTGGCGGCATACGGGACGCCCTATGGCGGCGCGCTCGATATCACGACGGCGACGGCAGCGGCCGTGCCGCGCGTGGTCGCCACGTTTAACGGGCTGTCGCAATATTCCCAAGCGATTGTGACGACGACGGATTATAGCGCGACGGCCTGGCGTTGCGCCGCAACGGACGGGTCCAACAATTTCTGGGGGGCAGGGTTGGCGGGAGGCACGATTTATCTGGGCGGCAGCGCGGCGCGAGCTGTTGTGCAAAGCACCAAAGTCAATTGCCGGGTGGTGCAAGCATTTAACGGCAGCCTTTACATGTCCTCGGCCTCGGCGTTGGGGGACAATTTGCGCGGCATCTATAAATTCACCGGCCTGCCAAAGGTGGCGACCACGTTGCCCGCGCCCACAATATTCACCAACACGTTCACCAGCCCGAATGGCGTGGGTGATTTTGCGGTGAGCCCGTTTGGCACGGTCATTTATTTCGCCGATGACAGGACGATAAACGGCGTTGAGGGCGGCATTCAGCGCTGGGATTTCAACCTGGTGCAGAGCGTCTGGGTGAACACGTATAATTTGACCAACGGCTTGGGGACCAACGGGACGTCTCACCTGGAGGTGGATTGGAGCGGCTCCAGTCCCGTGCTTTATGTCACGACGCCGGAGCTTGTCCAAAATCGGTTGTTGAAAGTGATAGACACCGGAGCGGCTTCGAGCTTTGCGCTCCTTGCCACGGCCGGTTCCAACCAGCTTTTTCGCGGGGTCAAGTTCGGACCGATTACCGATCCTCCGGCGATCGTCACGCAGCCGGCCGCTCGCACCAACGGCGCCGGGACCACGGCGACCTTCACTGTGGGCGCGACCGGCACGGCGCCACTTTCGTACCAGTGGCAATTGGCGAGCAACAATTTGACGCCGGATCCTCGCATTACGGGCGCGCAGAGCAACGTCCTCACCATCGCCGATGTCACCAATAGCGACGCCGGGTATTATCGCGTGATCATCACGAGCGGGGCCGGCTCGGTCACGAGCACAAACGCCAGTTTGAGCGTCTTTCCGACCAAGGCCATTGTTTGGAGCGGCGCGATTGACGGGAATTGGGACACGTCGACATTTAATTGGATGCAGCAGAGCGTCGCGACCAACTACGCGCAAGTGGACTTCGTCACGTTCGACGATTCGTTGACGGGCACAACTAACGTCACGCTTAGCACGGCATTGACGCCCGGCGGGATGATTTTCAACAACTCAGCTTCCAATTATTTTCTGAGCGGCGTTGGGAAACTAAGCGGCGCAACGGGCTTGACCAAGAACGGGTCTGGCCGACTGACGCTGGCGGAATCGGGCGGGGACAATTTTAGCGGCGGCATTGCGCTCAACGGGGGCGCGTTAGTTCTGGACGACACCAATAGCTCGATGAGCGGCGGCTTGGCCATTGCAGCCGGGACGGCCTTACAAGCCGGCAACAACGACGGTTCCGGAAACCTGCCAGCGGGCAACGTGACGCTTAACGGGACGCTGTTTTTTAACCGCACCAACAACGCCACGGTGAGCAACGTCATCGGAGGAAGCGGCGCGTTGATTCAAAGCAACAGCAATGTTCTCACCGTCAGCGCCGATAACTCGGGATTCACTGGAAGCGTCGCGATCGCCATAGGCACGCTGCGCGTCGGGCACGCCAACGCCTTGGGTTTCGACACAAACGTCCTGATTTCCGTTGCCAGCGGCGCCACGTTGGACCTCGACGGAACCGCTGGCACCAACAAGGCAACGGTCGCGGGCTCGGGCGTGGGCGGCAATGGGGCGGTCGTCAACAACGGCGCCGCAGGGTCCGGGGCGCCCTTCCTGGCATTTTTGACGCTCGCGGGCGACACCACGATTGGGGGGACGGGCCGTTGGGACTTGCGCTCGCCCACAACGGCGACATTCGCCGCAGTAAAGACCGGCGGCCAGCCGTATAACCTGACCAAAGTTGGATCGGCTTTCATTAGCATTGCCAACGCCACCATCGACGCGGCCCTGTCAAACATCACCGTTCAGGTTGGGACGCTGGAATGGAATGGCGTGAACACCTCCGCCGGCAATCCGAACGGAACGCTGACCATCTTCACCAACGCCGGACTGCAATTGTGGCTTTTGACCACGCCGTTCAATAAAAAAATCGTCATCAATCCCGGCGGCTCGATTCTAAATGGGAACGGGTCGAATATCATTGCGGGCGCGGTGACATTGGGCACCGGCGGCAACTCGACCTTTAGTGCCGGCGGCTCGTCGCTGACCGTGAATGGGCGAATCAGCGGCTCGGGCAACCTCGCAAAAACCGGGGCGACGTTGCTGGTGTTAAATAATTCGGAACTCTACACCGGCAGCACGTTAGTGAACGCCGGCACCCTGGCTCTTTCATCGACGGCTTCCATTTCCGACAGCGCGCTGATTAGCGTCGCCTTTGGCGCCAATCTCGACGCCACTGCGCATTCCGGCGCGACGCTGACGTTGGCGAGCGGCCAAACACTCCAAGGCAACGGGACCGTGGCGGGCCAGGTGGTGGCAGGGTCCGGTTCGACTGTGGCGGCAGGGCCGAACGGCAATTCGATCGGCGCCCTGAACATTTCGCAAAACTTAAACCTCCAAGGCGCGACGTTTCTTAAATTGAATGCGGCCAGCGCGACCAACGACCAGATTCGCGCGGCCAGCGTGACGTACGGCGGTTCGCTCATTTTGACGAACCTCAGCGGGTCGCTGAAGAGCGGGGCCGTCTACAAACTTTTCAACGCGTCCACTTATGCGGGTTCGTTTGGCAGCATTGCGCCCGCCGTCGCTTCGACAAACCTGCTTTGGGACACGAACTTCCTCGTAAGCGATGGATTGGTCGGCATCGTGGCCACAAATGGCTTGGTGATTTACCGGCAGCCGCAACCGTTTTCTCCGCGATTTGTCGGCGGGAGCGTCACATTGGCGATCGCCGCGGGCAGCCCGGCGCCCATTTCTTTTCAATGGCTCGCGGGAACGAACGCGATTCCCGGCGCCACGAACGCGAACCTCACGCTGAGCAATCTGCAACCCGCCGACGCAGGAGTTTATGCCTGTGCGATCTCGAATGCCTTCGGCACGCTCACCAGCAGCAATGCGCTGGTCACCGTCTCCTCTCCTTCAAGTTATGTGCAAGCCGTCATGGCCGACAATCCTGTCGCTTACTGGCGCCTCGATGAAGGCTCCGGCTCGCCTGCGGCCGCGACGAATGGCGAGATCGCTTTTTCGCAAGTCGGAAATCATAACGGGATTTACACGACGAACGTTCTCGTTGGCGCTCCCGGTTATAGCGCGAATGATTCGGACACTGCCGCCAGCTTCGGCTCGCTGGTCAAGAGCAACAGCAACGTCGGGAGCGTTCCGGGAATTGACTTCGCCGCGAGCGGGGCGAGCCAGGACTTCTCAGTGGAAGCCTGGGTTCACGCCAGCCCGCTATCAACGGACAACGGAATCGTGAGCGTGGGCTACGGAAGCGGCGGAGAACAATTTGAACTGGATGTGAGCGGGAACGGCACAGGCCCCTGGCGCTTCTTTGTGCATGGAGCCAATGGCGTTCTTTACCTTGCCACCAGCACGAAGAAGCCCGACGGCAACTGGCATCATCTCGTCGGGGTGTGCGACCATCTGCACGGCGCCGTCGAGTTGTTTGTCGATGGCGTCCTTGACGCGTCAGCCCCGCTATCGTTTGGCGCCGGGCTTTTGCCGGCCAGCTCTCCGCTCAGCATCGGAGCGCGCCGATCCACGATCAATTCGACCTCCTTGGATCTGCAATTTGTCGGGACGATCGACGAAGTTGCCCTCTACGGGACCGCGTTGAATTCCTCCCAGGTCTTCAGCCACTACGCCGCGGGCGCAGGCGGGCAACCGCAACCCGTCTTCCTGACCCAGCCGCAAAGTCAGTCTGTCAATGCGGGAGCCACCGTTCTCCTTTCCGCCACGGCAAAAAGCTCGCTGCCGCTGGGATTGCAGTGGCTGTTCGACGGCACGGCATTGCCCAGCGCCACCAACGCAACGTTAGTTTTGACCAATGTCCAAACGGCAAATGCCGGTTTCTACCAATTATTCGTTTCCAACACGGCCGCCTCGGCCACCAGTTCCGCGGCGTCCGTCGCCGTGACGTCTCCGCTGACCAACAGCTCCGGCGCCATAGCGGCTCCCTTTGGCATGGTCGATTGGTGGCCGGGCGAAGGCAACGCCGCCGACCTGGTTGGTTTCTATAATGGATCGGTCTCGGGCGGATTGAGCTACGTGACGGGGCAGGTTGGCAGCGCCTTTAATTTCGACGGGGCCACGGCCCATATAGTCACGGGCGCTCCCAGGCTTCCGGCGCCCTGGACGGCCTCCTTCTGGGTGAAACGCCAAACCGGCTTGTCAACGTCCACGGCGCTCATGGGTGACAGCGTGGCTTCCTTGAAACTAGAACAGTATAATGGCACGCGCCAGGTCGGCCCCTCCGTCTTTGGAGCCGGCGATTACACATTTGGATACACTGCGCCCCTCGGCGTGTGGGTCCATCTCGTTTTCGTCGGCACCACGACCAACACTTCGCTTTACACGAATGGCGTTTTCCAAAGTTCCCTCGCCGTCACAATGCCGCTGGGCCGCGCCTTCATCGGCAACGATCTATCCGGAATCGAAGACCCATTGTCCGGAAGCCTGGATGAAATCGCCGTCTTCAATCGCGCGCTAACGTCCTCGGAAATTCAGGTTCTCTTCAACGCGGGTGTCGGGGATCAATTCGTCAATCCGTTCCCTCCCACGATTATCGCGCAACCAACGAATCAAGTCGTCGCTCTCGGCGCCGATGCTTCGTTTGTGGTGGCCGCGGCCAGCGCGTTGCCGCTGACGTTTCAATGGCAAACCAACGGCGCCAATCTTGCGGGTTCAGCCGACAGCGGTTTCCTCCTCTTGACAAACGTGCAGCCTCCCAGCGCTGGCTTCTACGACGTTGTCGTGTCGAACCAAAATGGCGCGACGACCAGTTCGGGGGCCAGCCTGAGCATCACTGGCGTCCAGCCTTCGTTCACCGCCGGAAACTCCCTGCAATTTGGCAATGGCGGATTCCAGGCGTTATTGGGGGATTTGACCGGCCAGGGCCAAATCGTCGTTTCCGCGTCCACCAACCTGGCCACATGGATTCCGATATTCACCAATCCGCCCGCCTTTGGAGAGATTCAGTTTTTCGACTCCTCCTCCTCCAATTTCCAAAGCCGCTTCTATCGCGCCACCACGGTCCCTCCGCCGTGAAGATGGGCGGCGAGCACGACCCGCGAATTGAAAGTCGAGCGGGATCGGGGCGCTATATGGCATCCATGGACTGGGCAGTCTTGGAGCAGTCGTTCGGCCAGACCAGCCTCGATTGTCAATTAGAAGTTCGCCGATTGCATCTCGAACGACCCGCAACAAATTCGATTTGCTGTTACGGTTGTCGATCTTGGGAGGATTTTTGCGCAACTCGTTGAGGCTGAACACTGGAGCGGGTGAAGGGAATCGAAGCCTCATCCGCAAATCCACAATCCTCTGAAAATCATTCGCTTAGCTGCGACGGCGAAAACGGCTATACACAAATATGCGCACAAATTGAAAAGCCGCTCGATTCCGATCTTGCCGCCGTCGTCTCAGCTTGGCCGAAATTAGCAGCCCCCCTCAAAAACGCAATCCTCGCGTTGGTCGCCAGCATAACCAAGGAGGTCGGCCAATGAAAGAGTACATTCTGAAAAAGCCAGCGGTTGCGACCGCCAATAAGGGGCCGGGGCGGTGCGGCGCGCCAGCGCCGCCCGCCTCGGCCCTTATTTATCAAGAAAGTAACAGTGGCATTGAGCCTCCCGCCGTGGCCATTCGAGACGAATTCCAGGCGGAGCAGGACCGGCAGGCCGTCACGGCGGTGATGGATCAACTGCCGGGGCGGCTGCGGAAAAAGATGTTTGCCATTCGGACGCGCATTGAGTTCCTCGTTCAGACCTACGGATTGGAGCGCGTCGGGTTGCAAACATTGACGATTCGGGAGAACGTCACCGACAGGAAGGAATTTCAGCGGCGGTTTAAGTCGATCTCGACAAATGTCTTCCCGAAGATATACGAGGACTGGATTCGGGTCTTTGAGCGCCAACAGCGGGGCGCCTGGCACGCGCATGTTGTCGTCGCGACGAAACGGGACATTCGCACGGGCACGGATGTGGTTGCGCTCAATCAATTGTTGAAAGATCACCGGGACAGGAAGATTCCGAAGCATGTCTATTATTCGGGCCTTCAACGCTTCGCCTCGCCAAACCTCCGGGCCATCTGGAAGGAGTTTCGCCATCTGTGCGGGATTCGAGAATTCAAAAAGCGTCGGAAGGGCGGGCGATACTACAAATTCGATGCCTGCCACTTGCTGCCAATTGTCAACAGCGCCAAAGCTTTGGCAACGTATGTCTCCAAATACATCAGCAAGGGATTTCAGAACCGCCGTCCAGAGGACAAGGGCGTGCGCCTCGTCGGTTGCACTAAACGGCTGGCGAAGGTCTGCGGCGAACGGTTCGCTTGGGTGAGCGGCGCGGGCAGCCTTTGGAGAACCAAACTCGGCCTTTTGGCGGGCATGATGCAATTCGAGTCCATGGACGACTTCGCCAAGAAACTCGGGCCGCGGTGGGCGTATCATATCAGGCCGGCCATCGATGCGCTCATGCTGCCACATTACGAGACGATGAAATTGGCGCGAGCGGACGGATGGGATTTGGTCAACACGTCGGACGGATCGCCATGGCCCTGGGAAAATTTGGACTTGCCAAGACAACAAGTGCAGCAATCGCGAACGCGGGCGTTCCGACTGCTCACAGACCTGCTGCTGCGCCGTCAACGGAGCCGAGGTCAAAGGAGATTAGACGACGAGCCGAATGAAAAGCCGCGCCTGTTCAAACCACCGGCAAAACCGTCCGAATGGCGGCAGCATGAGTTCGATTTGGCGTTGTCACAAATAGTGCGGGACTAAACGAAAAGAGCCTTCGCCAAGGTGTCCCTCGGCAAAGGCTGTGGAATGAAAGGTGAGTGCCTTAGCGCCAAATCACGTCGGCGGGATAGTATGTCAAGTATGTCTCGCGCGGCTCTTTCGGCGTCGAGTCCGTGAATGTGCCGCACGGATGCTGCCAAAGCTGACGCCGCTTGTTCCAATGAAAGCCAAGCTGGGACAGGATTGCCGTCACATGGCGCGGCTGGCGTGCGTCAAACTCAATCCAGACCCACTTGCCAACGACAAGGGCAAGTTCCCAAAAGCGCGGAGCCTCCTGTTGCAGGAGATTCAAGACGGCTTCCGTCGGCATCGCCCGATTGCGATGCCTCCGGGCCAGGTCAATTCTTGGCAGGTTGCTTTCGCTGCGCTGTGCGGTCCGGTTCAAGAGCCCCGAATTCGAACTGTAATTTGTTTTCATGGTGTTTTTTTTAACTGCTCTGCTGTGCGTTCTCGGACTGTCGCCCTTCACGGAAAAGCCTGCGAAGCCAAGCGGCCAGTGGAAGGAGTCCTCGGAAGGTCGCCACGTCCGGCCCTTGGCTCAAAGCAGGCGAGTGAGGGCGACAGGC
>Ga0265338_10006042_pt1 | contig 15548 bp, 27 predicted proteins | sample 42126metaG_FD_193579 | JGI IMG/M metagenome (GOLD analysis project Ga0265338, IMG submission 193579) | Rhizosphere microbial communities from Carex aquatilis grown in University of Washington, Seatle, WA, United States - 4-21-26 metaG | ecosystem: Host-associated > Plants > Roots > Rhizosphere... | reverse complement strand
TCATCTGTAGAGAACGTAATGTACCACTCCAGGCCGTCTGTCCATGCCATTCACAGTCCACCGCCATGGAGTGCATCATTCCTTGGTCCAACCGGGCCTTCACGTCGTCCATCACGTTGACCAGTTTTTCGGTGGTATCGATGACCGTATAGTCAGTAGACAACTTGACGACCGGGCCATCAGCCAATGTCTGGAATTCACGGCGTAATTCCTTCAAGTCCACCAGGAATCGTTCCAGGTGTTCGGGCTTGTAGAGCGGAGTCGTAATAGTGTCCATTGGGAACACCAGACAGTCATATTTCTCACTACGAAAGAATCCGCCCTGGATCTCAGACAATTTGAATTTAACGTTGATCAGGTGATCGAACGCTGGCTTCCCCATGCAGACTACGATCTGGGGCTTCAGACGTTTTAGCTCGTCGTCCAGGATTTGCTCATTCCAGCGAATATCCTGTGGAGACGGCTTCATGTTCTTGCATGGGTATTTACACAACGCCGTGTAATACCAGTCCTCGTCCTTAAAGCCGAGACGACGTATGCAGCGGAGGAATAGATTGGCAGCAGCACCCCGGAGCATTCCGGGCTTGCTGGTGAAGCCTTCTTGGGCCTCCTCCTCCAGCACACAGTTCGATAAGAATATTATCTTCGGTGATATGGAGCCGCGGCCTGGCAAGTGGAGGACGCCTTTGACGATTTTCTTATTACGGGGCAGCTGGTAGTTTTTGAGTCCGAAGCGGGCGGGCTTCCACAATTGCCGTGGAGGTGCACACCCGTCGAAGTCTACCGGATACATTTGGACGGGTGCTTTGGGCACCTTTGGCTTTTTTGTGGAAGTCTTTGTCATAGATTTAATTCAGCGGAATACGAACCTGCCAAGTGTCCTCCGGTCGCTCAATACAACAGCCGCACAGTCCATGCTGTTTCCGGGGGCCATGCACGGATTGGAGCTTCTTGATCTCGTCATAGAAGGCCGCCACGGTGAATGTCTCCTCATAGTCCTTATTCAGCCCGATAGTGATCTCGGCTTTCTCATCGCCAAACAATTCACAGTTCAGCAGCGTGCCTTCGCACGTGTCGTTATTGTCTTGCCTGTTGGTCCAGCGAATATGGTCTCCTCGACTCAGGCTCAGCACCAGCAGGTGTGTGGGTATTTCGTAATCCTTCATATTGGTTTCTCTTGTGTTCTACCGGCCCCGGCCTCCCAAATCTCCATGTCCAGTTGCCTGGCCGTCTTGCCACGTTTCTTTGCCTCCGCAATAAACAATTCTTCAATCTTGGCATACAGCTTTCCACTCGGCGTCTGCCTTGGAACCGTATAGCCTTGCTTGCCCATCCAGCGTAATACATGGACATCCAGATTTGGCACGTATATGATGTCATGAATGGCTTTGCGCATCTTGGTATAATTGCCCGTCTTAGCCTTCCTCAGTGCGTCGTCTATTGCCTCTGGCGACATTCGACTCAGCATTTGAAATGGCAGCCATCGTGCCGAAAGAATACTGACATTCATGCGGCACCATTCCATAACGTATGACAAAAAGCGTGTCAAAGCTTTATCCGTAAAGTCTGCTGACTTCCCGGCCACGATCAGTCCGTAAAGCAGTTTGCACTGCCTGTCGAATTCCGACGACCCTTCAAGTTTTTCGTCCAGGTTCAATACGCCTCCCCGGTGATCCGCTCATACAAATCCACTACTTCATCCAGTGTCGGCCGCATCGTAATAACGTGCAATCCTTCGCCAGTCACATGACCATACAGGCCCCAGGAATAGACTGATTCATCGTCAAGATCGGGATACGGATCAGGCTCTGGGTCCCATTGCTCCCACACGCCTTCTTCCACTTCCAACAGACGGTGAAGCTCATAAGCGTCAAAGCGCTTCCGTAAAACTTTGTTATCCATGCAGTATATTTTGTATAAATTGTTTCGCAGGACTGGGCTCCATATCCCCCAAGTCCTTACCAGATGGAGCTGCCGCTATATGCAGCTTCGGCTGATGACCGGGTAATTCGCCCAGCCTCTTAATCACCGAGGCCGCCCCTTTCTCGCCCGCCTCGTCATTATCCTTCACGTAAATCACCTGACTGAAATTATCTCCCACCAGTTTAGCCTGATTAGGACTCATAGACTTGCCTAACAAAGCCATAGCAGGCGGTCCCACCCTGGCAGCATCCAAAGCGCCTTCAGCCAATACACACCAGCTCTCGTCTTCGCCGCACCGTCTTTTACTCCAAGGCATGGCAGCATCAAAGCCCATCAGGCATTCATTCCTGTGGCACCCCGGCCCAATGAAATATTTAACTGGATCAAAGCCAACCCAGCGTTCATCGAATGGAACCCACTTGTCGTTTACCTTGCGCTGCACTGGCGTCCATCGGCCAGTATACGGATGGAAATAATAACGAATGTCGTTCTTATCGAGTTGCAAAATGCGGCTCTGCCAGCCCTTGTTTATTCCATCCTGATCAGCATAAAAAATAATGCGACCTTGCGGCGATGCCCGAAAGCCATTGAGCTGCCTCCGGAAATACATATCCTTCCTTTCCTTGGTGCAATACGACAACCGGAATTGATGCCATAAAATCTCAGCATCAAAATTCCTGGACCGTAAATACACCTGCGCCGGGTGACATGTAGGCAAAGTATACACGGGCACGACCGTTCCTGGTCCTTTCGGGATCAATGCGCCATTGGCATCGTATTCCATGTATTCCATCTGGGTCCTGGCGACCTCCAGCACCTGCGGCTTGATTTCATACCCTTGCTTGTCCAAAGGCGGCTCAGACAGCAATTCTGCCACACTGTAGGGCTTGCTGGTCTTCATGCACAAGGCCACGCCCATGTCCTGATCCCCCTCTGCTTCATAATACTTGGTCACATTGACTGCCAGATGCATTTTGTGCAACTCGTCAGCCCCGTAATCCCGCAGACAGTCGACACACGGCATGTAGAGGTGGATACCGCCGGCTTCATTCGTCACACGCACACGGCCGTAAATCTTACTGAACTGTTGGGCCAACAACAACATCTCGTCAGTCAGCTGCATCTTGGAAGCACTCACTATATCCAGATTGTGAGCCACAATCGAATCACGAATTTCAGGTAAAAGTGAAGGCATAGATTTTCAGATTAATAGGCTGCACAACGTTCCATGTCGGCCTGGCATTTGGTTACGAACATTATTCGCTTTGCTTCCCTCCACAAATACTCGCACTCAGCGTCCGTCAGCCCAGCCCAGTCCTGCAATGGCAACACACCACTCAGAAAATAAAACATGCACGGCGCTGACTTCAGGCCGGCCTTCAGCTTGTCCGACAACGCCGCCTTAATCCCGGACATGTCGACCTTGAACTTATCCAAGAAGGCAAACCGGGATACAGGGTTGAGTGGGCTGTCGCCATGATCCATGTTCCAGCAGGCCGGACCTTCAATGATGAACTTCACCACATCCCCATCGTAAAGGTCATTAATAATCTCCGGATTGCACAACGCTACCTGCTCCAAATGCATGACCTCTTGGTCGAGTATGCTGACCTGCGCCTCTTTGCTCATGGACATCAAGTCCATCTGCGCCGGGGCCGAAATGGGCTCGCACATTACCTCCCGCACTTTCCGAACGATCGGTATCCATCGGGATATAAAGTATTTGAGATCAACGACATTGAACTGCCAGGTATCAGACTCAGAATACGTGCTGCACAGGTTGGCCCATGTTTGGACTTCTTTGGCTGTCATACGGTGGCCGGGCACGGCGCCATCGCACCAATAGGATATTCGTTGGAAGGCCGGGAAGTCGAATTGGCTTTGAGGGAACAGTCCACAATTTTGGAGAGTATGAAGGACGTCGAAGGTGTTATCCGAGCAGGAGATTTCAGACTGATAGAAGTCAGCATCAGTTTTCTTTGAAAAATAAATCCCGACTGTTCTCCCGGAACAGAGACTTGTTTCTTTATTACTATCTTTACTCACAACCACAAATACACTCTCGTTACTTGTTTTATTATTATTGGAGACATAACTGACGTGGGTCTCCGTCTCATTTTGCCCGGACGTGTCAGCCGAAACCTTGGCCGTATCGGCCCGCACCGCGGTATGGTTCGCACAAGGCAAAGCCGCCACCATATTCTCCACCTTGGTGCGCCGGCTTTTTGCCATCCGGCGGCCCAAGCGATCCTGCTTCAACCCGGCCAAGGCCAAGGCCAGCACTTCAATGACCTTGTCGACATTGAACCGCAGCCATAACGACTTCCACTGTGTGCCCTTACGCAGAGGATGACTGCGCTTTATCACACCTGATTCTTCCCATGCTGCCAATGTCTCAGTGATGACGAATTCGGAATCCGTGCAGAAAAAGTCCCGTAGTTCTTTCCTGGGCGAATTGCGCCACGCGCCACTAAACTGCTGCGGATTGCGCTTCCAACGATATGTGCCATCCTCATTGCGCACCACAGCGAATAGCGTAACCAGACGCAGCAAGGCCATATTCTGCCAGCCTACCTTGCGCCGTTTACGTTCATCCCGGGTGTGCAGAAATTCGTCCAGCTTATTGGTCATCACCAACCAGGCAAACATGCCCATGTGGCCTTTCAGACCACTGTGGACGAATGTGCATAGTTTATGGCACTTGGCCATTTCTTCCTGGCTGATCGGCTCGTAAGGGGGCTCGTAGTTCAGTTCCTGCGGGTCATTCTCTTCAATGTCTGTTATCATAGGTCTATACGTTTTCTCCTAATCCTGCGGTGATCCCTGTGTTGCGGATAATGTCTTTGAATCTCTGGAATTGAAACTCCTGTCTGACCGGGCACACGCCACCAGGCCCGGTGCGTGTCTTCGATATGTGTATGTATTGTATTGGCAACAGTTTAGGCTTTGCCTTGCTATACTCATTAACATCTTCTTCCCGTTCATAGACTCCGGATATGCCCGCGAATCCGTCAAAGTCTTGTGCTATGTTTTTTGCTTCGCCGAGCATGTGGACATTGACGACTTTTTTGTTCATGGCCATAGTGACATTCAATTGTGCCGTCAGTATTCCCAGAATATTACGGGTGTGGCAGTAGCGGGCGAAAAAGTCAGCGCCCTCCTTGAATATCATGCGAATCTGTTTGGGGTCGTCTGTCGACACCAAGGCGCCGCCCAGCCAGTCGAAAATAACCACATCTGTTTCCAGACCGGATTCTTTTTCGATATTCCGTATTTCGGAATCCAGGCTGTCTTCGATGCGCCGTTTATTGCCTCCAGTCCAGTCGACATAGCGAATACGTTCTGTGCAAATCCTCTCAATATTTGCCAAGTCTGTTGCCTTGGTGAGCCACAACGTTTCCGGGATAATCGGTGTCGTTGTTGTCTTCTCTATGTCTGCCACATTATCTGTGGCGGCATCAAGAAAATCGCTGAATGGCACTGATAGAACTGAAGATACCAATCGGGGTATGAGAATGTCTGGCTTCTGCTCCGTTGTGACGACCACCACGTTAGCTTTGAGTGTGGCAAAATCCCAGGCCAGTTGATTGGCAAAAATCGTCTTGCCACAATTCGTCATGGCCGCGGCCACCCATGCCTCGCCACGCCGGAAGCCACCACCAATAACGGCATTGAGCGTCTTTATGCTGCACGGGAAGGCCGGCAGCTTAATACGATTACCACGCATCAGCGTGCCTGCATTCACCCACGACGGTCTATACCCGGCATTCGTCTGAATAGAAGATACCTGGTTCTTCAATTCATCCATCGTCAGCTTCCCAGCCCGCTGCGTCTTCTCCATCTTTCGGAATGCAATCTCTATTACCCTGTTCTCCAGCCACTTCTTAAATCCAGCAGACCGGGCTAAGGCGCGACTCGACTCCAGTGTGATCCCTTCATACAGCGCCTTCTCAGACTCCAGTTCAGCCTGTAGGTCCTGGCAGATTTTTTTGTCCACCTTCCGGGCATTAGTCCAGTCGATCACGTAGGCCATTACGCCGTCGTTTGCTGCGACAAAATCGGTCTCTCTGGCTCCAATCGTTGCGTCGTCGGCAAATGACCGCCAGTAGGCGTCAATCGCCTCGTAGAGCGTATTGTAGCGTTCTACAGAGAAGTCCTGGCGATATGTCTGGGTATTGGCGTCGTAAGGGCAGATGGTGTCACGGATTTCCAGGTAGAACCAATAGGAGCGCAGGATACCAAAGATCAGGGATCGCTCCAGAGTTTCAGAGGAGCGACTGACGGCCCGTTCATCCGGGGCCTGGGGAGGTTTAGGTGGTTTGAATCCTGGACTCACGACCTAACCTCCCGGTCAATACGGCTCAGAAAATCCAAATTGTAACCTTTGTTTTCCAAGATACTCAATAGTTTAGGGTTTCCCATGACTTCATAATAGGCCGCACGGCCCCACATCTTAATGTTCTCCGGGTCATTGGGGAGGAGGAGCAGTCTTACGAACGGTGGCACATTATCCGTGCGGACAAATATTTCTGTAGTCAGCACGTCGCGGAATGTCAGATTGTTGGCCGCTGCAATATTGCGCACCAGGAAATAACTGGTCTGTATCCAGCTGAGAATCTCAGCCTCGTATACGTCAGCCACTCCCGGTTTGGCATTCAGCTTCTGATACGACTGAAACCACTTGCGTATGGCATTTCCGCATAATTGATTTGGAAACGGGCCACCAGGTATGGAGCAGAAGAGGAAAGCAGAGCGAACGAAGGAGAACGGGTCTGCGTTTATTTCGATGCAAATTTGGGCGGCTACGCGCCAGAAGTCCGGGGAATTATATTTCTTCTGAAAAGAATATTTCTTGCCAATCTGTTGGCTTTTTCCCTCGACGAAGTGTCTCCGAATTATTTGTCCAATGCTGTCAGCATCGGACCGTATGTCCTGGTCCATAAAATTTTATTGTTAGCGAATTTAATATCGCATTGGGGTGAAGTTAGCACGGCTTGGTTGGTCTGTCCAGAAATATTTTTTGATATTGTACAAAAAGAACGACGCCCTCGGACCAGCAAGGGCGTCGTTCAGAAATCGCATGCCGTAGGCACCGCCGGATTTCATGGTGTGATCAGATGACAGTCCAACCGCACCACGATGCAACTATGCACCATAGTGCGCATTCCGTCAACCCCCTTTTTTAACTTTTTTCGGCTTGAACCGCTCCAGGTTCGTAGGCCCTATATGGAAGTCCTCTGCGAATACTCCCAGATCATGTACGTCATCCAATATGAGAGGCTTGGGATCATCGTCCCACTCACTCTGCCAACTTTGTCCCTGGTCCTCACTGGCCTGCCAAACATCTGACATCTGACCTGTCGCCAACTCCACACCATACGCATTCACCAACTCCTGTATAACTACCCGGTAAAGTCGTTCGGTCTTGGTCACAGCCTTCTGCGCCGTCCGGATCGCGGTCTTATACTCCGCTAGGTGTTTCGTTCTTTTCATCGGCAGTCTCCACCTGATCAAGCATCGCGTCGTAAACAGCCTCCAGCTCCTTGATCGCAGCACGGATCATCCTGGCAGCCTCCTTCGGATCACCCTCCGCATCATGCACCTCACGCCATATGAATAACGGCATCGTATCTCCCGGAGCATTCTCCTCGACTTCCTCGACGCATTTGCAGTCATTGTAATTTTCCGCTTGGTAATCGTAATATGCCCGCAGCGCTTCATTCTGAAGGGCCAGTGTTTTGTCTTGGTCAATCGTGTTCATACGTTTGGTTTGTGCGCATGCACATGTGCGCGGACTACGCCGAATGCCGGCCCGGCTAGGAGTAGGAGACTGGTCATCACGTGTGTATACCTATTCTCCGACAGGTCGCAACGGTTGAGTTCTTTACGAATCTCATCTCCAGCCTGCATCTGGAATTTATCCATATTGGCTCCTATCCTGTCGGAGTTCGCTTCCATCCAAGTTTTGCCTTCTTCCGCTGTGCCCGGGCCGACTGGACACTCAATAATATTCAGCCAAATATCACCAGCCAGCTTCAGCAGATAGATTGCGGCCGCGTCAGTGCGCCCAGTCTCGATCGCTGTGATCTCGTCCTGTGTTAAACAATTTGATCTTTCCATATTTAATTTGTCGTAGTTTGCAAACGCTCTTCCACATAATGGTCGATGGCCGCGTTTACATGCTCCATCTCCAAGTCCGGATTAAACAGCTGTGAGGCCAGTGCATACAGATTCGAATCCGGTGGCACCTGGGCCTGCAACAACTCCGTAATCGAGATCGTCTCGTCTACAGACGAAGACACCAGCGCCTTCTCCCCGGCAGTCCGGAATAATGGATGGAGTCGGAGGATGAATTTGTCCGGGTCGAAATTCTTGCGGAACCGTTCGATCACATCGGGCACCAGACTGTTATACCGGATGAAGATAATAGGTTCCCTAATATCAACTATTCTCAATCCTTCTACTTTTCGTTTCGTATCATCGACCAAAGAATTTAATTGGCTGGCGTCCTCGATCTGAATACGCAGGATCGGACGGGTCTGAATCTGATGCGGACGATGACCAGTCAGTTTGTATCCTGCCCCATCATTCGCCTGGAAGATTAATTCCACCCAGTATTTGTCGTCCTGCTCAGACTCCGAATTCAACTCCGTGGCCCCGGAAGAGCCGACCAGACATTTACACGGCGGGGGATTCTCAGCTATGAACGTCTGAGCCTGATCGACCTTGTAAATGTGCGTATCCCCTATGGCGATTACCTGATACTTATCCAACGGCAATTCGGCCACATTAATGGCATTGGTCGACGGATAGTCGATGAACTGGGTGATGGCCTGATGCATTACCAGGATGTCAGCCGCCACAAACTGAGTCTTCAGGAATGTATCTCGGGATACATTTGGGACGCCCTGGAAGGTGATACCCTGACGCGACTCCAGTTTATAGTCTAACAGCTGGAAGCCCAATGGACTGCCACCGTTGACGACATCCAGCCAATGCGGCCGGGCATTGTCGTGGTTCCCGGAGACTACCAGGACGACCATGTTCCGATCTTCCAGCCAGTGCTGTATTACTTGCAGGGCTTTCATGCAGAACGGACTGGGCCTGTTCGATTGCAGAAAATCGCCGGTGTGGACCACAGTTGATACGCCCTGGCCATGCATGTCCTGCAATGCACGGTCCAAGGCGGCAATAAAGTCATCCCGGCGTCGGGTCAATCCGTATTGGGCATAATCCAATTGGGAGTCGCCGAACCATCCTATTTTTACTTGGTGCATATTTTGGTAATTCTGAGTAGAAATTTCATATCCTCTTTCCGAAATATATTGATAGCGTCCTGGCCTCGTATCGACCTGATATTGAATTCCGGATAGTCCTTGCGCAGCCAGCCTACAAAGCTTTGCCAGTGCAGGCTCTTCTCGGCCATGACCGGGGCGGCATGGAGCAAATCATAAAGCCGGTCGTTCAAGGCGACCATTAGTCCAATTTTCATGCTTTAATTCTTTCTCCTTTGCGGACCACGCCAAAGTCCGCCGGGTTAGTGGATCCACCAATCATGGGATTATCACACCACAGGTCTTCTGCCGAAGCGTATGGCACATACCTAATACGACGGCCGTGGTGTACGGCAATAGTGCAGCGGGCTACAATGCCATACATCTGGTCGAACCGGTCCAATTCGTCCAGATTGTAGTAGATTTCCTGGACACGTGCCTTCCAAGTTTTCATGCTTCGTATATCCTCTCGATTAAAGACCCGGCAGTCTCGTACCAAGGGAAACGATACATGTCGTCTCCGCTGAACACGACATTACCTTGTTCGTCTTTGAATCCGTAAGCACCCCACTTGTCTACAAACTCAACCCACTCTGGTCGTTGCCCAATAACAATTTCCCGGAAAAGATTTTTATAACGATCTCCAATTTCCGTCAAGCCGTCCGGGTCTGTATATTTCAGATATGGACTCCAGTCCTGATTCAGAAGCTTTTTGGCCTTACGTATGGCGGCTTGTGCTTGTCGCCTGTAGCACACATCCGCATAATGATAAATAGCGATGGGTGCTACCAAGTCGAATTCTTGCTCTGTGGTCATTGCGTGTTCATCCAGTCAAAACATTCTTCCTTGGATTCAAAGCCAACATCGAAATTAACACCGTAATCGAATCCGTGCCGGGGATACCGGTTCTGCTGCCAGGCCGGATACCACAATTCATCCAATACAGCAAACGACCAATCTCCAGCCGACGAACTCCACTCGTATACTTCGCATTTCGAAAAGCCCATTTCCTCAAAGGCTTTTCGATAGCTGCCTGCGCCCGCATTAGGAATCGAAATGACGCCACCCTCCCGGAGATAATCCTGCATATCTGCGACAGTCTCCAGCACGTCCCCGCCGCCTGTAACATGACCCTTGCGGTTAATCGGGCCTGCGTATATTTGGCCAAGGCCGTGTGGATTAGCGCAACAACCCGTGGCCGATTCGGCCATCTCTTGTTCAATTGTATTCATAATTACTCGATGTTGATTTCAAATCGGAACGGCTTGACCTTCTTCCCGGCATCAAACCGCTCTATAAACTCCTTTACTATTCCCACTACTGGCGGCCAATTATTCCCAATTTCAATAAAGCTCGTTCCCACAAAGACATGCTCTCCGGTCCTTCGGAATATAGCCCGTGAGATTGGATCACGAAATGGATCCTGCCTGATACCGTGCTTGATGTCTCCCTTGGTGACATGAATATGGCAGGTCATATTAATTCGATGTCCAAGGTGTCGCAGATGACCGAAGCCATCTGTTGTGATTCATCCACCATGCCGCCATCTTCATTATCGTTTTCATCGTAGAATTCCATTAATCGACGGACCAATACGTGTAGTGTCTCCGGTGTAATAACCAACTTGGCCTTATTGAATGCCGGGATACGATGCGGCTCTGGAGACTGGGTGAACCTGACGGCTTCCAGGTGATCGTCAATGCCTTCATTGATAGCACGGCGCAAGGCTTCCCATTCTTGGCCCCGCGGCATCATTACGATGTCGTATCCGTCTGGGCATTGAGCCATGGCGCACTCCTTGATTGTCTCACCCAATTTGTCTGACCACATAAAACTAAAACTGTGTTTGTAGCTCATACCAATTCTTTCTGCTAGTCGAGATACTCATAGCCTCGGAATTCTTTCAGGACATTTAATGCTTCTTCATTCATAATCAAACCTCCGCATACTCAACTTCTTCCACTCTACCGGTGCCTTTACAATAAAGACACTTGAACGATGTCGGGTGGTATGGTGTGCCCATTTCGAATTCTTCGGCATTAATATTGCCGTCGATAATCGCATTAATTACAGCCATCTCCGATGTACCACGCACTTGGGCCAATCGTGATACAAGGTCGCGGCCAGTTCCCTTGCAATTCTCACAGACCGGATGCGTCTTAATCGCTATTACTTGTTTTCCAGTTGCCACCGAGAACACCGGGTAAGGTGCCTTCTTTTCCATAAACCACTCGTGGCCCAGACAATATCCGCGGTTATCAGAGAATTGATTACGGGCCTTTGGGCTGATGCGTAATGCCGCAGCGTCCACTCCTAACGGTTCACTCAACGAAACGGCGCCTGGGGCACACGGCGAGCAATGCTGGGCATACGTGAAGAAGGGTGACTTCAATACCCACAGGTCTGCATACGCGTCCGTAGACAGGTCGTATTCATCATCATGATACACCATACAACTGGCGCCATCAGAACCGCCTTCGTAGACGTCGGCCACGGTATCCGCTATTTCGGCGTAGGCGATTTTCACCTGGTCTGTGATGCTTGGCAATTCCCAGGCACCAGTCTCTTGCATGATGATAATGACCTGGCCTACCACGCTCTCCAAATCCGAATAGCCGTCATTCTTGGATTTATAATCCGAGAAATACAGCGCCAGCTTTTTATGCAAGACCTGACGTCTGAACTTCTGGACTGTAACGCCCTTAGCGTTGCCCGGCATGATCTCTGTGAACGCTGCATCCAAGGCACATTTCACATCCACCACATGACCTTTCCAATCCATGTCCTCGCCATCCTGGTAAACGCGGTTCAGTTCGTCCGGGTCTACATCGTGTACACCGATAATTCCATATCGGATACCAGTGCGGACATCCCGGTTGCAGGTCAGCTCACTTCTACGGTCTATTACTTTTGGCATTTTTAATCTCCTTTACTTGGGATTCTGGGACTACGAACAGCCCGAGGTCTGGTCTCCAGAAACCGAGTTCCGGAAAATCAGACATGTGGTGTGTAGCACCAATCATCGGCCGGCGAATGTTATCCGGGGTCACTGGCTTATTGGCCCGAACCACGTTGGCAGTACCTACCTTATAAATATCAGCTATGAAGTAGCCATCATGGCCGCAGTAGGCAACCAGGGCGCCAGTCTTTGGTTCACTCATAATTATCCTTTCTTCCAGATGACCTCTCGGCCAAGAGACAATTCTTCCAAAAAGTTTCGCACGCTGTAGTCCATGTCGCCCCAAACTTTGAAATCCGCATCGTCGAACATGGCGCCGTATCTTGCTATACATATACAGTCGGTAAATGCGCCGATTGTTGCTGGATGCACAGCATAGTATTTGTGGCCATCTGATGGCTTTATACGGCAGCATTCGCCTAGATAGTCTAAAACAAATGCAGCCTCCTGGGCCTTCGGAGACAATTTACTTTTCAGGAGGTCTCTGCGGATTGTCTTCTGGGCCGCCTTGTTGGCGGTCATCAGCAGATCGCCGCTACCATAATGAATGGTAATATCAATTTGTGGTTGTTGTTTCAATCGGTGATCGGGTTTAAAAGTCTGTTAATGTAGCTCAGCCGAAATGCATAGGCATCATTCGGATATTGGAAATAGGCAATAATGCCACCAGCACCTTCAGTGCTTACAGCATACCAGTCTTCAGGGCCTTTATCGTTTTCCCATGTCCCGGGCTCGTGGACCGTGATGTCCTCCAGCAATTTGTCTATGTAATGTTTGTCTACGGACTGGTTCATAGCTTAACTCCTCCATTCATTTTGGCCAACTGGGCCGCACTCTCCGGCCAGGAATGCCCACAAGTCTCGCAATCGAAATAATCGCCCGGGTAGGCCGGCAGAGAGACTGTTGTCTTTTTACATTTGGGGCAGCACAGTATGCTCCGTAGTGGATGGTTCTTCGGCCGAAAGCACGCTTTGCCATGCCACATTTCTATACAGTTATCGAATTGCCCGTTCATAATGTGTTTCGGTGTTACGTTCCAGATTGACGACGGTAGTGCGGCTGGGCACAGATGTCCGTAGCTTGCTTCTGACCGCAGCCATGTGTGCCGAAATAGACTCCTGGTCTGCGTCTATGACGACCCACAGATTGGCAGCATATGATCCCCAGCGGACCGCCGGCACTCCCGGGCTGCGCTCAATTGACGGACTGAATTCGAAATGTGATTCTGGGCCGCCATCCCACATACCAAAGGCCGGCTCGGCCAAGTCCACATGCACCCGGTAATTCAAAGCTGCTTGTTGTATTGCTGTAATTTCTCTGCTCATTTATCCTTGGTGGGATGGAGGACTAATTTCTGAGGCCAAACTCCATCCCAAATGAAATTGGCCACTACGGTTAAAGACGGCTTGCACGCCCTGCCCAATTCTCTCCCAGTCGCATCCCGAAATATAAACACCGACCCACTGCTCCCGGTATTCTTGTTATACATCCACTCCCCCTCCGTTAAATACCGAATCGGTATATTCCGTATTCTCCCAGCAACATGATTAGGATTATAGCCACGAGGACAATAGCCCCCGTAATCGACGCAATCGAACTGGGTGACTTCAGGAGGGAGAGTAGGAGGAATAGCCGGGGTCAGAAGTAATTCTTCGTATTCTTCTTTGGTCATGTCTGCAATCCGTATTTATCCCGTATATCGGAAAGCTCACCGGGATTCTTGGCGAACCATTTATTCCAGACTTCTCCGCAAGTCTTTTCCTTGCCACCCTGCCACCACGACATAGCCCGGTCTTTGGCCGCCTTTATGTCCTGGCTGATATACAGCCATAGGTCGTAAGGCATATTGAAGAATACGTCCGGGGATACACCGAGCAATTCGGCGGCCTCCAGTTTGTCCGCATACTGGTAAATCATGGCGTTCTGTTTACAGCGCTCCTCCAGAGCATGCTTTACCTCCAACAGTTCCAACCAATGCATTTCAGAGATAGGCTTCATTTTGGTTGTACCATCTCGAATGGCAGGTATGCCTCCACCTCAGCCAGAGGGCCGAAATTAACCATACCGGCTACTAGTTCCTGGTCAGGAGTCAACGGGGCGCCGTCGATTTCATACTCCGAACCCCCGGCTACAAACGACTGAATAATGAACTTCTGATTCTCCGTATCAAACGTCTGGATTACGAACCCAGTTGTAATTTTCTCAATAAGCATAATTAAATCGCTTCGAATTTTGGTGAAAAAGGCTGACCACTCAGGTAAGCCTTGATCATCTGGTAATTCACACTCGACTGGAGATCCACTTCCCGAAATTCCGCAGAATGCGCAAATATCTCCTCCGTCACGAACTTTGGCGTAATCAACAACTGCCCTTCGTAGAACGCGAACCTGTCCCACAAGTCCGGACAATTCGACCTGGCGTATGTCTTCAACACCGAATTCACCAAACTCTCCCGGTCACTGTACCACAATACGGCCGGGCACCAGCCTTCATCGCGCCATTCTGGCATCTCCTGAGCCATCTCCATGGCGCCCTGCAAGCCTTCCAAGAAGGCTGTGAACTCCATGCGGTCCACACTGGTGCGGGAAGCGCCACCCATTCTGAAGTCCTTGCGAGTCCGGTCTGGTGTCGTAATGTAAGCGGCCCAGCCGCCGAACCCGTTGATATGGCCCGAACCGTCTGTGTAGATTTCTATGTCATGTTTGTTGTACATCGATCATGTCAAATTCGTTCGATTGTGGTGGGCCACGGCGAATTGGCTGTGGCGACTGTTCTTTTTGCTTTTCAATCTCAGCCCATTCCGGATGTCGCAGCCGTAGCCAGTCGCTATATGACTTTCGGCCGCCCTCGCTCACTTCTCCTACGGCATGGGAGAATTCAGTCAACGAGGACAACAAGTCCTTGCCCTTCTGCAACAGGTATTTGCAACTGTGGTCTTTGGCCGTGCGTTCGTGAATTACTTCAAAACGAGTTTCAATCCGTATGTCTATGCAAATACGCACATCATCCGGGTGCAGATCCGGGTTAAGTGGTTTGATCTCCTCCACGGCCGCAGGCGGTGTATAAACGGTGCGCAGTGCGGGCTTGAATTCCTGCAACCGAGCAATCCGACTGGTATTCAAAATAGCAGGCGCTGGCGCCGAGGGCACAGAGGCTGCTTGACTTTCAGACGATTTTGTTTCATCACTCATAGCTAAACATGGCTTACTTTGACCTGGAATATCAAGCCCGAACCGATTCGGGGTTTCGAGATAAGCTGGCGAGAATGGCTTGCAACATCACAGAAGCCCGCCAGCAAGACAACGGCACGAATGGCTTGTACCAACAAGCCCTGTGGGACTTTATCAGATTCTGCAAGTTCAACATGACCTTCCTGACTGGATACTACTGAC
>Ga0265338_10006041_pt1 | contig 15548 bp, 19 predicted proteins | sample 42126metaG_FD_193579 | JGI IMG/M metagenome (GOLD analysis project Ga0265338, IMG submission 193579) | Rhizosphere microbial communities from Carex aquatilis grown in University of Washington, Seatle, WA, United States - 4-21-26 metaG | ecosystem: Host-associated > Plants > Roots > Rhizosphere... | reverse complement strand
CGGAGCGGCCGGGATCGGCGCGCTTGTCGGTTTCGTTGGCGGCGCAGTCGTCGGAGTTCTGTGGCAGAGTCACAAAATGATTTACAGCGTCAATTCGCACTAGCCCTCTTCGGATCGCCAACTCAGAACCCATCACGGCCCGCAATCGTCGTGACGGCCGAGTAATGGGCATCCGAAGTATTCCCCCGCAACAAAACAGGCTGGTCGAAACAATCTCGACCGTTGACGAAGACGGGCCATTACACAAGTGAGCCAAAGGAAAACTGTTTTCACTCACGGTAGATGAGTGCAATTGATTCCATAACAATGTCGGCTCCGACGCCCGGATAGACTTTGGTGGTGCCAACCAACCAAGGCCCGGGAGAAAGGAGCCGAACATGAGGATTATAGGTTGTGACTACCATCCGGGCTTCCAACAAATTGCGTTTGTGGATACCGAAACTGGCGACTGCGGGGAGCGCCGACTGCAGCACCGCGAGGAGGCGGAGAAGTTCTACCGCGATCTCGCGGCCCAGGGAGTGAAAGTGCGCGTGGGGATGGAAGCCAGTGGGCATGCGCGCTGGTTTGAGCGGCTGCTGGCCAAGGTTCGCTCGCAATCAGTATTCAGGTCTGGAACTCAGTCCGACCCATGCATCTCTTCGATCGCAACCTCGACCATGATTCTTAGTTCGAACTCCTCCGTTAGGAGGAGCGGGACGCCCAGTCAATTTCTCGGTGTTCTACTGCACACCACGGCGATTTTCGGGCTGTCCCGCGTGCGGACCGAATCGGTTCACCTGCTCGTAATCCCATTCCTTACGCATCATCCAGAACAGCTGAATGGCTAGCTTGCGTGCCATCGCTACCTTCGCGATCTTCCGCCCGCGTCGCATCGCGAGATGAAAGTACTTATTGCGCCATTCCGGAAGGCTGCGCACCGTCACTTGCGCCGCTTCCACCAGCAGGAAACGGAGCAACGTGTTGCCTTGTTTGCTGATGTGTCCCAGCCGTCGGCGATCTCCGCTCGACTCCTCTGACGGCACCAGTCCCAGATAGCTCGCGATCTGCTTGCCACACTGAAACCGCTCCGCTCTCCCGATGATCAGCACGAAAGCCAGAGCCGTCAGCGAACCGACTCCGGGATGCTAGCCAATGCGTTCTTGGGAGGCTCTTCTGCGATTCCGGTTCCGGTTCCGACGCCCAGCCACAACCCACGGCGTCAGAAGCTTTCACCTGGCTTTACAAGGCGTGTTCTTACCTTTGGGTAGCCGCAGTTCCGCTGTCGCGAACTGAAATGAACAGGTACTGCCTGAGAACATTAAGTCGAGTATCCGACCCTTTGGTGCCTCGTCATAGCACTCCAAGGCCATTCTCCACTCCTGTTTGTCAGAATTAGACTCTTTTCGAGCAGCACTTGGGAGAGGGCTGATCAACAAACGTCTCGCTCGAATCGACTTGAGCCGGGGCGTTTTGTTTTGCGGGAGCCCGTCAGTGGCGCAGCTCGATCGGCGAGTGTAATTAGTGTATGACAACGGTTGGCTGGTTCCCGGTGCTCCAAGAGTCTGCCGGTGGCGTGAGCGTGGATGGCAACGCCCCGCCAGCGGATGCCCCAACCGAGGCATTGATGGTGAAGCTTACATAGGAAGTGGCAGCTCCGAGGTGAGCGCAACTGCTTGAGCAATTCGTGGTAAATGCGAGGTAGTAGCGACCAGCGGAAAGATGAGTTGAACCTTCATTCCACGCCAGGGAGCGAAACGTCGCCGCCGACGGTGCGAATGTGGTACCAAGAGTCGCCCCCGTGTGCAGGACTCGGTCGCCCGAATCATTGAAGAGGCCAATATCATATTCGTTTGCGGTGCTGTCCGCGGTGGTAACGTCGTAGGTCAACTGTGTAGTAGTGATGTTGTAAGGCAACAAGAATCCCCAGAGCGCGGTAACATTATGCCCCGCAGCCACGAAGCCTCCTGTACGCTCACCGCCCGTAGTGAAGAATGGCAATCCAGGCCCGCCGGTCGCAGAAATTTTGATAGATCCAGGGCCGTTCGTGATGCTGATGTTCGCCCCTGCAGTGAGCGTTCCGAGCGCCGGAGCGCTGCCCGTCGATCCGATCAGGATTTGACCGTTAGCAGGGGCTGAGGTAGAAGTAACATTGTTGGAACCCGAGAAATAGGCGATTCCACCGGTGGTGCCCGAAACACCCCCGAAGGCTCCGCAGATCCAGCTTGTACCATTCCACAGTAACGTTTGGCCGGCACTGCAACTCTTCAGCAAACTTAGGGTGATCGTCCCGCTGTTTCCTCCGCCCGCCAATCCAGCGCCCGCAATAACCTGGGTTATGGTACCCGTGCCAGGGAACATCTGTCCGGATGCAAACGCGATCCGCCCATTGTTCGCAATGGATAGTCCCGTCTCAGTGGGTGCACTTCCATTCGACGCGAACAAAAGGTTCAATGTCGCTGAAGGGGCCGCAGAATCGTTCGCTGCGGCCTCGGCCTGCCATCGGAAGTCCTGTGGGATCGCGGTCGCACTACTGCTGTTGAATGCCGATGCCAGCAAATCCACAGGGGTCGAGTTGAAGCCCTGTGTGGCCGTGGCGATGCCCCTAGGAGGCATCAGAACTCCCGCCGCCGTCATCGAACCGGTAAACTTACCGCTTGCGGCCTGCAGTGCGCTCGTGAAGGTCGCTGTGGTTCCGGTGAGACTTCCGCTCAGTGCCCCGCCAGCGAGCTGCAAGTAGCGTCCATCCGTATAGCCTGTGTTCAAACTGATCGTTCCGCCTTTGGTGATCGGTCCCCCCGCCAGGCCCGTGCCCGTGGCGATGCTGGTCACGGTCCCTCCCAAGCCGGGCGCAGAATTGGTCAGAGTGATTGCGCCACCCAGGCCCACTGTTCCGCCCCCCGACAATCCTGTGCCGGCGGTCACCGTGATGGTGGAATTTTCGAGCAGACTATTCGTGACTCCTTTTGGAGGAATACTGATTGTGCCGCTCGTCGTGACCGGTCCTCCGGTCAAACCCGCGCCTGTGGCGACGCTCGTCACCGTCCCGAGGCCCGGGAAAGTTTGTCCGGGCGCAAACGTAAGAATTCCGCTCCTCGCGATCGATAGTCCGGTTTGAGACACGTTTCCTGGGATGCCATACAACAAATTGAGCGCGCCTCCGGCATTCGAAGAATTATTGGCCACGGGAGAAGCCTGCCAGCGAAAGAGATAATCTACAGGCGCTGCGATCGTGGTGTTGAAGACAGAAGTCTCGAGATCCACGGGAAGGGATACCCACCCTTGGGTGGGTGTGGCTGTACCCCCCGGGGGCAAGGTGGTCCCGGCCAGAAGGTTCAATGGGCCCCGAATAAAGGCCGCCCCCGAAACGTCCAGGGCGCCAGCGGGATTGGTGTTGCCGATGCCTACCTTGCCAGCCAATTCAAAGATGGCTGAACTTTCGATGTTGCAAGCGCTCGTGAACTTGGACAGGTAGTTGATTGGGGCGGCTCCATCACTGGTGATAGTAGAACAGGCAGCCGGCGGCATGAACAATGCCAGCGGACCCGAGGCGGGAACTACAACCTGTGAGGCGCTTGGGTTTGCGGAGCCTGCCTTAGCGCCGGACGTTGACTGTGCGGGGGAGTCTTGACCATCGGCCAGGACAAAAGCTGAAGCCGGCTTGCCTCCCAGCAAATCCGTGTCCGCTGCTTTCAGCGCATATGCCACACTCAAAAATAGAATCCGCGGTTGCTCCGATTGTCCGTCAGGGTGCACGCCCAACCAGCGGGCTTCGCCGGCGGAGAAAATCTCCAGGGGCAGCCCTGTATCATTCGTTACTCCGAGCAGGACGCTATAACGCCCGTTCTGGTCCGGTTGCACGGTCTGGCTTTCTTGCCAGATTGCAGACCCGTCACGCTGGTCTTTGTAAAGGCTAAACGTAATCCCGATGCTGCGGGTCAACGGATTCCCGGTTTCGTCACGAATAGAGCCCTTTATGCGAATCAAGCGAGGCACACTCGCCAGCGAAGCAGGCGGAATCGATTGCTTTTCATCTACCTGCGCACTCCCCCGCGCAGGGTAGATCGAAAACGCCGCGAAAAAGCACACTGCAACGGTGCCAAGGCGCACATCTACCTCCATCACAATTTGGGGGAGTCAGATAAACGAGCCGTCGGCGACACGGAGCAATCCCAGCCAGTCTGCCGACGAAGACAGCGGTACCCTGAGAATATCGAGCGCTTCCTCAGCCTCGATCCGCAGGCAGCTCCGAGTTCGAAGCTGGCGTTTAAGGTAATTACATCTTCAGGCACATACTTACAATCACCCAAATGGGTTAGCCCAATAATCTACTCTGGTCGGATTAGGCCGCTTGGACTGCCCGTGCCGGTTAGCCAAATGTGCGATTGACACCTTGCCGCATCTGAGCTTAGATGTCCGACGAACGGTTGGCCTGAAGTGCCAACCTCGCGGTCGCGGCTGGTCTCTCACAGCACTGAGCTTACGGCGGTGGCTAGAAGATATTAATTATGAAAATTCTGATCGTTACGGTTTGTGCGATGGGCTTGCTGCCTCTCGCTTTGGCACAGAACTCCACGCCGCATATAACCGCCGCCGAAGCGAAGAATCACCTTGGCGAAACCACGAGCGTATGCGGGAAGGTGGTCGATACCAAGGTTTCAAAGTATGGTATCGCTGGGCACGGGAAACCCGTATCCTTCGATCTCGATCAGCCAGAACCAAATCCAGTGTTTTACTTCGTAGCGTTTGGCGTGCCGGGCGATGGCCCGTCCGAGGCTACTGCTGCGTACAACGAGAAGCGCGTGTGCGTCACGGGCAAAATCACGATTGCGGCAGCCGGCGGACCTCCATTCATCCTGGCCGCCGATCGTTCTCAGATTAAGCCGGAAGCAGCTGGCCAGACAAAACCAGATGCAACTGGTAAGTAACCGAGGACACTCCCCCGCCAGTTGAAAGCGGCAACCGCACCCAGGTTGATGTGGGCGACGCCGCTGTTGTGTCTCCATGAACTCCGCGCCCGCATTAGGGCGACGGCAGAAACGGTATCCCTTGAAAGCAGATAGGACCCCACCATGAAGAACGCTTTGTTCGCGTTGATAGTATTCTGCACGTTTCCGTTATCGGCCCAGACAATCCTTCAACAGTTTGCGGCAGTCAGCCGGGGTGTCGGCGTTGTCTCGGACATGGATCTTGAGCCCACCTCCCGGGGAAGCATTCTTATCGCAATGCCACTGCTTCTTTCTCCGGACGTCACGGTATTGAGTGTTACCGACAATGCGCCGGATGGGAGTAACACCTATAGGAAAGTCCCAGGCGCCGGTTCGTCGTGCGCGAAACAGACCCTGGATATTTGGTACTGTGAAAAATGCAATCCGGGTGTAACAGAGCTCAAATTCCATTTGTCAGCTCACGTTACCGCTAGCATCAATGCTTTCATGGAGGTTTCCGGCCTGGCACCGACCGCTGCGATTGATGGAAGTGGCGTCCACCTCAGCGACGGCGTCGGGACCTCTGAAGGTTTGGAAGTTGGCCCCAGCGTCAGGACGACAGAAAAGGATTTCATTATTGCCCGTTATTTTTCGACCGCTCCTTTACCAACCGGTGTGAGTCTGGCGACATGGAAGTACACACCCTCCTATGTTTACCTTCTGGATGGAGCGCCAGGAACCTATCAACCGACACTCACTGGAGGGAAGCCTGCGGGTAAGTTTTGCATGAGTATGGCCGCCTTTAAGACTGCTCCCGTCGTTGCTGTTTCAACTCCGGCTTCCACGGAGTAGCAGGCGACCATATCCCGTGCAAAGTTCAATCTCCTTACTTGGGGACTACCGCTTGCGGGTTCACCAGTGCCGCAGTCTGCTTTCTGGCGCCGCTGGCGGCAAGTTCTTGCAGCACCGTCTCGCGCAGTTTCATGTATCCGATCGCCCCACTCATGAAGTGTCCGTTGACAAAGAAGCTCGGTGTGCCCTGCAGACCGAGCCGCTGGCCCTCCTGGGAATCCTTCTTAACCGAAGCCGTCTGTTCTCCGCCCTCAAGGCAGTGATCGAAAACAGCGGCGTCGAGTTTTAGGGTGCGAGCCTGTTGTTTCAGGTCTGTGATTTGAAGTCGCTTGGTTTGAAAGAGGGAGTCATGAAACTCCCAGAATTTGCCTTGTGCTCCTGCGCAGTGAGCGGCCTCGGCAGCTCTTGCCGCCAGCGGGTGCATGGGTAGCGGAAAGTCTTTGTAAACCACTGACACTTGGCTGCCAAACTGTTCTCGCAACCGGGCGAGATCCTCGTTCACCTTCTGACAGTAGGGACATTCATAATCGGCGAATTCGATGATCTGAACGGGGGCATTCTCAGGTCCAAGTCGGGGAGCATTCCCAACCTCGACATGCGCAACCGGCTGATTCAGTTCAACCACCACGCCATATTGCCCTCGAAGTTCGGCAACGTACGCGTCGTGCGCTTTTTTCGTACGGAGCTGGTGGATGGTCTCAATGATCTTAGGCTTGGCGGCCTCATAGGATTCGTCGGTTTGTACACCCTCGTAGTAGAAGCGGAGCTGGTCCTCCGTAGGATCTGGGACGTTGATCGCAATGTGACGCTGGAACAGTTCATCAAGAGTCACACCTTCTTTTTTCGACTGCATCTGCACGAGCTGATCGTCGATGAGTTGATCGAGCGCATCGCGTTGCGCCAAGTAGTACTTGTATTTAGCCTGAAGCAGTTTGCCTGCCTGCTTATGCTCCAGTTCACTGGTGGTAATCTTGCGGCCGTCGATTTCGGCGACCACGTCGGAATCAGTTTGGCCAACGGCCGGGAGATGAAGAGCGCCCAGAGCCAGTGCCAGTCCAAGAGCGATTCGAGCGTGTTTGGATGACATTTCGAAAAGTTCCTCTTTTCAAGAATGAAATTTTGAGAAGCAAGAGGGGAGGGCCCGGACGCCGAGCGTGACCCCCAGCGTCCGGGAACTTTCTGTCTGGCCGGTTGGAAGCAACTTTTTGACGCGGTTCCTTCCAACCCAGCCTCGGCCTTGTCGACGGAAGATTAAAAGTCGAAGTCTTCCGGCGTGCAGCTGCACTCCTTACCGCTCAGCAGCGAATCATACAAACACAGGTTCTGCAACAGCGCTTGTTCAGCAGTGGCGAGGTTCGAGTCAGCAAAAGCTGTCTCCGTTTGTGAGTAAGGTGCTAGCCCGTAGGGATTCTTGTTAGCAGCGCTCTGGATGTGGGTCGCCCATGCACGCAACCCAGGAGCAGGCGTATTGGTGAAATTTGGCGGCCCGGCAAACGTGGACGATGAAATGAGCTTGATGACCCCACGTGTGGGCCTTATGCCAGTGAGAGGGTTAGCGGTGAGTTGCCATTTCACGGATTCCGAAAGCAAGCCGTCCGGCGTGACCTCACAGCTGCAGCATTCCGTCAACTCCTCGCTGTCATCGAACACATAGAAGGACGCCCACAGGCTCTTCCCTGTATCGCCATCATTGATGACACGCACCGTTGCATCTGGAGCAGCAGCAGTATTGTTAGAAAAATAGGTGACAAAGTAGCGGCTATTGTCACCCTGAGCCATGGCATTTCCTGAAGCGATTCCCAGCGTCAGGGCGATGGCCAGCACGGGAAACAGCGAATACACAACCTTTTTCATTTTGTGTGATCCTCCTCTGGGTTAACGCCCGCTCTGCTGGGGAGAGGTCAGCTGGTGGCGCTGGGAAACTTTAACCCGTGGTGATTTCTTTACAACTACCCACGTGGCCTAGCCTAAGGTAGTAAGGACGCGCACTTAGTCCATTCGGAGTAGTTTGCTTAACCAACACACACGTCGGTCGTCATTGCTTTTGTGCCTTCTCCCGCAACTCTCGGGCCCTCTCTCTCATCAACTCACTAAGGGCCTCTGGAGTTAACGGCTCCTTCCGAGGCATCGAGCCGCGGTCTTCGAGTTGTGCGGGGAAACCCGGCACAGAAGCAGCAACATCCGCATGTGTCGACTGCGCCTGTGCGGCTGGTTCGCTCAGGGGAACAGAAACGATGTTCTCGGCATCCTTACCTTGCAATGACAGCAAAACCCGCGTCGGTCCGTCGGGGTGCTGTGGAGAATTCACGATGATGAAATTGAAGTGAGAGCCGTTTAACAGTTGCGTCAATACATTATTTACTGGTCCCGGTCCGACATGCTCTACGATGCGCTCAAGGCCACTGCCGGGCGGAACATCGATCACAGCGCCGGTCTTCTCCGCAACCAACTCAAGCACGGCGGCCAGTGTCGCCCCCTCGGCATCAAGCGTGAGTTGGCCGTCCCGATAAGTGACAACGGCTCGAGGCTTTGCCATCGCGCTGGGCGCCAACTGTATCTGCGCCAAGATTAGATGCGTGGGGTCCGAGACTAAGGCGCCTTCCCCAAGCGCAACCAGTACGTGCGGCACGGAGTAGGGCACCAGGTAATTTGTATCATCGTCGACCATCCCGCACGCCGAACCGGAACAGCCGAGTTCGGCCCAACGTACGGCAACGGGTTTCCTGTTCGCATCGGTGACTGCAAAACGCTGCGTTTGATTTGCTGCGAGGGTAACGCCACTCGGGTCAACTGATGGCTTGCCGGGAATGACTAGCGCGGACCTTTGAACGATGGGCTTGCGCGAGTGTTGCTGGGACGTTGAAGCCCAGAGTCCTCCCAATCCAAAACAGGCAATGAGTGCGAGTGCGATGGCGACGCGCGCACTAACTCGAACGCAAGGGCGCCATCCCAAGATAGCCCTTCCTGGCGAACTGCCCACAAAGCTCTCACAACTTGGCAGCGGATGCATGAGCGTAACCGCCTCCTTCCAATCGAAGCCCTGCAGGCCGATGGCGCGGAAGTTTAGCCAGGACGCGGGTGCGCCTGGCTGACCACCGGGGCAGGGGATCCTCCGGCGGTGAACGCACTGGATCTTAACTACGGGAGTCCTCCGTCAGCAATGCTGCCATCGGGCTAACCAATTGGCGTAGCCTTCGGGCTAGTTCTTTCGGAGTAGTACAAGAGAAGTCCCGTGTCCCTATTGACAACAGCGCTCCTTGCGCCCAATACTATCGCGGTCGACTATGTAGCCTCTTAGCTCGTGGGCGCATAGTCACGTCCCTCTCCTAAGGCCGGAATTCTGGCTGATTACTGCATTCGTAATGTTGTCTACCACCGGGCCCCATTTTGCGTTGAGGAGAGAATCGTGCCCATGGTCCCAAGCCACAGTGGTTTCTTGCTGTTCGATGCAGAGTTCAATCTCATTGCATCGAACGATCCCGCTCTCCAAATCCTCTGCTTTCCTAGCAAAGCTAGCCGGATCAAGCAGCCCAAGGTCCTTCTAGCGGATCGTGTACGGACTGCTCTTCTCGATTTCCGACACCGGGATCGAACGGTTTTCGTCAAAGAGTTTCAATCAGGGAAGCGCTGTTACATCTGCAAGGCGTTTCAAGTCAACTACAGCAACAACGGACATTCACCCGCTTTCGTTGTGCTGCTGGAGAGGGGTTCCGCAGGCGGAATGAATCCCACGGAACTATCCGAACGGTTTGCTCTGACTCAACGAGAATGTGAGACTGTGGAATACCTTGTCCAAGGCCTCACTAGCAAAGAGATCGCAGCCCGGATGCAAATCAGCCCCAACACAGTTAAGGCCTTTCTGCGATTGGTCATGGTCAAAATGAAGGTCTCGACACGCTCCGGAATTGCCGGGAAAATCACAGGATCAAGACCTGCGAATTAACCGCTACTCACTGCGCAAAACCGCTCCGAATTAGTCAAATCAGTTAGTATGAAAACGTCGGCGCTCCAACGACGATTGGTTCTTGGGCTACCCTGCCTTGCGTTCTCTGCTGACGCCACTTTTGTGACTCCGTTGTCTCCCTTTTCGAGTTGGCGTAGGGAATGCTCGAATGGGTTTCACTGCAGGCGCGAGTGCGGCCGCTGGTCTCAGCGGCTGCTTCCGAGTCAAATTGTTCAAAATTGTGCCCAGGCTCGAAACAAAAAGGTTGTAGGCGCGATCCAACGCCGCACGAAGCTTCACGATGCGTGATTGCAGAACTGGAGCTGCGTCTAGTGCAGCTCTGTATTTGGCGATCCATTCTTCTTCGACCTGCCTCGCCAGAGCTCGATGGGTTTCCATAGAAAATGCAACGGTTGAGTAGTCACATCGAAATGCTTTATACACCATCGCTTCGCGAGAGGCAAAACTCCAAAGGAATTAGTCCGTATGGTGTAGAGAAAGTTATTCCACTCGGTCGGCAAACTCATGGGCAGCAGAAGATCCGGGAGAGACTAGAATAGTTGGATTTACCTCGTCGCAATGGCCAGGTGTCGGTGTCCACAAAAGCAATTCGTTGGAAGCCCGGATGATAGTCACAACCTTTAATCTTCATGTTCGGTTCCTTTCTCCCGGGCCTTGGTTGGTTGGCACTTCCCAAGTCTATCCGGGTGCGGGAGCCGACATTGTTATGGAATCAATTGCACTCATCTGGCCTTGCGCGGGGCACTTGAGTGTAATCGGCACTTCTCCACGAGCATGCGCGAGCACGCGAGCCAACTCCTGCTCCAGTTCCTCGTCTGTGCAACCGTCTAGGTCTTTCATTGGGTTGGTCATTTTCCTCTCTCCTAAGCGGTGGCGCAAGTCATGTCGCGATAGGCCGGTCTCCGGTTTGAAAGGAAAGCGACGGGGGCTGACTTCCTCCCCCCGGGTTCCAAAACGATATGGCGACTGCTACTTCTGCAAAGCTTCCCTCACGAACGCTTCTAGGTTGCGGATCTCGTTGACAATCTCGGAAACCGCGATAGCACAAGACTCACATTGGTGGGTATCCTTGCGAAGTTCGGCGCGAGAGAGGATTATTTGGAGCTTGTTGCGGATATGATCCAACGCGGCTTGGGGTCCCTCTGCCATTGCGGCCAACCCCTCATCACAGGAATTGTTCGCCTATTCATGTGCTTCGCCTCAGGGGGGGCTGCGTCTCAAGGGGCGGGAACTGCTCTTCGGAGAGGCGAGACGCGTTCATGTGAACACAAATCAGCGCGTCCTTCAGTGACGTGGGTCACACCTGATATGAGATGAGCGCCAAGAGCCACAACTGCCGCAAAATCCCCATTTCACTCATTGACCCGTAGTTAGAGCGGCAATGCTGCTTTCAGTTGAGAACAGATTGTCTCGACACTGGTAAACAATGCATCACCCGCGAATTCGAGGCTGGCAATTGAACGGTCGGCCGCATCACGATGACCGAAACCACAAGCGTCTTTGACGACCACGGGGGTGTAGCCGAGATCAGCGCCATGCCGCACCGTAGGTTCAATACCAATTTCCATCGCGACACCGATGATGGCGAAGGCATCGATGCTGCAGTCCCGCAACGCCAAATCCAGCGGCGTACCTTCGAATGCCGACATGGTGATCTTGTCGAAGATGGCTTCGCTCGGCAGCGGATTCATCTCTGGAATCAGCTGAAATCCCGGCGCGTCGCGCAAGAACCAAGGCTTGACCTCGCTTGGCGATTTCACACGTTGCCAAGCCATCGCCATGCGGAATTGCGATACTCCCATCAGTTCCTTTGGTAGGGACATGTGGCGCGTGAAGAAAACCCGAATTCCGGCTTCGCGAGCCGCTGCAAGAACCTTCACGACTCTATCCGTGATCTGCTGACCATTCTCGATCTGGTTCACGATTCCGACCTGCATGTCGTATACGACCAAAGCCAACCGTGTGGGATCACAAACGTCGTCCAGCGTTTGTGGAATATTTAGCCCGAATGCCCGCTGCATAATGAGTCACCTCACGAGATAATCGAAACCTCAGTTTAGCTTGGAAGGGAACTTCATGTAACCACGCCTTGCGATGATTGACGTAACATCCCCATTTCGCTCATTGACCCCGGCTGGGGTTGGAGTGAACTCTAGCAATCGTCCGGGGGATCATTTGGATTTTGAGCCGAGCAGAATGGGCTCGGTTTCGACCAGCCTAAGAAGTTTCACCATCCGTTGCGTCCGCCCTTTGTATGTTTTGAAATGCGGACTCTGGAGGTGCGCTTCGTATGCAGCTGCATCCCTATAGGTTTCGAACAATCTGATCTGTTCAGGATGATCTTTGAGCGAGACGGCATACAGCGTCAAGACTCCCGGCTCAACGCGAATCGAAGTCTCGATTTCTTCTTTGAGAGCGAGTTTGTAGGCGTCAAGCTGCCCCGGATCAATCTCCAGTTCTGCTATCCGCACAATCGGGCCTCCGGCCGATTCGGCAGCGGCACATCGCGGGGCCCAAAACAAGAATGACGCAACCACGGAAGTCCCGAGCAGCAGTGCTTGCCTCCCCGTCATATGCAACCCCTTCTCTAGATTAGGGCGATCTGATTTCACTCCCTGAACGAATCGAACCGTATTTGTCTGATCAGTTTAGCGTGACCGACAGAAGTGGCTGGCGAAAAATCTCCATCACACTCATCTGGTCTTGGGCGGGGCACTTGAGTGTAATGGCCTGCTTACAACATCCATCGAATCGCTTCCTGTTTGATACGCTTAAAACGCTGCCCATTGCCCGGCCCTTGCCGCAAGATTGTGGAACGCAAGACGTCACTGATGAAGCAAGATATTTGGAAGTTCTTGAAAAAATCGAATGGCACCTATGCCGTGTATCACAACGGGAATCTGCTTTCCGATTCGATTCCAGAGAAGTGGCTAAAGGATGAGATTTGCGTACGTTATGGATTTTGCGGACACGAATACGAAGCCATTTGTAGTCAACTGAATCGTTCCGGCAAGTGTACCGTCGACCTGAACTCCAGCAGTCCGACTCACCTAAGTATTTCGTGAGTGAGATGGCCGCCGATCTTCAATGAGTAAAATGGCCTGGTTGCGACAGTTATCGCAAACCGCGAGCCGCGAGACCAATGTATTCTGATCCTGGGAGCGTCGCGGAACGAGTGCTGTTCTTTCAGGACTCGCTCACATCCCCTTCTCCTGCCTGCCTTCCTTCAGCCCCGCCTGGCAGTTACTCGATGCCGTCAGCAATTCACGGAAGGCCGTGTCCTTGCGCAAGTCCTTCAGCAGCGGATCATCCAGCAGCGCCGAGTACGCGCAGTAATTCTGCTGCACTGCGGCCTTCAGTAGCCGCAGAGCGGGTCCCTTCTGACCGCAATAAGCCATCAGATCCCCCAAGTGATACCACGCTTCGGGGTCCGGTTCCGTCATCACCGAGGCTTCATTCTCGCCCACAATCTTCGCGAGGTCCGGAGGCCGCTGCGCCGCCGTGCAAGCCACCATCAACTCTCGGTGGTAGGTCGACGCCTTCCCTACACTCTTCGCCGCTTCATGCGCCTGGGCAACATTGCCCTCGGCCAGATACACAAAAGGTGTCACCCACGCCGCCCACTCCGATCCTGCATCAAGGTGCACGAAGTCCCACGCCCCGTCAGTCTTGCCCATCTCCACGAACGACCACGCGCACGAGCGGAACGCGAAATTCCCCGGATCGAGTTGCCGCGCCGTCTTGCACTCCTGCATCGACTGTTCCAGCATCCCCGCATAGCGCAGCACATAGCTGAACGCGAAGTGCGCATCGGCACTTTGCGGGCGCCGCCGGACCAGATCCGTCGCAGCCTCATAAGCCCGCCCCAGTTCGCCTCGTTCCGTCCGGTTTGTAATTAGATTGCTCGCGGCCATCATGCGATTGGGGTCAAGCCCAAGGGCCCTCTCATAGGCATTCTGCGACCGCTGGAACATCGCCTCCCCGCCCCCGCCGAAGGTCGAGTCGAAATAGTACCTTTGCCCCAAAGCCTCCCACGCCGGAGCGTAGTTCGGATCGAGCCCAACGGCCCACTCCAGCATTTTCATTCCTTCTTTGTTCGGCGCCGGATCGTGCGGCACCGCCACGCTGCGCAAATAGAAGTCATAGGCCTGCTGGTTCTTGGGCCGCGACGCCGCCGCGTCGACCGACCCCGCTGCGCCCCCAAGAATCGGCAGCAAGCCGCGCTGCACCTGGGTCGTCAATTGCTCCTGCAGCCCGATCAGATCCTCGGCCTTCCCGGTAACCGTGGCTTGCCACAGCAGCCGGTCCGTCGACACGTCAATCGCTTCCAAGGTCACCGTGAGCTGATCTCCCTGCTTCAGGAAGTGGCCTTCCACCAGCTGCGCCACTCGGAGTTCATGCCCCGCCGTTCTAAAATCCTCCACCGTCGCGAACCGGCGCGTCGCCGACGATGGCCGCACCTCCAGCGACCTCGAATACATCAACACACTCGTCAGCTCATCCGCCAGCGCGAACCGGAGGTAGTCGACGCTGAAATCTCCGTTCATATTCTGCAGGGGTAGAACTGCGATCGCTCCCGGCCTTGCAGAATCGACAGTAGGAGCAGCAGAATTACTGGACCTCCAGAAGAAGATGGCGATAATTGCGACAGCGACAACTCCCAAAATCCCAGTAGCGACCCACAGCGCCCATCCTTTGCCGGAGACCGGTGTGGGCTCGGGCAAGATCGCAGCCTTGCGGGAGTCCGTGTCGCGCTTTAGTCGCTGCAGGTCGGCTCGCATCTCCGCCGCACTCTGATAGCGCAGGTTGCGGTCTTTCTCCAGAGCCTTGTTGACGATGTCTTCCAGCTTGGGCGGCAAGTCGGGATTCAGCCGCACCGGAGGTACGGGAGCACGGTTCAAGATCGAATCCAAGATGGTGGCGGTACTGTCGCCACGAAATGGCAACTGGGCGGTGGCCATCTCGTAGAGAACGGCCCCAAATGAGAACAGATCCGTGCGGGAATCCAGGTCCTTGGCACGCGCTTGCTCTGGCGACATATATGCGACCGTGCCCAACATCGAGCCCGGACTGGTCAGATGCTGTTCGTCGATCAAATCCGTCACCGTGCTAGCCAATGCAATCTGGCTCGGGGAACCGCGTGTGGGGAGCATCTTGGCCAGCCCGAAATCAAGGACCTTGGCGTGGCCACGACCGGTGACGAAGATGTTGGCAGGCTTGATGTCGCGATGCACGATTCCCTTCGAGTGGGCGGCGTCGAGCGCGTCGGCAATTTCTATTGCAAGCGGCAACAGCATTTCAATTTCCAGTGGACGCCCGGCGATGCGGTGCTTCAAAGTTGCACCATCCAGAAACTCCATAGCGATGAATGCCTGGCCGTCCTGCTCGCCAATGTCGTGAATCGTGCAAATGTTGGGGTGATTCAGTGCGGATGCGGCTTGTGCCTCGCGTTGAAAACGGGCAAGCACCTGCGAGTCGCGGGCAACATTTTCTGGCAGAAATTTGAGGGCAACGAAGCGTTGTAATCGCGTGTCCTCGGCCTTATAGACAACACCCATACCGCCGCCGCCCAATTTCTCGACGATGTGGTAGTGCGATATGGTTTGGCCGATCACTGGCGCAGAATCTTACGTTGGTGGAATACCCAAGTCAACGAAACGCGAGAAGTTACCGCGTCAAAACGGTTGTTGGCGAAAAATCCCCATCTCTAACAATGCCGGCGGAGTCAAGCGTTTTTCGAGCGCACCTCGGCATGCACTCGGAGAAGAGCGCCATTTCGCTCTCGTAGTGGGTTTGCGCTTTCCAACCTGGGCTCGCTCTTAATCGTT
>Ga0265338_10006040_pt1 | contig 15549 bp, 3 predicted proteins | sample 42126metaG_FD_193579 | JGI IMG/M metagenome (GOLD analysis project Ga0265338, IMG submission 193579) | Rhizosphere microbial communities from Carex aquatilis grown in University of Washington, Seatle, WA, United States - 4-21-26 metaG | ecosystem: Host-associated > Plants > Roots > Rhizosphere >... | reverse complement strand
CGCCCATCGCCGCCGACATGGGAACGATGGTGATGGAGGTCTTCGCGGCCGTCGGCGACGAGCTGTCGTACACCCAGGACCGCTACGCGCGCGAGTCGAACCTCGAAACCGCGACCCAGCGCCGCACGCTGCGCAAGAAGGCGCGCCTGCTGGACTTCGAGATCCACGACGGCCTGTCGGCGTCGACGTCCCTGGTCGTCCACGTCGACCCCGCCCAGCTGGCGGCCGACGGAACGCTGCCGCCGCCGGCGGCGCCGGGGACGCGGCCGTTCGTCGAGCAGGGCCAGACGGTCTGGTCGGATTCGGACAACACGCCGCCGGTGCCATTCGAGATCGGCCGCGGGCTCAACGACCTCGAGGCGGTGCAGAGCGGCGGGATCACGACGACGCGGCCACGGCAGTACCGGGTGGACGTCTCGTGGAATCCGGAGAACCTGACGCCGTTCATCTTCGACTCCAGCCAGGCCTGCTTGCCCATCGGCGCCACCGAGCTGTTCGTGGTCGGCGCAGTCCAGGATCCCGAGCTGTTTCGCGACGTCAGCACGCCGCGTCTGATGCTGATGCGGACCAGCACACCGCCCAAGGTGACGCTGGTTCGCGTGACCGCGATCGATCAGTTCGTGGATCCGCTGCAGGCCGGTCAGCTGATCAGCCGGATCCAGTGGAACCCCGACGATGCGCTTCCCTTCCAGATGGACCAGGCGGATCTGACGCTGTCCCTGAACGTGGTCCCCGCCACCGCGGGCGAGACGCTGTGCACGCAGTTCGCGGTGGGGCCGGTGCCGCTGAACGAGGTGGTCGATTCATCGCTGTGCACGGGCGCCGTGAACATTCCACCACCGGACGGGCAGATCCTGGCGCAGGCGGTGGAGCGCGAAGGGCCGCTCAACGTGCTCACGCAGCAACGCGGCCGCATCGTCATCTTCAGCCTGCCCGAGACCGACCAGCTGGGCCTGGGTTTCGTCGGCGAGCAGCCGCGGGGCGCGCTTCCTGAGCTGACGCTGGAACAGATCGGTGTGTCCGAGCCGTGGACGTTCTTCCCGTCGCTGCTGGAGGCTGGCCCCGAGGAGCCCGCCTTCACGCTGGAGGACGGCCAGTGGGGCCCCATCCGCCAGTTCCGCTCGCTGGGCCAGGTGTTCGTGCACCAGGACTACATCGGAGGGCTCGGATACTCGCTGCGCTTCGGAGACGGTGACTTCGGTCTGCCGCCTGCCGAGGGTGCGCGGTTCGTGGTTCACTACCGCACCGGCCCCGGCTCGGCCGCCAACGTCCCGCACGACACCATCACGGCGCCGGTGGTCCCGGGACGGACGCGCGAGATCCCGGCCTTCATCGACGGCGTGACCAACCCGCAAGCGGTCACCAGCGGCGTCGATCCGGAGAGCGCAGACGAGATCAAGCAGGCAGCGCCACAAGCCTTTCGTGCGCCGCTCTTCGCGGTGCGGCCCGAGGACTTCGAGACGCAGCTGCAACAGCAGCTCGGCTTCGTGCAGCGCGCGCACGGCTCGCAGCGCTGGACCGGATCTTGGTCGTCGATGTTCGTGTCGGCCGATCCGTTCGGCGCGGCGAACCTGACCAGCGATCAACAGACGCAGGTTCAGAACCTCGTCGACTGCGTCCGGCAGGCGGGACGCGACGTCATCGTACGCGCTCCGGATACGGTCGCGATCGACGTCGAGATCACCATCTGCATCGAGCGCTTCGCCTACCCCGCGCACGTCGCCGCCCAGCTGCAAGAGGTCTTGCTGGGGACGGGGACGGGGACGCGGGTCAAGGGGTTCTTCCATCCTGACAACTTCACCTTCGGCACGCCCCTGCGGCGCAGCGCCCTGGAGGCGGCGATTCAGGCCGTGCCGGGGGTGCGCTCGGTGCGGCTGGTCCGCGTGCGCAAGCGCGGGGTCGCCGCGTTCAAGGTGCTGAACAAGCTCACGCTGTCGGTCGGGTTGGATCAGATCCTCCGTCTCGACAACGATCCGCTGCGGCCAGAAAACGGCACGCTGACACTGATCACCGAGGGCGGCGCATGACGGCGCCCGAGCGATGCGCGCGGGCGCGCGGGAGGTCGCGGTGAGCAACTGCGAGTGCGACACGCCGCCGACGCTCGTGCTGAGCATCGCGGCCGGGTTGAACGCGCTGCCGCGCCAGCTGCGCTCGTTCCCCGACGTGCGCGCCGCGCTGCTGAGCGCGCGGCAAGGAATCGATCCCGCGGTGGCGCCGCTCGGCGCCTGGCGATCGACCGAAGGCGACGACCTCGGCCTCATGTGGCTCGAGATGTGGGCGTACGTCTCCGACGTGCTCGGGTTCTACGACGAGCGCATCGCGAACGAGAGCTACCTGCGCACGGCCGCGCTGCGTCCGTCGGTGCGCCGGCTGGTCGAGCAACTGGGCCTGGCGGTCGGACCGGGCACCGCGGGCAGCGTCAGCCTGGCCGCGCTGGCCGGTGGGCACGCGCAGGTCACGGTGCCGGCAGGCACGGCGTTCCGCTCCGACGCCTTCGGCTCGGAGCCACCGCAGATCTTCGAGACGATCCGGGACTTCACGATCCACCCGCTCAGGAACCAGTGGTCGATCGGCCCGATCCGCAACAAGACGTTGCCCGAGGTCACCCCCAGCCTGGCGGCGGCGGGGATCACCACGCCGCAACGGCCAACTCCCTTCCTGGTCTTCCGCACGTCCGACTTCGGCCTGGCGCGCGATCGGCTGGTCCTCTTTCAATCCGACGCGTTCCCATCGCCCGGGCTGGTCTCCAAGGTCAAGAGCTTCAAGCCGTTCAACGCCAAGGACGGACAGCAGTACATGGAGGTCGAGCTGGATCCGCCGGTCGACATCCCGCCGAACACCGACCCGACGACGATCAAGGTGCTCACGCCGACCGCGACGGCCGGCCTGACCCAGGACGACAACGCGGAATCGCCCCAATCGCCGCTGCGCAACCTGCACGGCGCCGGCGTGGCCTTTCTCGACTCGGTCAACCGGCAGATCAAGCAGAACGATCCGATCATCATCCAGCGCGAATCGTCGGCGCCGCCCAAGACCCTGCAGGTCTTCACCGTGACGGGCGTGCGCGAGGTGTACGTCAATCTACCGCCTCCCAACCCGCCCCCCGCGCCGCGGTCGACGGCGTTCTTCATCACCACCACCGGCGTCAACAAGCAAACGGCCCTCAACAATCCGATGGCCAGGTTGAACCTCGACACGACCCCGAGCGTCGCGCCTGCGCAGGTCCTGGTCACGCGCCTGGATCTCAGCGGCGCGGTCGACGCGGACGCCTTTCGCCAGCTGAGCCTGCACTTCTCGTTCATCGCCGCCGGCACCGTCACCACCGTCGCCAGCCGCGAGGTGACCAAGGACGATCTCACCTCGTCGAGCGGCGTCTCGGTGCTGGGCATCGTCGAGGTGCCGCCCCCGATCGCAAACCAGCAGGCGGCCAACGTGCTCGAGCAAGAATTCCTGCTCCAGGACGCGAACAAGGTCGGCGCGCTGGTCGAGGGGACGCTGACCTTCGACGTGGCGGGCAGCGCAAAGTTCCAGGTCAAGACGCTGGTCGAGGGGACGCTCGACGGGCTGAAGACACCGCTGACGGTCTTTGGAAACGTGATCGACGCGTTTCGCGGTGAGAGCGTGTTCAACGAAGCGCTGGGCAGCGGAAACCCACGTACGCCCGGTCAGGCCTTCAAGCTGCAGCGCAAGCCGCTGACCTACGTCGGCCCCCAGGCCTCGCTCACCGTCACGGTGGACGGCGTTCGTTGGACGGAGGCGCCCACCTTCTTCAACGCCGGACCCGCGGACGAAATCTACGTTCTGTCCCACGACGACAATCAAGAGACGTTCGTGACCTTCGGCGACGGCGTCCACGGGCGCCTGCTCCCGTCGGGCATCAAGAACGTGGTTGCCACCTACCGCGTCGGCGCGGGCCACGCCGCGCCGCCGGCCGGCACGATCGCGCAGGTGGCCCGACCCGTCGATGGACTGCGCGCCGTCGTGTCGCCGATCGATGCCGACGGCGGCCACGATCCGCAGACCCTCGACGACCTGCGCCAGGATGCGGGCACCCAGGCGCTGCTCATCGGTCGCGCAGTTTCGGTGGCGGACTTCGAGGCGCTGGCCAACAACGCCGACAACTTGCTGCCCCCGGCGCCGGGGACCGTGATTCGCGCGGCGGCTCGATTCCTGTGGCTGCCCGAGGAGCAGCACTCCGGCGTCCAGGTCACGTACATCGGCACGCGCGCCGCCGCCGATCTCCAGGGCCAGCTGCAAGCCCAGGCCGATCCCGACCTGACCATCAAGGTATTCGAGGCGACGGCGCTGCCGCGCATCCTGGCGATGACCATCGGTGTCGACACGCGCTTCATCGATCCGACGCAGGTGTCGCTGGCGGTCGTCCAGGCCCTGAGCGATCCGCAGAACGGCCTGCTCGCGATCAAGAACGCCAGCATCGGGGGCCAGTTCTGGGTCAGCCGCCTCTACCAAGTCGCCATGGCGGTCGACGGTGTCACCGAGGTCCAATCCGCCACGTTGACCGACGAGAACGGCGCCGTGCTCTCGCTGGCCAGCACCGATCTGGTGTGCATCCCGGCCGGGAGCTACTTCGACTTCGACGAGGGGCGGCGCATCCAGATCACCGGCACCAAGCCGGCGGGCAACGTCGCCAACCAGACGCGTCTGACGGGAGGGAGCTGAGATGGCGCCCCCGCTCACGCCCGCCGCCGATCAGTTCGAGCGGTACTTCACCGAGAAGCTCTGGGCCATGATCCCCGAGGTCTATCGCAACGCGGACGCCGACGGCGGCGGCGCCGGCGTTTTACGAGGGATCATTGCGATCATCGCGCAGCAGGCGGCCGTCAGCCGGCGATCGATCGACCGCCTGTGGGAAGACCAGCACATCGAGACCTGCGACGACTGGGCGGTCCCGTACATCGCCGATCTGGTCGGGACGCGCCTGCTGCCGGAAAGCGACAACACCGGCCGCCGCGTCGACGTCGCGCAGACGATCCATTTCCGGCGCAGGCGCGGCACGCCGGCGCTGCTGGAGGAGCTGGCGCGCGAGCTGTCGGACGGCTGGGGCGCGTTGCTGGTCGAGGCGTTCCGCGCGCTGGCACGCGCACCGCACCGGCTGGACGCCTTCCCGGTTCCGGTCTCGCGCGTGACGCGCACGCCGCGTGGAGGGATGGCGAATCTGCGCAGCGCGCGCTCCAGCGACCTGTCGGCGGGTCCGTTCGACGAGTTCAGTCACACCGCCGACGTGCGGCGCTTCAGGGGCGGCGTCGACGGCCGCTACAACATCCCCAAGTTGAACGTCCATCTGTTTCGCACGACGCCGTTCGGTGTCGAGGGCACCACGCCGGTGCAGCTTCAGGACGCCGGGCCGACCACCTTCGTCGTCGATCCCAGCGGGCGCGACATCCCGCTGTTCTCGACCAACGACGCCATCGCCAGCCAGACGGAAGATTCCGCGCGTTGCCTCACCGTGTTCGAATGGGAGGTCGCGCGGCCGATTCCCTGCCGCTTGCTCGCCGAGGCCGCCTTCGTGGTCACGGGCGACGCCGTGGTCGAGGCCGCCGACGGGTCGACGGCGCTCGAGGCCGCGCTTCGCGCTCTCATCGGCTTCCGGTTCGAGAGCGAAGCGCGCCTGCGCCAGCGCCTGATCCAGATCGGCATCAGCTTCACGCCGCAGCCGGTCTGGTACCGGGCGTTCCTGCGAAACTCGGTGACCGCCGATTCGGGCAGGCCAAACCTGGTGCCGTCGGTCGTCGACATCCGCGTGGACGCCGGCACGCCCCTGGTCTTCGACCAGGTCACCGGCGCGGATCTCGGTTCGCGCATTTGCCAGCCGGTTCCGACCGATGCCGGCGTCGTACTGCTGGTCGATCCCGATCTCGGCCGGTTCGCTTTCCCGGCCGCATCCACACCTGCGCAAGGCAGCGGCATCATCGACGACGGGACCGGATCGGGCACGGGGAGTGGCACCGGAGGAGGAACCGGGACGGGAACGGGTACCGGTACTGGAACGGGGACGGGAACGGGTACCGGTACTGGAACGGGTACCGGGACGGGAACGGGTACCGGTACTGGAACTGGAACTGGAACTGGAACTGGAACTGGAACTGGAACTGGAACTGGGACTGGAACTGGAACTGGAACTGGAACTGGAACTGGAACTGGAACTGGGACTGGAACTGGGACTGGAACTGGGACTGGAACTGGGACTGGAACTGGGACTGGGACTGGAACTGGAACTGGAACTGGAACTGGAACTGGAACTGGAACTGGAACTGGAACTGGAACTGGAACCGGAACCGGCACGGGGGGAGGAACGGGCGGAGGCGGCGGTGACACGGTCGCGGTCACCGACGTCGCGCTCTTCGCGGCAGTCGGTCCGCTGACCGTCGCCGACGGATTCAATGTCCGAGGCGCAGGGGCGGCCGGATTCGCCACGATCATGAACGCCGGCAGTCAGCCCACGTCGGTGGCGTCGCTGGCTCAGGTCGGAAACGTCTGGAGCGTGCCGCAGGTGCAGGTCCGATCGCAGGCCCAGGTCAACGGCTTCGTCAAAACCAGCGGCACGCTGCAGGCAGACGCCGGTTCGACGATCACGAACCTGCCCGCGACACAGCAGAACACACCGCTCACCCTGGGCGGGATCGCGTCGCTGCTCAACTTCAGCGTGCAGTTCCCCGCGACCGACCAGGGCAACTTGATCGTGAACGCGTCCACCAGCAGCTCGCTGCCCGCGGGCGGGGCCTGGGGCGACGTCACCGTCAACTCTCAGGGGACCCTGCAGCTTGCCAGCGGAATCTATTTCTTCCGCTCGCTCACGGTGCAGGCGCAGGCGCAGCTCCAGGCCGACGTCACGGCCGGTCCGATCACCGTCTTCATCCAGAGCTCGGTCGCCTTCAACGGCACGCTGGCGACCACCGCCAACCGCCCCGCCGATCTGCGCCTGGTGGTGATGGGAACCCAAGCAACGTTCAATGCGCCGTTCACCGGCGTCGTGATCGCGCCCGGCGCGCCGATTCTCCTGTTCGGAAATGGGACGAACACGGGCGCCTTCTTCGGCCAGTCGATCGTCACGCAAGCGAACGCGACGTGCGTGCTCGCTCCCTGGGACGGCACACTGCCGTCGCCCCCGGTTCAATTCAATGCTCGGACGGCTGCGTCGGTGCCCGTGGTGGCCACCGCGGTCGTGAGCACCCCGACGCGCGCGTCGACATCGCGGGCGAAAGCGGCGACCAAGACCGCAACCAATGCTGCGACCAATGCTGCGACGACGACGGCGAAGACTTCATCACGAGCGGCCAAGGCCAAGGCCCAGGCCGCGCCGGAGGACGCGCGGCTCACGGCGGCCGCGGTGCCGGTTGCCCAGCTGGTCAACGTCGACAGCAACGGAACCTCGACGATCACCGTGCAGCTGCCGATGGCGGTCGACATCGCGGACGTCCTGCTGTTTTCCGACGGCGGTCCGCTGGTGGTCAGCGGCAGCGTTCTGCGCGGGCAGGCCAGGCCCCCGACGACGGTGAACCTCTCGGGCGGCCTCACCGCCATCGGCCCCGACGCCACCGTCGGCGAGGTCTGGAGCGACGGTAACGTCACGGTGGGCGCGCGCTCACGCGTCGAGGGCGTCGTCCGCTCCGCCGGCACGATCACGATCGATTCGACGGCCACCACCGATCTGCCGCCCCAGCCAGCCGCGCCTTTCCTGGTGGGGCTCGCCCTCAGCCTCACGGTCACCTTCCCGGCTACCAACCAGGGCGATCGGACCGCCAGCGGACCGACGCCGCTGACCCTCCCGCCCGGCGCCTACGGTCAGGTCACCGTCGCCGCCGGCGGAACCTCGATCCTCGGCGCCGGGACTTACTTCTTCGACACGCTGACCGTCGCCGCCGGCGCCGAGCTGCGCCTGGACGCCGCGGGACCGATTCAGATCAACATCCGCACCGGCCTCACCTTTCAAGGACGGCAGCGCTTCATCTGGGGTGGCCCGAGCGATCTGACGGTGGTCTACCTGGGCACGACGAACCTGGTGCTGAGCGCGCCGCTCGCAGGTCAGATGTTCGTGCCGAGCGCCCAGCTCATTCTGGGCACCGACGGCGCGGGAGTGGCCTTCACCGGCAAGTTCTTTGCCCAGTCGCTGACAGTGGCGCCGGGCAACACCGTGAGCAGCTTCGTCAGCGGGGGGCTGCCGACAGTCGCCCGGTACGTCTACGGTTTCACCGGCCCGGTCGGCGCCGGGACGTACGAGCGCCTGCCCGCGGCGCCGGTCGATCCGGCAACGCTGCCCCCGCCTCCGGCCAGCCGGATCTTGACGGTCGGGCCGACCAGCCCGCTCACCATCTCTGACAACCGCACGTACCGGCTGACGCTCGACGCAGGGACGCCGATCGGCAACATGACGATCCAGGCGCTGGATCAGTTGCGCCCGTTCCTGTTGCTCGAGAGCGCCGGCGGCGACGCGGCCGACCTGACGGCGGTGGGCGGCGCGACGGGCCCGGGAAACTTCACGCTCGACGGCATCTGGGCGGCCAGCTTCACGGGCAGCGGCGACTTCGTCATCCAGGGCGCGCAGGCGCCGACGGCCGCCGACGTCGACTGGGATCAGGTCGTCATCAGCAGCTGCACGCTGGATCCGGGCGGCGTGCGCGCCGACGGCGTGGTCCTGCAGCCGCTGCGCCTGCGCGTGAGCGGCCGCATTCGGCACCTCGTGATCCGGCAGTCGATCGTCGGCTCGATCGTCGTCGACACCGGGGGCAACGTCGACCTGATCGAGATCAGCGACAGCATCGTCGACGCTCAGCAGGTGACGCCCGACGCAGCCGGCCGGCGGCGCGCGATCGTCAGCCTGATCGGCGAGGTACGGATGGCGCGCACCACCGTGCTCGGCGACGTGCACGCCGACGTCCTGACCGCGACCGATTGCCTGGTGATGGGCATGGTGGTCGCGGCCGACGTACAGCACAGCTGCTTCCGGTTCAGCGCCGCGTCGCTGGCCGCGGTGGCGCCGCCGCTGGAGCTGACGCCGCGTCTGCCCGAGCTGTTCCACGTGCCGCAGATCGACGAGATCCAGCGGTTCTTCTTCACGTCGCTGCGGTTCGGCGATCCCGGATACGCGCAGCTGTCGGCGCTAGCGCCCGACCCGCTGCGCACGGGGGCGGAGAAGGGATCGGAGATGGGTGCGTTCTCGTCGCAGAACCTGCCCATCCGGCTGGCCGGCATCATCGCCAAGTTCGACGAGTTCCGGCCGGTCGCGGTGGTTCCGCAGTTCGTCCTGGAAGGCGAATCGATCGACGTCGTCACGGAAGCGAGCGAGTGAGCGCATGGGGACCCAGGACATCACTCGCCTGCTGAATCAAGCGTCGAAGCACTACTCGGGCGCCCGCATGCAACAGGGGCGCACGCTGCTCGACTCCGACTTCAACGAGTCGGCCGCGCTGAACCAGGAGAGCCGGCGGCACGCCGTGCTGGACTTGATCGGGCCGTCGGGCAGCCCGGACCAGGGGTTCTCGCTGGGCCAGCCGCTACCCGACGGTGCCTTGTTCTCGCCGACCGTGCGGCGCTTCCTGCGCGCGCTGCGCGACGGCGATCCGCTGCCGGTGCGGCAGCTCCAGATCAACGGACAGACCACCAATGTCCGCCCGATCACGCTGCGCCCGGGGTCGATCTACGCGGGCGGCATGCGCTGCCAGCTCGGCGACGTCGAGCCGTTCCCCCTGCAGCGCGGCTTCTTGCAGATGAAGCCCGCCGACCTGCCGCCGGTGATCAAGGACCGGTCGCCGTCGCCGTTCTCGCCACGGTCGCCGCGCTCGCCGACCTTTTCCGAGTTCCACGACTTCTACTACCTGAACGCGTGGGAGCAGTCGGTGACGGCCGTCGAGGACGAGGAGCTGCTCGAACGAGGACTGGGCGGCCCCGACACCTCGGTGCGCGTGCATCGGATGAGGCGCGTCGAGGTGCTGTCCGATCTCGGGGCCGACATCACGTCGTCGCCGCTGGCGTTCGACGAGCTGATCCGGCGCCTCGAGTCGGCCAACGGATCCTTCGACCGCAACACCGGCGAGCTGCGATCGACGGCGCGCCTGCAGCTGACGTTCGAGCAGCCGCTCGAGGACGGCCCCTGCCCGCCGTGCGACCCGACGCCGGGACCGCAGTACACCGGCTCGGAGGACGAGACGCTGCGGATCATGCTCACGGGGCCGGGCACGTATGTCTGGGCCCTGGATGACGCCGCTCCCCTGTACCGGATCCGCGTCACCGGGCTCAGCAACCCCGCCGCGGGACCGGTGAAGGTCACGATGATGACCCCGCCGCGCGACGTCGAGCATCAGATCAAGAGCAAGCGCGTCGTCGAGATCATCCCGTGGGGGGCGATCCTCGAAGGCGCAGGCGATCCGCCCGCGAACGATCCGCAGTTCCAGAAGATCGCCGACGAGGTCGGCGTCTTCGCGCGCGTGCACGATGCGTACAATCCAGGCGACAAGACCTTCACGCTGGAAGGCGGCAGCCGGATCCAGGCCATCAAGGACCTGGTCTACCGCTGGGACGCGCAGCACCCCGCCGCCGCGCAGCTCAACATCCCCGCGACCGACGGCTCCGACGCGCGCTTCTTCTACATGCGCGTCTGGCACGAGGCGCTGCACGCGCGCGACATCGAGCTGCCGATCGAGAGCGATCCCAACGGCGCCCCGCTCGGGGACACCGGGGTGATCCCGGTGTTTCACCGCAGCGGCCGGCGCGGCGATTTCTGGGTCGCGGCGCTGCGGGTCAGCGCGCCGGAGCGGATCGTGCCGTTCGATCTGCTGTCGAGCACCGACGGCGTGCCGCCGCACGGCCCGCGCCATTTCTACGCGCCGATCGCGCTGATCCAGGGCGACAACCAGCAGGTCTTCACGGTCAGCGACGGGCGCCCGCACATGCGCCGCATGACCGAGCGCGGCTGCGCCACGCGCACCGTCGGCCAGCCCGGCGTGAGCCTGGGCGACTTCACAAGCATCCAGGACGCCATCGACTCGCTGCCGGTCGAGGGCGGACTGGTCGAGATTCACCAGGGTATCTACCAGGAGCGCGTCGTGGTCCAGAACCGCGGCCGCGTCGTGATCCAGGGCTGCGGCGAGTCGACGATCCTCGAACCGCCGCTGGGTGATCCCAGCGAGGGGACCGAGAACCCCGATGACGTGATCGTCGATATCGTCGACGCCAACGGTGTCACCATCTCCGGGCTGGCGCTGCGGCCGTCGCACACGGCGATCCGCGCGCGCAACGCCAGCGAGGTCGCGCTCATCGCCCTCAACGTCCAGCCCGGCGTGCCGACGGCGACCGGAATCGACACCGCGGTTCCGTCGGGCGACTCGCAGATCCCGCTGCTGGTCGCGAGCAGCGTCGACGGGCTCTCGGTGAGCAACCTGGTGATCACAGCGCAGCGACGCCCGGGGCTGTCGGCCTCGAGCTCGCAGCACGTCACCGTGACGCGCATTCGCTGCGACGGGACCGGCGACGCCCAGAACCCGGCCGCGCTCGCGGCCGCCCCGCTGCTGAGCTTCAACCAGGTGTCGACCGCGCTGGTCGCCGACGCTGTCCTTCATTCATTTCGCCAGATCGGCGTCGCGGTGACCGGCAGCCAGGCCGTCACCTTGCGCGCTCTCGTCATCCAGGCGTCGGCGCAGTCCACGCCAGCGTCGATCGCCGACGCGACCGACACGCAGACCGCGGTCGACATCGACGGCGGCTCGGGCGTCAGGCTGGAGGACAGCCACATCACGCTCGACCCAGACTTCACCGCGCACGCGGCCGTCGTGGTCCGGGGCGACGAGCACGTCATCGAGCGCAACCACATCGAGGTGATCCCGTTCGCCGACGGCAATTTCTTGGCCTGGGGCGGCCTGCAGGTGCGCGCCGCGACGACCCGCTGCCAGCTGCGCGACAATCGGATCGTCGGCGGCCTGGGACACGGCATCACGCTGGGCAGCGTCCTCTGGACCACGCCGGGGCAGCCGCCGCTGCGCCTGGGCGCGGGCGCGGGCCAGACCGATCGCTCCACGCTGCCGCACACGGTCTCCGGCGATCTGAGAGCCACGCTGGTCAATCAGGGGGTGCGTACCGCCGTCGACGAGGCGCTGGTGGCCGGGCTGGGGCCGATCTCCGACATCGTCATCGCGGAGAACCGCATCGAGAACATGGGGACGAACGGAATCTCGGCGCTGACCTTCCTGGGCATGCCGACCGCCAACGGATCGAGCGCGCTGCTCGAGGTCCAGCGCGCGGTCATCGAGCGCAACACCATCAGCGGCAACCTGCGCCAGATCTCCGCTTCGCCAACCACGGCCCAGATGAGGTTGTCTACCGCGCGTCCGGTGTTGAACGTCTCCGAACCGGCGCTGTTCTTCGGTGGCATCGCGCTGGCGCTCGCGTCGCATGGCGCAGATATCCGCGGCAATCTCGTCACCGGCAACGGCACATCACCGACGCTGCCGATCAACGGGATCTTCGTGCTCACTGGCGATTCGCTCGCCATCACGGAGAACCGGATCAGCAACAACGGCGCGGCGGCTCCAGCGAGGTCGGTGTTGGCCCCTGTTCTCCCGGGAGCGCGCGCCGGCATCGCGGTGCTGCTGGCGGGCGTGACCGGGCTACAGAACCAGGCGCAGATGAACAGCGCGCTCAACGCCACCGCCGGCACCACGGGCACGACCGGCCTGGCGCTGCGCGTGAACCGCAACAGCGTGCAACACCCGGAGGGGCGGGCCTTGCTGGCGGTGACCGCCGGGGCCGTCAGCGTCGACGGCAACTTTCTCTCGTCGCGCGGCAACCACGGGTCCGACCTCGAGGACGACCCCAAGACGCTGGGCGACGTCGTCTTCGTGCAGAACCTCGGCAAGCCCTGGGAGGGCGTCGGCCTGCCCGCCAGCGCGGCGGACTTTCCGCCGTTCCCGGGATCGGCAGCGATCGCGGCGTACGTGACCAACGCGGTGGCCAGCCCGCGGCGCTTCGTCGCCGCCGGCGGCGCGGTGCTCTTTCAGAACAACCAGGTCATCTTCGACTGGCACGTCGTCCGGTTGCCGACGACGGCGACCATTCCGCTATCGTTCTTCCCGGTCGCGATCCTCTCGCTGGACCACGCGAGCGTGAACACCAATCAGTTCGCGCTGCGCCTGACGCCGGACTCCACGCTGCCGGCGCTGCCGCCGTTCGGATCGGTGCAGGCCCAGACGGTCCCAGCGACCGGCACTGGCCTGCCGATCAACGAGCCGATCTTCGGTCACGTGCTGGTGGGCGGAGGAACCGTCGAAGCCTCGTTCAACCGATTCTCCGAAGCCGTCAACCGCCGGCCCGCGCCGGCCAATCCGCCGGACGTCTCACCGGTGCACGTGTCTTTGGCCACCATCGGGAACCTGTTCAACACCTCGGCGTTCAACCAGGGGACCGCGCCGATCGCGGCCTACATCGATTCGACAGGCACACCGGCGTTGACCCCGCAGAGCCTGTTCGTCGGTGGCAACCAGGTGATGTTCCGGCGCACCGACGCGACCCAGGCGAGCATCAACGGCAGCGCCATCATCCGCGATTTCCTGAGCAGCCTGGTTCACATGCTGGACCAGGTACCGCCCACCTGACAGAGGTAGAATGGCCACCTTCGACATCACCCGCCTCCTCGAGCAGCCGCGCAAGCAATACGTCGGCGCGCGCATACAGCAGGGGCGCTTGCTGCTCGATTCCGACTTCAACGAGGGCGGCGCCGCCAGCGACGAGGATCGCCGCAGCAGCATCGAAGACCTGGTCGGCGCGAAGGGGACGCCCGACGACGGGTTCGCCATCGGCGCGCCGCTGGCGCTGCCGTTGCCCGCGGGACCGGTTCAATCCGGCGTGTTGCGTCCGGGCACGGCCCTGCCCCCGCAGCTGTTCCAGATCGACGGCCTGCCGACCGCCGTTCGTCCGGTGAGCATCCGCGCGGGCAAGTTCTACCTGGGCGGGCTGCGCTACGACATGGACGACGCCGAGCCGGTCCCGTTGCAGCGCGACTTCCTGCAGATGCGCCCGTCGGACTTGCCCGCGCTCGACACATCGGCGACCGAGGGCGGGCTCGCCACCGCGGGACCGTTCCGCAACCTCTATTATCTGCACGCCTGGGAGCAGGCGGTCACCGAGATCGAGGACGAGGAAGTGCTGGAGGTCGCGCTCGGCGGCCGCGACACGTCGACGCGGACGCGGCGCATGCGGCAGGTCGCGATCTTCTCCGACTTCGAGGCCACCGACGCCGCCGACACCGCGTGGCGCCGCTTGCTGGCGGAGCTGCAGGCCGACGGCTCGACGTACGACGCAAACAGCGGCGAGCTGCTGTCGCCGGGCCGCCTGCAACTATCGTTCATCGACGACCCAGAGGTGCTGGACCAGCTGGCGGTGGCGCGGCAGTGCCGCGACTGCAACCCCGATCCCGGCACCTCGTTCCTGGCCGCGGACAACGCGACCATCCAGATCCGGCTGACCAGCCCGAACACGTACGTCTGGGCGTTCGACAACGGCGCGCCGCTGTTCCGCGTGCGCGTGACCGGCCTCGGCGATCCGAGCGCCGCCGAGATCCGCGTCTTCATGATGACGCCGCCCATCGACGACACGCATTGGCCGCTGGAGAATCGCGTGGTCGAGATCGTCCCCTTCGGCGCGGTGCTCGACGGCGACGTCCCGCCCGCGGTGGCCCACCCGCACTTCAAGAAGGTCGCCGACCGCGTGGGCGCTTTCTCGGTCGTGCGCGAATCGTTCGATCCGGACACGCAGTCATTCACGCTGGACCCATCGATCGGCGTCGACGCGATCCGCGACTTCGTCGTCCAGTGGGACGCCAATCATCCAGCGGCGGCCAACCTCGAGCTGACGTCGACCGAAGGTGACCAGCGATTCTTCTACATGCGCCTGTGGCACGAGGCGGCCGACGCGACCCAGGTCGAGATCCCGATCAGCTTCGATGCGGCGGGCCCGCCGCTGGCAGGCACCAACATCGTGCCGGTGTTCGCGTCACCGGGCCGGCGCGGCGACTACTGGACGGCGGCGATCCGCCCCGAGACGCCCGACCGCGTGGTCCCGTTCGACCTGGCGCTGGAAGGTGGCGTCGCTCCGCACGGACCGCATGACTTCTATGCCCCGCTGGCGCTGCTCAAGGGGCAGGACGACGTCGTCACGATCATCGCCGACCGCCGACCGCGCATCACGCGTGCCACCGACGGCGGTTGCGTCACGTTCACCGTGGGTGATGGCTTCCAGAGCTTCGGCGACTTCACCTCGATCCAGGAGGCGCTCGACGAGCTCCCCGAGGAGGGGGGCCTTATCCAGGTCCGCCAGGGGACGTATCGCGAGCCGGTGATCATCAGCAACCTGTCGGCGCACCGAAACATCACCATCGAGGGCTGCGGCGACAGCACCATTCTCGAGACGTCGCTCGACGAGCTGGCGCTGTCGCCGGTGTCGCGCCCCGCGGCCATCACCATCACCACCCAGGACCCCCCAGGCAGCCAGCCATCCCCGCAGCCGGTTCTGACCGATCCATTCCGCCGCATCACGGTGCGCGGT
>Ga0265338_10006039_pt1 | contig 15551 bp, 15 predicted proteins | sample 42126metaG_FD_193579 | JGI IMG/M metagenome (GOLD analysis project Ga0265338, IMG submission 193579) | Rhizosphere microbial communities from Carex aquatilis grown in University of Washington, Seatle, WA, United States - 4-21-26 metaG | ecosystem: Host-associated > Plants > Roots > Rhizosphere... | reverse complement strand
CGACGCACCGAGGTCCGGGCCCGAAGCCCAAGTCCGCCCGCACAGCCTAGCCCCGATCGGGGCCGGGGGCACCAGGGACGGGGAGCGCTAAAACCGCCCCGACACCGCCGCGACGCCGCCCGAAGGGGTGGGGGCGACGTCCAGGCGCAGCGCGCTCTCCGAGCTGTGGCTCTCGCCCGACGAGCCCTGCGAGAAGGCATAGGACCAGTAGGCCGCGGCCAGCGCGGCCACCCCGACGCCGATGGCGATGTCGGCGCCCTGATAGACCTTGCGGATGTGGCTCAGCGTGCTGTCGGCGCAGTTCGGGGAGCAGTTGACGAGGTTGCTGTTGTCTTTCCGCCCCCAGATGGTGATCACCGCGCCTGTGCCCAGCGCTACCGCGCCGACCCCGGTCAGGATCCAGGGCAGGAGCCGGCGGGGCTTTGGCGGCGTCGGCGCTTCGGCGGGCTTGGATTCGTCGGCGGACGGCTCGGCCGTGGCCGTTTCATCCGCGGGCGCCGCGGCGGGAGCCGGCTCGCCCGCGGCCGCCTTCTGGCGCGCCGAACGCTTCGCGGGGATCTTCCCCCCCTCGTCCTCCGACGCGATCGCGGCCGACGGGTCGGAGGCGACGGCGCCGCGTCCGCTCTTGCCGATGGTCGCGGTGATGAAGCGGTTGCGCTGCCCCTGAACGATCAGGATCTTCTCCGTCGCGATCACGTGCCCGTCGACAACGAACGAGAAGTCGTGCATGCCCGGGTCGATCTGCAGCGAGCTTCCGTCGATCTGCGACGCAAACGGCTCGCCGTCGACACGCACCTGCACGTCGGAGCGCGTCGCGCCCGCGGCGTCGCTGACCACCAGAACGACGGTGGGCGTGTCCATGTCGAGCTTGTTGTAGCGGTTGGCACATTGCTGGCGCACGAACTTGCTGCATGGGTTCTGTGCGCACGAACGCAGCAGTGCCTTGGCAGCCAGCAGCGCGCCGTCCTGCTCGCGCGTCTTCGCGTCCTTCAGCGTGGTCTGGCAGGCATCCTCGTCGCGCGGGTGCGCCGCCTGGCTCCAGGCGGGCGTCGCGGACAGCGCCAGCGCGCAGGCACCGGCGAGAACAGCGAGCGTGCGGCGCGCGAGCGCACGAGGTAACGAGCGAGGGCGCGGGTCGATCATGGTCGTGCTCCTGCAGTCAAACGGGGAGTCGGTAGTATCACCGTCGTCCTTCAAAATGCAGCGTCCCATTTAGTGAGTCCGATGTTCAACCGGGAAGTGCACGGGGCGCCGCGCCGCGGTCAGAAGAGATCCTTGGAGAACGCCACCGCCCAGTTCGGCTGCGGCGTGTTGGTGACCGATCCGACGAACGGATCCGAGTCCTTGAGGTGACCCCAGCGGAACGTGCCCTTGGGCATCGCGACGCCGTCCGTCGTGATGGCGTAGGCGACCGTCACCGCCAGCCCGGTGAGATCGCTGTGGCAGGTGATCTTCACCGTGTCGGGCGCGATGATCTCGACCGAGTCGATGGTCTGCGGCGGGCCGGCCGCGCTGACCTCGAAGCCGCGGCCGTTCGCCCACGGGCCCGAGGTGTGCGGCGGCGGCATGTTGTCGTCCCACACCAGCGGCGGTACGGGCACGTGGAACTGGAGGGTGATGGTGTTGCCGCTGACGGTCTCGTTGATCGGCTGCAGCGGCTGCCAGTCCTGGCCGAGCACGACGCGCTGGTAGTAGACTTGCGCCATCTTCTCGCCGAGCTCGTCGTACTCGAGCGCGCTCAGGTGCACGCGGGTCGAATCGCCCGAGTAGTCGTACTGATACTTGGGACCGACGCAGATGATGTCGCCCGGGTGATCGACACCGACCTGCCACTGCCCGACCGCCGAGATCGACGCGGAGCCGGCGGTGCTGGGCACGGAGTTCTGCTGCGAGACCAGCATCGGGATCGTGGCGGTCTGTCCCGTGAGCGGCGGCAGGTCGGCGTTGTAGTCGGAGTAGAGCTGGAAGATGTCGCTGGCGTAGTTGATGTTGCCAGCATCGGCCTCGCCGTGAATCAGGCTGATCGCGCCCACGCCGTAGGTCTTGCCGGCGGCGGCGGCCAGGCGTGCGATCGCCGCGACCTCGAACAACGTGGCGGCATACGCGCGCGCGCCCGTGCCGGTGTTGGCCTCGAACGGTCCGGGGAAGACGCCGTTTTTCTTGATCACGCTCATCGGCTGGCCCGACTCGCCCACGACGGTGTGCGCGGTGATGTAGTCGTGGCCATTCGCGGCGTCCATCACCATCTTGGTGATCTGCTCGGACATGGCCGTATGCGGCGTCTCCCCGTCCAGGTTGCCGGGATAGGCGCTGGGGTAGCTCGGGTCGGTGGGGCGGATCGGCTCGACCAGTGGCACCATCGATAGCGAGTCAATCGTCGGATCGAACGGCGGCACGAGCGCTCCGTTGAGCGCCAGCTTGAGGTTGTTGTAGAGCTGCGTCTTCGCGACGAGCGGCGTGCCGGAGTCGCCGCCGCCGACCGACAGGCTCTGGCCCGTGCCGATCACGCCGGTCCAATCCCAGGCGAAGCTCAGCGTCGGTCCCGCGTCGGCGCCGGTGTCGGCGCCCGCGTCGGTGGCCGTGCCGGGCTTGCCGCCGTTCGAGGAGCAAGCGGACACCAACAAAAGAGACACAAGCAAAAGAGACAGCAACGTCGCGCGCGAGCGGGGCTTCGCGTAAGGCATGCGCGCGACGTTACACCAGTTCGCGCGCGACGGGAGACGCGAACCACCGCCAGAAATCGACCTACAAATCGACCTGGCCGAGGACGAACTTCATGTTGCTGTCGTCCGTGATTTTCAGCGTCCCCTTGGTCTCGGGCGGAACCATTCCGTCCATGCGCGACCAGTTGGCGCGCTCGACGAGCAGGAACGCTCGATGGCCGCGGTGCTTGGCGACCCAGGCTTTGAAGTTCTCGACATTGCGATCTCCGAGAAAGACCGTGCGCTCGTCGGACGGACCTTCGAAAATTTCGTTCTCGGTGTAAAAGTTTTCGCCGCGCCAGTACATTTGCCAGACCAGCAGCTTCTCGTCGGGCGAGCGGCGATTCCGGTAATACGTGGCGATCAGCCCCTTCTGCGTCCAGTACGGCGTGACCTGGCGCATGTAGCCGTCGAGCAGGAAGAACGTGAACACGATCGCCGCCGCGCACAGGCCCCAGGCCGCCCAGCGCTGGATGCGCCGGATGGAGAGCGCGACGGCGCCGGTCGCGAACACGACCGCGAACACGATCAACGTCGTCTCGAAGTGCAGCCCGGGCGGCCAGGGCCGGCCCTTGGGCGTGTTGATGTAATCGTACGAGAACAGCCAGATGAAGTGCTGCGCGCTGTTTTGCGCGGCCACCAGGTCGACCATCACCAGCGCCAGCAGCGGCACGCCGACCACCGCCATCGCGCCGGCCGCGCGTCCGTCGCGCCGCTCGAGCAGATCGTCGAGATAGCAACCGATGACGATCGCCAGCCCGGGCAGCGCCGGGAGGATGTAGTGGTGGAACTTGGTCACCGACATCGACACCAGCGCGTACGCGGAGACGAACCAGATCGCACCGAACCAGTACATCTCCTGGCGGCGCACGTTGCGCAGGGGGCGCATCACCGTCGTCGCCAGCGCCGCCGGCGCCAGCGCCAGCCAGGGCAACACGGCGTAGCCGAGCTCGCGCAGGAAGTACTCGAAGCTGCCGCGGTCGCCGTGGCGTCCCAGCACCAGGCGTCGCCAGTGGTTGTCGCCGTAGAGCTCGTCCCAGAACGGACGGCCGTGGCGGATCAGCATCGCGTGATGCCAGGGGATCGCGACCACCGCGCAGGCGAGCAGCGCGACCGCGACGCCGAACAGCAGCTGCGCGCGCCGCAAGCGCCGCCAGTTCCAGGTGAACGCCAGATAGGCGAGGAAGATGATCACCGGCAATCCCAGGCCGGCCAGGCCCTTGGCCAAGGTCGCGATCCCGCACAGGACGGCGGCGATGAAGAGATAGAGCGGCGCCTTGTAGCGAACCCACGACGCGAGGATGAAGAACGCCAGCGCGCCGACGATGTACGGGAACATGACCACGATGCCGGCGATGCGCACCGTGCGCGCGCCCAGGTTGAACGTCCACTGCAGCTGGACGCAGTTGACGATCAGCTGCGGCAGCGTCGTGATCGCGAAGATCGCAAGGGTCAGGTAGAAGAGCGGATGGTGAGGCCAGGACAGCCGGTGCCAGCGGCGGCGCGGAAGCACGGCGTCCTCGTCGTCGAATAGCGCCAGCGCGCCCAGCGCCAGCGCCATGGTCATCGGTCCGACGAACGCCATGTCGGTCATCGCCTGGCGCGCGACCAGGCTGTACATCGGCGACGTGGCGGCGACGATGGCGGCGAACACGCCGGCGCGCCGGGTCACGAAGCGCGACACGCAGAGATAGATGGCGTAGATGCCCAGCACGCCCATCAGGCAGAACGGGACGCGCACCGCCCACTCGGCCTTCGATCCCAGGGCCAGCGCGCCAGCGGCGTCGTGGCCGTGGCCGCGGATGCCGACCAAGTGCATCGCCAGGCTCATGATCCAGAACGAGAGCACCGGCTTCGACCAGAAGTGATCGGCGTCGATCGGCGCGCCCGGCCACCACAAGCTGATGTAGTCGCCGCGCGCGGTCATCTGGCGCGCGACCTCCGAGTAGTGGGTCTCCCACGGATCCCACAAGCCGTACGTCCCCGCGAAGGGGATGTAGAGCACGAGCCCGATCAGGATCACCAGCAGCGTGGTCTGCCGTTCGCTCAGCCGATCGAGCAGGCCCAGGCGTGGCGGGGCCGCGGGCGCGGCCCTGGGACTGGGGGGCGGGTCGACGGCGGGCATGGCGCCGCCACCGTCGATCGGCTCGGCGGGCGGAGGGGTTGTGCTCATGGACGCGTGGATGCTATGCGCGGCGGCCCGGCGAGGCAATTGCGTTCGGTCAAAGGGCCTGGGCGGCGGACCTCGGGGCCTCGGACGTCCGGGGCCGAGGCCCTGAGACCTCTCATCGAACGGTGTTGAGGCGTGGTGTAGATTGTGACGAGCATGCGGTCCCGTCTCTCCCACGTCGATGCTCGTGGCGCGGCGCGCATGGTCGACGTGGGCGCGAAACCGGAGACCGCGCGCGAGGCGGTGGCCAGCGCGGCCGTGCGCATGAGCTCGACGACGCTGGCGCTGGTGGCCAGTGGCACCGGCGCGCGCGGCAAGGGCGACGTGCTGGCGACTGCACGCCTGGCGGCGATCGCCGCGCTCAAGCGGACCGCCGAGTGGATCCCGCTCTGCCATCCAGTGCGTCTGGTCGGCAGCGACGTCGACCTGACGCTCGACCGCGCGTTGCCCGGCGTGCGCGTGCGCGTCACCGTGCGCGCATTCGACCGGACCGGCGTGGAGATGGAGGCCATGGTCGGCGCAGCCGCGGCGGCGCTCACCGTCTACGACATGGTCAAGGGGGTCGAGCGCGGCGTCGAGATCCGTGCGGTTCAGCTGGAGGAAAAGCGCGGCGGAAAGAGCGGCGAGTGGCGCCGCGCGCGCCGCGGCGGGCGGAGCGCGAAGCGCGGGTGAACGTCGGGTGAAATGATCAGGCCCGCCAACACCTCTTTCTGATAGGAGAAGCGAGACATGTCATCCCGACACGCAAAGGTCGTCATCATCGGTTCCGGCCCGGCCGGCTACACCGCGGCGGTTTACACCGCGCGCGCCAACCTGGACCCGATCCTGTTCGAGGGCGGCGGCGCGACCATCGAGCCCATCACGGTGCCCGGCGGCCAGCTGATGATCACGACCGAGGTCGAGAACTACCCCGGCTTTCCCAAGGGTGTGCAGGGCCCGGAGCTGATGGAGCTGTTCAAGGCCCAGGCCGAGCGCTTCGGCACGCGCATCGTCACCGCGGACGTGACCGCGGTCGACCTGTCGCAGCGGCCGTTCCGCGTGACGTCCAGCGACGCCGAGTTCACCGAGACGCTCGCCGACACGGTGATCATCTCCACCGGCGCGTCGGCCAAGTGGTTGGGCATTCCGTCGGAAGAGAAGTTCCGCAACTACGGGGTGTCGGCGTGCGCCACCTGCGACGGCGCCTTCTTCAAGGGCCGCGACCTGGTCGTCGTCGGCGGCGGCGACACGGCCATGGAAGAGGCGACGTATCTCACGCGATTCGCGACACGCGTGCTGCTGGTGCACCGGCGCGACGAGTTCCGTGCGTCGAAGATCATGATCGAGCGCGCGCACCGCAACCCGAAGATCGAGTTCATCACCAACGCCGCGGTCGAGGAGATCATCGGCAACCTGCCCAAGCCCGGCGTCACCGGCGTGCGCCTGCGCGATACGCGCACCGGCGCGAGCCGCACCATCGACGCGGGCGGCCTGTTCGTGGCGATTGGCCATCAGCCGAACTCGATGCTGTTCCAGGGACAGCTCGACATGGACACCAACGGCTATCTGCTGACGCAGCCGGGCTCGACCGCGACCAAGATCCCGGGCGTCTTCGCGTGCGGCGACGTCGCGGATCACGTCTACCGCCAGGCGATCACCGCCGCCGGCACGGGCTGCATGGCCGCGATCGACGCGGAGCGCTTTTTAGCGCACTAGCCGCGCCCGGTGCCGTCGCGCTAGAGTGCGGCCGGTGAGCGAGGAGAAGCCAGGGGCGGCCGCGATGGCGGACGAGTCCGACGACGAGGAGCTCGAGTTTCTCGAGCACGATCCGTCGGTGAGCGCGGTCGCACCCGGCGCTGCCGCGGGCGGCGCTGCCGGGCCGTCGGCGCCCGTGGTGCCGATCGTCGGCACCTCGATTCCGGTCGAGCAAGCGGTCGAGCTCCTGTCCAAGGTCAACATCTTCTCGGGCCTGCAGCCGAACTACCTGCGCCGCATCGCCGCGCTCGGCCTCGAGGAGATCCACCCCGCGAACGCGATGGTCTTCACGGAAGGGACACAGGGCGACAAGGTCTATTTGATCTTGAGCGGCTCGATCCGCATCAGCCGCAGCGTCCCCGGCATGGGCGAGGAGGCGCTGGCGGTGCTGCGCGCCGGCACCTACTTCGGCGAGATGGCGCTCATCGACGACTTCCCGCGTAGCGCCGATGCGCGCGCGCACGAGGACTGCCGCCTGTTCGTGATCCGCAAGGAAGACCTCGCCGACCTGCTCTTCGTCGATCGCGATCTCGCCTACGACTTGTTGTGGAGCTTCGTGCGCACGCTCGCCGGCCGCCTGCGCGAGACCAACGACAAGATGACGTTCCTGGCCGTGACCAACCGGTTCTAGTGACTCAGTGATAGGTCGGCAGCGTGCCGTAGCCGCGCGCCGGCTCGTTGAACGGGCGCTGTTGCGCCACGCTCTCGATGATCTGCGCCGAGGTGACCAGCGCCAGGTGCGAGAACGCCTGCGGGAAGTTGCCGATCTGGCGCCGCAGGCTGGGCTCGTACTCCTCGGCGAGCAGGCCGAGGTGGTTGCGCAGCCCGAGCAGCCGCTCGAACAGCTCCTCGGCGTCGTGCTGCCGCCCGACGAACGCGTAGTTGTCGGCGAGCCAGAAGCTGCAGGCCAGGAACGCGCCCTCCGACCCCGGCAGTCCGTCGGCGCCGTGCTCGGTTCCGTAGCGCAGCACGAAGCCGTCGCGGAGCAGGCCTTTCTCGATCGCCGCGACCGTGCTGCCGACGCGCGGATCGGTGCCGGGGAGAAAGCCGAAGTGCGGGATGACCAGCACGCTGGCGTCGAGCAGCTCGCTGCCGTACGACTGTGTGAACGCGCCCAGGCGCGGGTTGAAGCCGCGCTCGCAGACCTCGGCGTGGATGCGCTCGCGCAGCGCGCCCAGGTGCGGGAGCATCTTCTGCCCCTCGTCACCGCCGACGCCCAGCTCTCGAATCGCGCGCACCGTCCGGTCGACAGCGACCCAGGCCATCACCTTGGAGTGGGTGAAGTGCCGGCGGCCGCCGCGCACCTCCCAGATGCCGTCGTCGGGCCGCTGCCAGGCGTCCTCGAGAAACGCGAGCACGTCCTTCGCCGTGCGCCATCCGTTCTCGTTTTCCGGCATGCCCAGCCGGCGCGCCGCCGCGATCGCCGAGACCACCTCGCCGTAGACGTCGAGCTGGAACTGGCCGGAGGCGGCGTTGCCGACGCGCACGGGCTTCGAGCCCTCGTAGCCCGGCAGCCAGTCGAGATCGAACTCCGTGAGGCGCCGCGCGCCGTCGATGCTGTACATGATCTGCATATCCGCGGCGTCGCCGGCGATCGCGCGCAACAGCCAGTCGCGAAACGCGCGCGCCTCATCGACATAGCCGCCGATCATGAACGCGTCGAGCGTCAGGCTGGCGTCGCGCAGCCAGCAGAACCGGTAGTCCCAGTTGCGCACGCCGCCGATCGACTCGGGCAGCGACGTGGTCGGCGCGGCCACGACGCCGCCCGTGGGTGAGTAAGTCATCGCCTTGAGCGTGATCAGCGAGCGCAGCACCGCCTCGCGCCAGCGGCCCTGGTAGGCGCAGCGCGCGGCCCAGGCGCTCCAGAACGCCTCCGTCGACGCGAGCGCCTGATCGGCGTCGGGCGCGGCGGGCGGGCGCTCGTGCGACGGGAACCAGCCGAGCTGGAGCGGAATGCGGTCGCCTTTCTTCACGTTCAGGTAGGCGGCCACGCGGCCGTCTTGCTCTTGCGGCGACGCCAGCCCACGCAGCATCAGCGCGTCGGGCCCGGCCGTGAAGCAGATTCCGTCGGGTTCTTTCTGGATCAGCGGCGCGTAGGCGCCGTAGCCGAAGCGCACGTCGAGCAGCAGCTCCAGCGGCACCTCGCCCTCGAGCCCTTCGATGATGCGCACCAGGTCGCAGCGCGCGCCGACCGGCATGAAGTCGATGATGCGGACCGCGCCGTGGTCACAGGCGATCTCGGTCTCGAGGATCAGTGTGTCGCCGCGATAGCGCTGGTGCGTCTCGCGCGTGCGCACCGTCGGGTGAAGGCTCCAGCGGCCGTGCTTGTCGCGCCCGACCAGCGCCGCGAAGCAGGCGTCCGAGTCGAAGCGCGGCGCGCAGAACCAGTCGATCGATCCGCCGGTCGAGACCAGCGCCGCGGTCAGCGTGTTGCCGATGAGCCCGTACTCTTCGATTCGTGCCGCCATCGCCGCCCTCCACTGAAAAAGGTAAGGCGCGGCGAGGAGCGGCGGGCGCGTCAAACGTTGAATTTGAAGTGGGGACGGATGGGCTTGGAATGGCCAGCGCGTCGGCCACGAACCGCGCCGGTCAGATCAAGCCACGCTCGATCGCCGTGAGCACAGCGCGGGTGCGATCGCGAACTCCGAGCTTCGACAGGATGCTCGAGGCGTGGTTCTTCACCGTGCCCTCCGCAGCGCCGAGCGCGTCGGCGATCTCGCGATTGGAATACCCACCGGCCATCAAGCGCAGCACCTCGAACTCGCGCGCGGTGAGCGGCGAGGCGGGGGCGGTGCGGTCCGGCGGTGCGCCTTCGAGCCCGCGAAGCACACGCTCCGTGAGCTGAGGCCGGATCATCGTGCCTCCGGCGGCGACGCTGTGGATCGCGTTCGCGAGGACGTCGAGCGACACGTCCTTGAGCAGCCAGCCCTTGGCGCCCGCGCGGACCATGTCGAGGAGCACGTCGTCATCGTCGAAGGTCGTCAACACGATCGCGGACGGGACGCGGTGACCGCCGGCCACGCGTGCGGCGAGCCCCCGCACGACGCCGAGACCATCCAGCCGCGGCATCCGGACGTCGACGAGGACGACGTCGACCGGCACGCGCCCGAGCATGTCGAGCGCTTCGACGCCATCGCTCGCTTCGGCCGCGACAACGAGCTCGGGTACGAGCTCGAGCAACGCTCGGATGCCCTGCCTGATGAGCATCTGATCGTCGACGATCGCAACCCGGACGGTCATGGGCGCCGCCGCGGCATGCTCGCCTCGACCTCGAACCCGCCGTCGCGGGTCCTGCGCGCGTCGACCTGGCCGCCGAGCGCGGCGAAGCGCTCGCGCATGCCGGTGAGCCCATGCCCCCAGGCGATCGGCCCGCAGGCGATCGGCCCGCAGGCGATCGGCCCGCAGGCGATCGGCCCGCAGGCGATCGGCCCGCAGGCGATCGAATCGACGGCTGGCGTCTGGCCGTCATCGCATGCACGCAGGCGGATCGCCGAGCGGTCGCATCTGATCGAGATCCACAGGTTTCGTGCGTCTGCGTGACGCGCGGTGTTCGTCATCACCTCTTGCACGCAACGGACGATCGCGTCGGCCTGATCGCCGGCGAGCACGTCGAGCTCGGCGGCGAGATCGAGGTGCACGACAACCGTGCCCGGTGCGGCGACGAGGCTACGCAGCGCCCCGCCAAGAGGGCGCGGGCGCGGATCGCGCAGGTCACCTACCGCATTGCGAACGTCCGCGAGCAGCAAGCGCCCGATCGTGTGGGCGCGCTCGACGTGCTCCTTCGCACGGCCGCCGGCGAGGTGCGCAGCCACCTCGAGCTGCATGCCGAGTGCGGTGAGGTGGTGTCCGAGCGTGTCGTGCAGGTCGCGCGCGACCCGAACGCGCTCGATGGTGCGGCTGTGCTCGGCGGCGGCGCCGCGTGCACGCCGCTCGTACGCAACCAGCGAGGTCGCGGCGAGCGCGAACGCCTGGAAGCCTGCGAACGCCGCGCAGTTCGCGAGCGCCGCACCGAGGTGGAGCGCGTCGAACCGCAACGCGATCGTCGCCGACTGCGCTGCGACCCAAGCCACCGCGACGCCACCCGACACCACGCCAGGCAGCTGGCTCGCGACCACGACGAAGATCGCCGCGGTCACCACGCCGCGCGCGAACCACACCATGGCGATCGCGGCGAGCAATTGCGTGGTTCGCCCATATGGGCGGCATGCTCGGGTCCTGCATCGCGGCGCTCACCGCGCTCGTCGTCGTCAACGCCTCGCGATTCGGCACGCGCACCTTCGCCACCACGATCTGGATCGCCGTCCCCGCCGCCGGCATTCCCGCGATCTTCGCGTGGACTGCCTACTACCGCCGCCGCTTCGCCACGCGTCCCGCGGAGCTTCCGTGACGGGCCGCCCGGGAACACCGCAGCCGTTGCTGGCGATGCAAGCGATCGTTACGGGCAATGCGGTGGCGTTCTCGCGAATGCTGGCCAGGTCGCCATCGCTCGCGACCGCCCGGGAACAGCCTGGACGTCACTCCCGCTTCAGACGTTGAACTTGAAGTGGATCACGTCGCCGTCGCGGACGACGTAGTCCTTGCCTTCGAGGGCGAGCTTGGCGTTGGAGCGGCAGGCGGCCTCGGAGCCGAGCCTGATCAAGTCCTCCCACCAGATGACCTCGGCCTTGATGAAGCCGCGCTCGAAGTCGGTGTGGATCACGCCGGCGGCTTGCGGCGCCTTGGCGCCACGCTTGACGGTCCAGGCGCGGCACTCGTCCTCGCCGGCGGTCAGGAACGTGATCAGGTCGAGCAGCGCGTATGCCGTGCGCGCGACCGCGTTCAGGCCCGGCTCCTTGAGCCCGAGCGTCTCGAGAAACGCCGGCCGATCCGCCGCGTCGAGCGACGCGATCTCGGCCTCGGCCGCGGCGCAGATCACCACCACCGGCGCTTTCTCCGCGGCGGCGTGCGCCTTGAGCGCGCCCACGTGCGGGTCGCCGTCGGGGTTCGCCAGCTGCTTCTCGGCGACGTTGGCGACGTAGAAGACCTTCTTCAGCGTCAGGAGGCCGGTGTCGCGCAGCAGCGCTTGCTCGTCCGCGCTCAGCCCCTGCGCGCGCACGGGCTGCCCCGCGTCGAGGCCCTTCTTGACCTTCTCGCAGACCTCGAGCGTCAGCTTCTCGTCCTTGGACGCGGGGCCTTTGAGCGCCTTGCGCGCGCGCTCGATGCGCTTGTCGATGCTCTCGAGATCCTTCAGGCAGAGCTCGGTGTCGATCGTGCCGACGTCGGCCAGCGGGTCGATGCGGTTGTCGACGTGGACGATGTTGTCGTCCTCGAAGCAGCGCACGACGTGGGCGATGGCGTCGGTCTCGCGGATGTTGGCCAGGAATTGGTTGCCGAGGCCCTCACCCTTGGACGCGCCCCGCACCAGCCCGGCGATGTCGACGAAGTTCACCGTCGCCGCGACGACCGACTTCGGGTGGTAGAGCGCGACCAGCGCGTCGAGCCGGGCGTCGGGCACCGGCACGACGCCGACGTTGGGCTCGATCGTGCAGAACGGATAGTTCGCCACGGCGGCGCCCGCCGCCGACAGTGCGTTGAAGAGCGTCGACTTGCCGACGTTCGGCAGACCGACGATGCCACAAGAGATAGCCATGAGGGTGCCGCCAGTCTACGCGACCGGCGCCGGAACGACCGGCTTAACCGATCGCCTCAGCCGGTCGTCTTACCGATCTTGTTAGCCAATTTTGCCGAAGAGCTGGAACGCGATCAGCAGGCCGTAGATGACCAGCGACTCGATGAGCGCCAGGCCGACGATCATCGGGACGAAGATCTTGCCCGAAGCCTGCGGGTTGCGTGCGATGCCCTCGAGAGCCGAGCCGGCGGCGCGGCCCTGACCGATGGCGCCACCCAGGGCCGACAGGCCGATCGCGAGCGCGGCGGCGATGCCGAGCCACTTGTCGCGGTCGAGGCGGGCGATGTCAGCCGTCTGCGCGAAGGCCGGCGCACTGACGAGCATGGTCACGATGAGGATAGGCAACTTCGAGATGCGGCGCATTTCTGTCACTCCTGATTGGTGGTGTGTTCGTGAACTTTTGGACTGGGTGTTCCCCGGTGCTCGGCGTTTCAGTGTTCCTCGTGAGCGACGGCGGTGCTGATGTACACGGTGCTGAGCAAGGAGAAAACAACCGCCTGGACGACGGACACGAACACGCCCATCACCAGGAACGGAACCGGAACCAGGAACGGGATCACGGCGAAGAACGCCAGCACCACCGCGTGGTCGGCGCTGATGTTGCCGAGCAGACGCATGGCCAGCGACACCGGACGCGCGACGTGGCTGATGAGCTCGATCGGCAGCATCAGCGGCGCGAGCGGCAGGAACGGGCCGAGAAAGTGCTTGAAGTACTTGATGCCGTGCGCGCGCACGCCGAAGACGTGCGTGAGAAGGAAGACCAGCAGCGAGAGCGCCAGGTTGGTCTTGAGCGTGTCGGTCGGCGGGATGAAGCCGGGGATCAGCGACAGCAGATTCGAGAAGAGAATGAACAGGAACAGCGTGCCGACGAGGGGCAGGTAGCGGCGCGCTTCCTTTTCACCCATGACGCTGACCATCAGGTTGTAGATGGTGTCCGCCAGCGACTCGAACAGGTTGCGCATGCCGAAGCTGGGCGGCGGCACCAGGCCGGCGTCAGCGGCGCGGTTCACCTTGTTCGCATAGCGGAACCCGCCGTAGGCGAGGAAGAGCAGCACCAAGAGGCCGCCGAACACGTGATCGATCTGGAAGTGGGTGGTCTGGAACATCTGCCAGGTCCACTCGCGGCCCAGATAGTGTTGCAGGTTCCCTTGCAGCGTGCGGTAGCCGGGCAGAAAGTCGAACCAGGTGATGTGCGGACCCATGATGTACGCCTACGCCTCCGCTTCGTTTTCCGACGGCCGCGCGCCCAGGCCGACGAGCAGGATCGAGAACACGAAGACCGACATGCCCAGCGCGAACGGCAGCGCCTGCAGCTTGACGATCCGAACCGCCACCCAGACCAGCGCGAACAGCGCGGTCATCTTCAGCAACAGCCCGGCCGCGAGCGCGAGCCCCTGACCGCTGCCGCCCCCCGCGGCCTCGACCCGACGGACGGCGCGGCGGCCGAGGCGGGTGATGGCGAGAAAGTTCACGCACGCAAGGGCCGCGCCGACGCCGGCCGCCAGCATGCCGTGCGCGCCCCAGATCAACCCCGCGACCGCCGTGACGGCGGCCCCCAGGACCAGGTTGATGCGGGAGATCTTTTCGAGTGCGTCGGTCTTCATTGGGCTTTGGGTGGCTGAGAATCGCTCGGGCTGGGCGCCTTGTCGGCTTCGGCTACGTCACGCCTGTAGGATCGAATGACCCGCACCAGCGCCTTGATGGCGGCGCCGATGCCGGCGAGCAAGCCAGCGTAGCTGATCCAGGGTTCGGTGCCGAGCTTTCGGTCGAGAAATCTCCCTCCGAGATAGCCGATGATGATGGCAACGGCGACCTCGATTCCGACGGCGCCGGTCGTGCCGGCTATCCGCCACATATTTTTCACTTCTGGGTCGATGGCCGGCGTTCCGGTATCACGCCGCGGGGTCGAAATCAAGGCCAGACGCAGCGGTGCCGCCCGCACCGTCGCGAGGACGGCGGCGGCGGCACCGCGCGGAGGGAGAATCCGAGGAAGCGGCCCTGGGACCGAGCTAGAGCTTCGTGATGTCGGGGAGCGTGCCGTCGGCGTTGCGCTTGGCGGCGGCGGCCTTGGCGGCGGTGACCGAGGTCGCGGAGACGCCGCCCGAGCTGGTGATGTTCTGGAACGAGCCGCCCTTGTTGTTCCAGGCGCCGCAGCCGGTGCAGGTCATCGAGGCCGGGTTGCTGTTGTTGGTGAAGCCCCAGTCGGAGACGTGATCCCCGCCGGCGGTCTCGTTGTTGTCGAAGGCGAAGTCGTTCGACATGACGTGCTTCGCCGACACCTTGTTGCCGCCCATCTTGAAGCCGTTGCCGTTGCTGCCGCTCCCGGCGGTCGTTGCGCCCATTCCGAACATCCAGCTGTTGCGCACCGTGACCGGATCCGGCCAGGCGAAGAGGTCGATACCGTCGTCAGCGTTGTCCCAGCTGCGGCAGCCGTCGAAGACGTTGCCGGTGCCCTGGCCTTCCTTGGCGCACAGTCCGTCGGCGTTGGCGCCATCGCAGGCGGAGTCGTTGTTCTGGTGCGAGTCGCAGTTCAGCACCGTGTTGGACGAACCGCTGGTGGCGATTCCCGACCCGGACCGGATGCTGATGCCGCAATCGCCGTTGTTGTGCACGTCGAGGTCCTGGACCAGGTCGTGCGATCCCTGGATGCTGACGCCCCACCCGTTGCTGTTCTTGATCTCCAGACCCTGGATTTTGTAGTAGTCCGAGACCAGATCGATGCCGCCGTGGTTGGTCTGATCGGTGCCGGAGATGGGCGCGCTCGCGACCGTGCCGTCGGGGCAGCTGGTCACGCGCGGCTGGGTCGCAAAGTCCAGCACGGGCTTCGTGGTCGCCGCCGGGTCCGGCATGAACGTGATGATGCGCGTGGGCGTGCCCATGCGTTCCTTCTTGGTCTGGAAGCGCGCGCCCATCGGATAGGTGCCCGCCATCAGGCACATGGTCGTGAGCGTGCCCGAGCAGAGATCGCCCGGTTGAGCGCCGCCGACGCCGGGACACAGACGGTTGTAGCCGGCCGCGAGCGTCGCCATCGGCGCGGCCTGCGTGCCTGGGTTCGCGTCGTTGCCGGTCGGCGAGAGCCAGACGTCGCACGGACCGGTCTTGCCGCCGGCGCCGGTCATGCCGCCCATCCCGATCACGCCGCCGGCGCCGGTCGCGCCGCCCGCGCCGCGGCCGGCGGTGCCCGACGAGCCGCCGGCGCTGCCGGTGCTACCGCCCGCGCTGCCGGTGCTGCCACCCGCGCTGCCGGTGCTGCCGCCCGCGCTGCCGGTGCTGCCAC
>Ga0265338_10006038_pt1 | contig 15552 bp, 19 predicted proteins | sample 42126metaG_FD_193579 | JGI IMG/M metagenome (GOLD analysis project Ga0265338, IMG submission 193579) | Rhizosphere microbial communities from Carex aquatilis grown in University of Washington, Seatle, WA, United States - 4-21-26 metaG | ecosystem: Host-associated > Plants > Roots > Rhizosphere... | reverse complement strand
GCTCACCAAACGATCCTATGGCTTCCACGACGAGGACTTCTTTCTCCTCAAGCTACTGTCTTTACACCATTCTAAGTACAAACTTCTCGGATGAACCGAAACAAATGAAAAACAAAACATTAGTCAGTTCACAAATCGGCCAGCACATTCACGATATGGGGGATCACAGTATTGACGATCTTCAGACATATCTTAACGGACTTGACATTCAAGTTCTCAAGACGGTGAAATTAAACAAACGGAAATCTCAATTCTTTGTGATTCTCTGTAACAAGGATCAATCGGTGTTGACCTTGGATATTCAACCTGGTTCCACCTACACAGAAGAGTATCAAGATGTTTACGAATACAACTACTATCGGAAAGGTTATTTCCCTGGACCTGTCCGACCTGAAATCCTTTGTGGTGGAACGAGTGGTGAAAATCGTCGGTATCTTGAACGAATGAAGGTGATTGATCCGAAGGGTTTTAGTAAGATTATGAGGGATCAAAAGAAACCGTTTACGAAATCCTACCCAAAGATTGACCAAGTGGAAATGTCAGTGGTTGAATAAAAACTGAAACAAAAACATTGGGAAACACCCCAACTGATACTTGGGGTTTTCCTTCACAAATAAAAACTTAAAGGAATAGAAATATGATGACCGAAACCAAAGATGACACAGTGTCAGATTTGACACGACTGGATGTCACACCACAAATTAAGGTAATCCACTTGTGTAAAATAAGTGGAAGAGATCCAAACGGTTTTTATATCAATACCACTTCAAATGGAAATTCTGAACTGTCACCGATGATTCTTGGACCAGTGAAGTTGTATGATGAATATGTTTCAAAATCAATGGAAGGAAATTGGCAATTTACTAAACTATTTCCACAATATGTCACCGACGGAAAACCCAATGACGAGTATTGGAAATGGTGTCAATACGGTTGGAGTCTTAAGGGATGTAGGAGAAATGCAAATTTACTCCGTTACCCATTGGGGAAAGAATTACACCATACCTCAATCGGTCATTGGTGGGACGGTCAGTTGATTGATGTTATTGAAGGGAGGAAACAAGTTTATGTTCCTCTGTATTCTCAATTGGTTAAAAGAACTGAAACATACAAAGAATTGAAGGAACTTTGGGAGGGATATAAAAACCAAGGATTTGGAACCATTTACTTAATGGACTTCCTAAGAAAGAAAAACCAAACCCTTGGTGAGAGAACTGGTACGGAAAGATTGAACGATCCAAATCGGTCTTTGGGACATTGTTGTGTCTTGAGGATGTTGTTAACCGAAGATGATTGTTTGAAAGAATGTGAGATGAGAACCGAGGATGAAGTGTCCTATGTGTCACTTTCACAAAGACAAATAATGATAGAAAAGGAAAATATGAGTGAAAATGTTGATGAAAAGATAATACCGAAAACCGAATTCAAGTTGAAGAGATGGGTTAAGGAAATTAAAGACCTATACAAACAAGTAATAGATTGGGATTCTCGAATCGGTGATTTGAAATTCCAGTCTCTTCAGAAAGCGTTGGATGCTGGGGATTTACTATACAAAATCAAGAAAAAATTACCTCATGGTCAGTTCAAGATGTTTATCGAAAAGGAACTTACCGAAATTGGTTACAGAACTTGTGTCAGATATATGAGGTTATTTGACCACAAGGAGGAGATTAGAAACCATCATTCTATCAGATCGGCCTACATCGAAATTGGTATGATTAAAGAAAACCCAAAGACGGTTGACGGTCGGTTGGACGACCAGGAATGGATACCTGATTTAACCGACGAGGAAGGAAAACCACTTCTGAAAGTGAATAAAACGGAGAATCTCCAAACTTATGAAGATGATCCTATCCAACATCCAAAAGTTGAAAAACTGATTGATAAGGAGGATGAGACTCAACTAGTGTTTGTATTGAAACTCGGTAAGGACATTGAACCGATCAAATGTTTAAGAAACTACCAATTTGAACTTGATGAACAGGGAGAGTTCTCCGGTCGGTTGGTCAACTCATCAATGGATGGTGGAGGAAAAGCAAAAAAATTCAATAAAAACTCGTCGGGCCTGGCCTATCAACTGTTGACTCCGTATGTTGATTGGTATAATAAACAGACGAAGATACGAGAGAATCAAACACCGATACGACTTGACAAGATTGTTGAGCCGACGAAAGAATCGGAATTGGTTACGACGGAGTAAATTGTCCTTCAGTTCAGACAAATACCCTTGACACCACCAAGGGTTTTTTCGTGTTTCCACACCCCACTTGCAGCGTGAGAACCTCTTTGGGGTCATCTCTACGATATTGGAAGCGGTTTTTCCGCTTGCATTAGCTTATCGCTTGCTGCCACATTCAATGTGCGTGACGGTCTTTTTGACCGTCACTGAAAGTGGGATTGCTTGTTGAGATTGTTTCCTCGGTTTTATATATTTTCATTCCCATATTCAAGGGTTGCTTCTTGAAGATGCACAGTTGTTCCAGTGAAGGAAGCAACGGTTCATCTTCAAGAGTATTTCCAAATTCAATGGGAGAACTTTCGGAAGGTGATGTAAACACGGCAACACACAGTCAAAGCGACTACGACTGGCTCAGATTGATTCGTATAATTAAACACGAAATCGTAGTTTAGTCTGTTTTGGTTGTTCATCTTGCCGACAAATCACTTTGCTCCAGACTTACATTCAATAAACTGGCGTCAACATTATTATATATGGACGATGATTTGGTTTGGTTCGGATTGTCAACGACTATCCCTGAACCTTGACCTGAAAACGGTTGTAAAAAGGGGCGAACACTACATTCACCATTGTTTTGACCGACACCACACGGTATTGAAGCCGTAGGAAATGTTATCGGTGGACTTCCTTCAACCTACTATTTGAGGTTGGTTACCCCAATAAATATCACCTGAAATCGGAAAACATTAAAAGAGGAGAAATAAAAAAACTCCCTGGGTGATTGTTCGCCAAGGAGTTCTGGGGTGAAGCACTTGTAACTAATGCTTCGTACTGTGTGAAGTCAATAATACATATCATCGTAATAATCAGAACTTCAATTATATTCATTCAATAATCGCTTCTGATGTTGAAATCGTTGGGTTTCAAAAGATCGTCCCGAATTGATGGGAGGGAACGAACATTTCTTTGGCTTTTCACTATTTATTGGAAGGAGCATTAAATGTATGGACGACGAGACAACGACAATTTCATTTGCGGAGGAGGTTGCCCGAGAGCTTCGGAAGAGCACGCCCGGCGTGTCCCTCGGCTTCCCAGCTGAGGCTGAACTTGAACGGCTGAAAACTGAACGATTGGAAAGGGACCGACTTCGCTGGCAAAACCGACAAGCCGCCGAGGACCGAGAATTCCAGAATCTCAAAGTCGCAGCCCTCGCCAGATTACGAAAGGACCGACCATGAAAACACCAACTGGCTTTGAGCCGGAAAATCTGATTAGGATTATTCAACTTTTGCTGATGCAATTGGAGGATACGCTCTCCGCAGCCGACGGGCTCAACGAGGACAGCCGAGCCGACGAGTTGCAAATGCAGGTCCGCTCCTACCGTGACAAGGCCTCTCGGCTGAACACGATCCTCGCCAAACACCGACAATCGGAACGCAGGAAAAAAGAACTGACGCAGGACAACGACCGGCGGAATTCGCCTCGGTGACGATTAAAAAATCTATCGGTTAGCTTCTGGTCGTCCAGAAATCCCGTGTCGCTGGGGGTGGTCCGATCCGCTTTCAACGGGGTGCCGGAAAATTGTTGGGGGTCAGCTCATGTATTCAAGGATTCCTGCATAGGAGCCCGATTACAACGGCACCCGCTGTGATCAACTTGACGCTCGCCATCGGTTGTGGTAGGTAGCTGAAGTATGGTGGGACATATCAAAAAACTTGCCGAGAAGGTTCAAAAGATGGACTTGAGTAAACGGGATGCCGCAAGGAATTCGATGACCGTGTTTGTTGAGGAACTGAATCGGCTTGATCCTTATGATTTTGTTCCCGCTGCCCGGGATCGTTTCGTAACGCTTCGACAAGAATGTCGGAGGTATCTGGATCCGAAGGTTTTGGTCCACGGCAAAGAGAAAATTGCCAAGCTTGGAAAGAAGATGAGCGAGATTCTCGACCTTTATGGGGGAGACGGAAGCCGGGCCGTAATGCGTTCGTTTGGATTCGTGAAGGATTCCAAATTGCGAACAATCATTGAACGCGATTACCGAGAATTGGCATTATTCGTCTTTCCTTCTCAGGCATGGAAAAGTACGGTTGTCCTTGCCGGGAGCATTTTGGAGGCAATCTTGCAGGACCGGCTCACCTACAATTCGGCAGAAACCGGAAAGGCTGAATCAGCGCCATCCGCTCCAAAGAAGAGCAATTTGAAGGCGGGCGAATGGCGACTCCATGATTTAATTCAAGTTGCAATTGAATTGAAGATTTTGCCGGAGGATCGAACCAAAGCTATCGATGCAATACTACGTGATTACCGGAACTATGTTCACCCAACGGTCGAGCTTCGTGACCGCCATCCCTGCACTGAGGCGGAGGGGTTGCTTGCCAAAGGGGCCTTGGATTTGGTTTGCAATCACCTTGAAATGAATCCGGCCCAGTGATCGTCGGAATTGCAAATTGGATTCTGCGAAAGGGAGGATTAGAAAATCAGTTGGTTAGCTTCTGGTCGTCCAGAAATCCCGTGTCGTTGAGGGTGGTCGGACCACTTTTCAACGGGAGACTGGTATTGCCCCCACGAACCCGACAAGTATTCCCATCTTCAAGTGTTTCAATGTCGGCTAGGGTTGGAATCCTCGCCTGCCCGGTTGCCATCCGAGGTTATGCGGCTCGCTTTTTCACGGTTCCGTTCGATTTGCTTTACTCCACTGTGTTGCGTGAATCGAGTTTTGGCGATTCCCACACGCTTCATTTTCTCCTTGCAATGAAGGCCGCTATGCGGGAGATTTCGGACTGAAGACGAGGATCAATATGGAAAAGGAACACAAAGAACTACTGCAAGAGTTTGTCAAAGCCATCGAAAGGCTTGAGAAGGATCGGCGAGAATTCGAGTCCAAACGAGAGAAAGCTCAGATGGAGTTCCATGAAAAATGGAATGTTCGCCTTCGAGACACCGTGGACAGGATCGAGCAAAAGTTAGATAAGATTCTTAAAAGCAAGGGTTAGGGGGCGATCATCCCGGTTCGACGCGGTGAGTAGGCTTTATACCTACGTCGTACGTTTTGACGGTGGCCTAGCGCCGAATCCTTTTTGGGGTTGGTGCACGCTGGCCGTTTGCACACCGAACCACCAAGGGTCTCGAATCGAAGCTGGCGATTGGATTGCTGGATTCTTCGATAAGGACAATGGCCACCGCTTTCTTTACGCGATGGAAGTGGCGGAACGGATTGACATGAACCGCTATTTCAAGGATGAGAGGTTCGCCGCCAAACGACCGAGAATCCGAGGAACTTGGATGCAACGGTGTGGAGACAATTTTTACAGCCAACATCGGAACGGAGACTGGAAGCAGCATCGGACTCCCTTTCATACGGCTGCCGATTTGAAACGGGACACGAAACACCCGTTTGTCTTCGCGGCCACCAGGTTTTGGTATCTCGGTCAAGAGGCGAACCGGCTTCCTCGCCGCTTCAGACCGCTGGCTGGAGGAAGGGGAGCACGCGTGAACCATCCGCCCGAAATGGTCGATCAGTTCAAGAGTTGGGTGATTCGGACCTTCTCGGAGGGTGTGGCGGCATTGCCGCGTGACATGGAACGCTGCAGTTGCGGAGTCGGCGGTACACCGACCACGCAGAATTGTCGCCCGTAATTGAATCCTGATCGTTTGCCGTCGTTTCTGGACGCTGTTCCGGCGTTGACGAAGAGACCGCCATCACCCAATCGGTCGGAGGCCCGGAGAAAATGCCATACCAACTTCCCGGCAAAATGACGATTTCTTCAATCGCTTACAGGACGAAACGAACGTTTCATTTTGTAAAAAAGTCGTTGACCCGTCCCGGCCCCGTGATACCTGGGCGACATGACAAAGAAATTCGTGGTTTATCTGAGAGTTTCGACGGTGAAGCAAGGGGAGTCCGGCCTCGGTCTTGAAGCTCAACGGACGGCGGTCAACAATTTCGTTCAGTCCCTCGGTTCTGAGGCGACAGTCCTCACGGAGTTGATCGAAGTGGAAAGTGGAAAACGGTCGGATCGTCCGGTGTTGGCGACGGCAATTGACGAATGCAAAAACAAGGGGGCCACGTTGCTCGTGGCAAAGTTGGACCGACTTTCCAGAAACCTCCACTTCATTACAGCCCTTCAGAATTCCAAAGTGGATTTTCTGGCAGCCGACAATCCCCACGCCACCCCGTTTTTGATTCATATTCTCGTGGCGGTCGCCCAACACGAACGAGAAATGATTTCCAGTCGAACCAAGTCGGCTCTTCAAGCAGCCAAACGACGTGGAGCCACATTGGGAAATCCTCGGTTCGAGGAATCAATTCCAAAGGCGATTGCCGCTCGGACGAAGTTGGCGGCGGATCGGAACTCGGAACTCCGTCGGATTGTCACCGAGACGATGGAGAAGACTGGCCTCCACAAATTGGCGGAGGTTGCCCGAGCTCTGAACCTCCGTGGGATCAAGACGAACAACGGCTGCCAATTCACACCGACCCACATTCACCGACTTTTGAAAGCCGCCTGATCCCGATGAAAACCAACATCCTCGACCGAACCAATTCGGTGATTGGCTGGACGATTGAGAATTCCACCCAAATTCAGATTTTTGACAGAACCGGACGGATGCTTGGGTTTTTCGCCAAGCAATCCGACACGACCCACACGACCCACGGATTCTTTGGACGGGGAAATCAGGTGATGCGGTTGTTGAAGTGAAAAAGCCGCAATGACGGAGCCCGTTACAACAAATCGGACAACCCGATCCGAGCCCGCTCGGGAAATATTATCGGCCCCGGCGATCAGCGGTTGCGGGAATTGGGCGAGAGCAGAGATCGACGATTAGCCGAAAGTCAGGCTTTTGGCATCTCATCACAACCCAAGAATCTGTTTTTTTGCTTCAAACTTGGTCTCGGTAATAATCCCTTTGCCTTTCAGTTCAGGCAGTTTCTGGGCTGCTGAGAGAATCAACCGGCTGGGTTTGCGCCCCCCAAGGAGAAAGCTTGCGATGCTATCTTTGACACTGCCTCCTCGGGTGTACTCGCTTGGACAGTTCCTCGATCACTAAATCCGTCCCCGATCAGTTTGGCTCCCAGCCATTTGTTTCCTCGGATTCCATACGCAATTCTGATAATCATGTAAACTAGTACCGTACGACCTTTCCCCGGAATCATCCCGGTCAATGCGATAGCCAAGGAAGCCAAGAATGCGATGATTCCGGCCAACCGAAGCTTTTTGACGAAAGCCCAAATCCATGGGAAAAAGAACGCTGGCCACGACCAGCCCTGTTTAACCGCCACGATCTCGTTGGCATTTGCGAATAGTTGATACGTCTTCATTTCCTCCCGTCCTTTCTGATTTAGAAGCTAGGCCGTCAGCATTTCCAGCATTTCCCGCCAAGCCTGCCAGCGTTTTGAACACACTCGCCGGATCGGGAGTTAAATCAATAAAACGCAGGTTTCCAATGGAGTCCGACATGCTGAAGCCAAACAGGTTATATGTTCTTGGTTCTACATCATTTTGTTTTCGGCAACTCGGGAAATTACCACGGGAGGAGCGAGCCCGGCAAATGGAAACGGGCGAAAAAGGAAGGCATCGCCGTCAATTGTCGGCCGTTTTTGACGAGGCGATTTGATTTGTCGGAGAACTAATCTGCTGCCTGCGGCGTAGCTGGGTCGTCATCTCGCTGACGGACAATCTTCCAAAGGCTTTGGGGCAAAAGTCGATCCACCTGTCTCAAGAATTCCAGTCTATTTGAGACGCTCGAGAAGTGGAACGTGACTTGACGCCCGTCGCGTCTCCAGTCCGCCTCTTTGGTACCACCCCAAGGAATGCGAGGATTAATTTCCGAGTTGCAGTGTTGACTCAGACTGCGAAGACAACCGACCACGGCGAGATCATCTGACGCCACGGTCACGCTGTAATGGAAAAGATGGTGTTTGCTCATAGAGGTATAAATGTGTTGCGTGTTGTTGGCGGCAATTCGCCCATTAATTCGTGGGCTTCGGTTTGACATCGCCGATGTCCTTGGCCCCAATTTCCACACCCCTCGCCAACAGGCTGAGGTAATGATTTTCAGTGAGCGTCGGCGTTTTCCTTTTATGGTGGTCCTGAATGACCTTGTGCGGGTTGAGAATCAACGCGTAGCTCAAATCTCCGTTCGATCCCCCTTTGATTCGTATGAAACCAAGCTCGGCAAGTATTACCATTCGGGTTTTCCAGGTTTGTTCGGCCCGCTCAGCTTTGAAACCGGCGTAGAATGCCATTTCGGGCTTTTTGTTTAGTAGCACGAAGCATTGGTCAAAAGCTCGGCACCAAAGGTCGAAATACGTAGAAAAGGCTGGTTTTCCTTTCGACATCCCATTGATGATCTCGGCGATCAAGGGCATTGTCCGCGGAATTGTTGTAAATCCGTCCTGTTCGGTTCTAAGCCATAGATCCCCATCGCTAATATCTGGCCAGAGTTGATTTCGTAGAGCCAGATATTTTTTGCCGATATGATCGTTTGCTCGCTTGGTTTTCGGAAGTTCAGGTTTCGGAATGCTAATTTCTGTCATAGATTTATTTAAGGGTTAAGCGGGTCAAGGTTTGGACCCTTGACCCTACACGCTGGCATCGTTTCGATGACGAACGAGTTTGGGTTGCTTTGGACACAACGACTCGATACCGCAACGCACAGATTTATAATCGGCCATAACACTCTATTGTGCAATGTGTTACGCATCACACCTGTGAAATGACTCAATGGATTCGAATCGCCTTATCTAAGCGGGTTTGCGTTATTCTTGTCAACTGGATTATGAGTTGTAATAGAACTGGATTGAAGATAATTCTACTACCTTACGGCACAAGCACTTCCACGTTCGCGAGTAGTGCTCATTATCGTAATCCCTTCGTTGTCAATATTGCTCGACGTAATCATTGTGCTCAAGGGGAGTACAGAGGGGGCAACAGTCAGAGGGCGAAACTCGGCCTGAACCTCAAGAACATGAGGAGCAGAGTAATTCGTCAATGATTTGGAGACTGGTGAAACCGGCTTTCATTGTCATCAGGATTCGTTTTGTGCGGTTTTCCCGTCAGCTTTGGGTCAAATCCTCGGTCCTCGAAATCTTTCGGGAATCGGTCGGTCCGGTTGGTGGCGTGGTTGTCGCAGCAATTTGGAATCTGAATCGAGAGGGTGGCGAAACGACAATTTTAACGACCGTCGGCTGCGGTGAGCTTGCCCACTTGAAGCGTGGGGATAATGAAATTGCTGGATTCGTAACATGCTGCGAGAGAGCATATTATGATTGACAATCGCAGTTGGCTTGTTTAGATTCTTGTCATCGGTTAAACATTAAATCCAAAAACGATCAAAAACATGGCCACAAAATCATCAAAAAAACCATCAACCGCCGCGGACGAGGTTCAGAATCCATTTGACCAACTCCTCCAAGAGGTTGAATCCGACGAAAAGGCCCTCCACGATAAACGGAACCGGCTTTTGGCCGGTTGGGCGCCGGAATTCGTTCGAGTGGCAGAGGCATATAAACGATTGAGTGAAAAAATGCCGACGGAGGCCAAGGCGTTCTTTGAGTCCGACGAGTCGGTTAAACAATCCCTCGGAAAACTTGGATTGATGGTTAAACCGGTGGACGGAGCAAAATCCAAGGCCGGACGCAAAGTCGGTGGTGGTGGCAAAACTTTGACTTTCGACGGTTACAAATTCCCCGCTGGCGAGTTCACGGCAGATGAATACAAAAAGCATGTCGGACTGGCGGCGGTGACGACTCGCCTGAAGAATGCGGAAGAGGCCCATTACATCGAACGGTTGGCCGACAGACGGAAGTCCACAAGTGGGAAAGGGGCAGGTCCAATCGTTTACAAGACGTTGCCCCAACCGTCACCGGCGAAATAACCGGCTCCCTCAAAAAATTCCCCTTCAAAACCCTCTGGCTTGACCGTCAGGGGGTTTTTTGTTCCCAAATGGGGTCAGAGTCGGTGAGGGTAGGGGAGTCGCCTATAACAGATTTTTGTTATGGGAAAGCCAGCCGACATCCGTTCTTAAAAAAACAACCGAAACCATCTGACCGAAAATCAATGGTTTTGCAACCCCAATTCCTTAACAGTTCCTAACAAACTTCCTCTCAAACAAACCCATATCCGAGCCGTTAGAAAAAATTGACACCAAAATCGCTGCCAAAGTCTTAAAAAAACTCGCCTTGTAAACCTTTCTAAATACGGTGGTTGAAAACAAAAAACCAAAACAACTTGACGGAGTTATGGTATTTCAGAACTATAAAAAACCGACTCTTAATCAATTGGTTCCTGGTTCAAGTCCAGGCCGGGGCACCACTTCCTTAAACGGGTTACGCAAGCTCCACCGCGTCTCCGGCGCACAGGTAGTATCAAAAGTAGTATCGGTTCATTTTCGGTCTGAGAGAAAAGGATTCCTTCCAGCGACGGTCCGGGGCATCCGGGGATATTCCCCCCTTTTTACCCGCCGACGCTTATTTATGGGCACCTGATAAAAATTTTCTCAGTTCTCACATGCGTTGAGAGGCTGCGTGTCAGTCCGGGGGGGGGATTGTGGATGTCGCCGAATCGCATTTGCGGATTTTGCGTTTCGCGCCGAAGCAGAGTCGGCCTTACCTTTGGCGCGAAGGTCGCGACGACTCGCCGGAATTCCAATCGGACCGTCCGAGCCGAGTTCTGCAAAGAACGCGACAATTCCAAAACGACAGCAAACTGTGACGTTGAGGAATTGCATTCTACCGCAGCCTGTCGCTAAATGGTGTGTCACTGGATGCCGAAATTCCGAACTGGATCGAAAGCTGAGCAGTAGCAGTTCTCCGTTGTTCTCTGGAATTCCGCGACTGTGGGGATTGCGACGTTCCTGCTGTGGAAGGCATGACGTCCAAGAGACGAGGAAACAATTTGAGAGCACTTGACACTGTAAACCTAAAGGTTGACAATGAAGGTGGAATTGGCGGAAATACCGGGATTTGATGCGCGATATGAAAAAATGTGGAAAGTGCGAGCATTGGCGATCGACAACAAAAACCCGGCGCTGGCTGCTTTGGTCAATTGGCAAAAACATCGACCCAACGATTTTCGCGCAATACTGAAGGTCATGCGAATCGCGGCCCAACAAGACCGCGTCCGCAACCCTAAGCACGTTAAAAAGTGCGGCAATCCCAAACACGGAGAGGTATACGAGATGATAGCGTATACCTCAACCTCAAGGCTGATGTTTTTCTACGATAATGACGGTGAGTCGTTGATCGTCTGCACAAATGAACACGAGAAAAAGGGCGATCAGGACGCCGCGTTTGAACGGTGTGCGACTTTGAAAGCCATTTACCTAGCGTCTAAATAATCATGAATGCAAAATCACCAAAGCTAGCGACGGAGGCTGAGGCACTGAAACATTACTTGGCGAACGTTCCTGACGTTTCGGGCGAAGACCTAGATTCATTGCGTGCCGCTGTTGAAAGGCTCGATTCGGACCCTGAATACGAGGCAAATTACCTGAAAAGCCGATTCGTCGAAATGGTGCTGGCGGCAATGGAAGAAAACTCGGTGAGCCAGGCCGAGTTGGCGAAGTTGTGGGGGAAAACGCGCCAGTATGTGTCCAAGCTTCTCAACGAAGACCGGCGCGTAAACTTCACGATTGAAACGATGTGTGAGATCGCGTCTTTGCTACAACGAAAGATTGAGATCAACATTGTGCCCGTTTCTGAGATGGCACGCGTTGTTTGGACTGTGGTGCCGCCCTCAGCACTGGGGGCGATGTGGACAGGATTCCAAGGCACCGGTCAAGCTTGGATCGTTCCTACGGAGTTTAAGGAGCTGCCCTCAGACGAACATGGCTCCTGCCAACATCTGCAACCCATTCCGCAAGAGCGGTACGGAAATATGGCTGAGTTCCTCGCCACTGATCTCCGGCCGATTGGAACGACGAGCATCCGTGAATCATTGAATGAAAAATCCTATGAGCCAGACAGTCTTGCTGCTTGAGAATTACTCAATGACCCGACTTCACGTCGATTGGACCCCCGGTCCAGATGGCGGAAGCTCCGACGTCGCGCAAATCCAGTACGAATTTGACTACGACGTGAGAAACCATGTGACCGACCTGAGAAGGCGGGCTTTGACCCTACGAGCGCACTTCCAGGAGCTTGGCCACGGAAAGTCGAAGGTTGGCTATTGCGTCAATTGTGAGATTACCGGGTTCTTTCAATTCACTGACGCAACCCCAAAGGGCAACGAAGAACTTTTGTTACGCCAGAACGGATTCAGCGTGCTGTATGGGGCACTTCGCGGGATTGTCGCATTGACTGCGAGTGCATTTCCGGGCGGCCGTTTTTTAATCCCGAATGTAATGCCGCAAGACGTGGTGAACGAAATCGAAAGCAGGCGCGTGAAGGAATTCCATGAAAGGATGCCTCGGACATCGCGGGCGGCGTCCAAGATGCACAGTGATGCCTGAGTCTACCTGAGCGTCCCTCGGCACCGGTGCTGCCGGGAATCAAAAAGACTTTGTGCCGTCCGCAAGCGATGGATGACGCCACCTTCCTTCAAAACGTAATGCCGCTTCCGCCCAAAACGCTTCAAAAATTCTCCGACCGTTTTGACGAGTTGGTGGCCGAAGGTGCGGCAATTCACGAGGGCATTCGCTTCGTGGACCAGGGATATGACAACAGATGGCTCGATAGCAATAACTACCCGACCAAACGTCCTGATCGGGTTGAATATGACCACCCGCGCCTCGCGAGATGGAAGGTAAATTGCGTTTCGATTCTTAACCAAGTCATTCCACCGTCGCATCCGCATCGCTCCATGCTCGCGACGTACGCCGGGGGCGCGATCGGACCGCTGCAAATTCGGTGGGCCATTTCGTGTCTGGAAGGAATTCGGTCTGATTTCGAGCGCGGCCTTTTGGGCGATCTCTCAAAGACTGTTGAGGCAGAAATCGCGGCCGACTACATGGGCCAGGCGGAGTCGCTACTTAAGCAAGGGCAGACTGGGAAATATGACCATGTTCCGGCTGCCGTTTTGGCTGGCGCTGTTCTCGAAAAGACACTCCGTTTGTTGTGCAACACGCAGCATCCTCCCATTTTGCTAGAAAATGCCAGAGGCGAGAAGAAAACCCTCAACTCTTTGATAGACGACCTGAAGAAAGCCGGCGTGTTTAATGAGCTAGCGGCTAAACAATTGCGGAGTTGGGCCGACATTCGGAACAAGGCTGCCCACGGAGAATTCGATCAATTCTCAAAATCAGATGTCGAACGGATGCTGCACGGAATCAACAGTTTTCTGGCGGAAGTAGTTAAATGAGATGCCGACAGGTGCCACTCGGCTTCGGTTCCGCCGCCGTTCCAATGCCGGAACCCGAGTGAATCTGTCGAGTTCCCCAAGCATGAGGGCATCGTGGGCAGCGGGCGGGAGGCCTGATTCGTGAGTTAACCGGGTGTTAAAATAATGTTAAATATCGTTTGACTCGCCGCCGATCTGGACTACTTTGAGCAACCGGAGGATAGGCGTTTCGCCGTCCAAACCTGACTCGGTTATCATGCGCATTCAATTATTTTGGTCGATCGGTTCGCGGCTCAGCCTTTTTCTGCTGGCCACGGTCCTCACGGTCCAAGAGGCGCGTGCGGCGGCGCACTCTTTCACTTGGAACGTCGATGCCAACGGTTCCTGGGATACCTGGTCCAACTGGACGCCGTTCGGCGTGCCCGGCGGCAATTCGGGCGATACGGTCACGTTCGACGGCGCCATCACGGCTTCGCGGACCATCACGCTTACGTCCGAACAGGCGAAATCGATTACGTTCAACAGTTCTCACGGCTACACGTTGAACGGCACCAGTCTGGCGTTGGGGCCTGCCGCCAACGGTTCGTTCGTCCAGTCGGGAAGCGGGCCGGTGACCATGAACGTGCCGGTGATTCTGGGGAACGACACGATCGTGAATGGGTCCGGTTCAGGTTCGGTGAGTTTCAACGGCGCGATTTCAGGCTCCTCCACGCTCACGGTTAGCGGCTCCTATATGACCACCTTCGCCGCCGGGAACAGTTTTTCGGGCGGGTTGACCGTGACGAGTGGCGCCACGCTGCAGTTGAATGCCTCCGGTTCGGCCGGCTCGGGTAACGTGCTCGTGAAGAGCGGCGGGACGATCGTGCTGGGCGGTTCGTCATCGGTGACGACGCGTTTCGGGACGTCGGTTGGCTTGACGCTGAATAGCGGCACGCTGAATACGAGCGGTCTTTCGGAGAGTATTGGGACGCTTTCGTTGTTAAGCAATAGTTCCGCCATCGATCTCGGCGCGGGTTCAAGTGTCTTGAAGTTCGCCGCGAGCGCCGGCTCAGTTTGGACAAGCGGCAAGACGCTGACGATTTATGACTGGAGTGGCTCGGCCAAAGGGGGCGGGGCCGATCAGCTTTTTTTCGGAACTTCGAGTGGTGGACTGACCAGCTCCCAACTCGGTGAAATCGTATTCTCGAATCCGCTGGGCTTTAGCGTCGCCGGAAACTATCCCGCTGGGATCCTGGCCAATGGTGAAATCGTGCCGATTCCCGAACCGGCCACCTACCTCGCCGCCGGCTGCCTGCTGGCCCTGGCGGGTTACCGCGAGCGCAAGGCGATCAGTGCGCTGGCCGGCCGCGCATGGGCCCGTTGTCTGATTTCCTGAGGCTCGTCGGTTTGGTCTTCGGCTTCTCCTAGTGGCTTTCCCGCCGCGTTGGCATACCGCTCGTCATCCCGGCAAACTCACGTACCGTAGGGTTAACCGCCCATAGCGAGATCGTGCTCGTTGCTCCAGATTGTGTGGCGGCTCTCCCACGGCTCACGGTGATGCAGATCGCGGACTTTCCTGGTCACCGACCCTAGGACGCGGAGCCAAGTTCGGACGGAATCGAAAAAAAGATATAGTATGTTGAACAACGCAAAACAACTCATCGGTTACAAATTGCACGCTCTTGACGGGGAGATTGGCAAGGTAAAGGACTTCTACTTTGATGACCAGCACTGGACGATTCGGTATCTGATCGCGGACACCGGCAATTGGCTCACCGGCCGGCAAGCGCTGATCTCGCCGTATGCGTTGGAGGCGGTGTCGCGCGAAGAGCGTCACGTTTCTCTCAATCTGACCAAAGCGCAGATCGAGAACAGCCCTTCGTTGGAGACGGACAAGCCGGTTTCCCGACAATTCGAGGATGCCTATTATGGCTACTATGGCTGGCCGACTTATTGGGGCGGCCCCTACGTTTGGGGAGCGTTCCCGTTTCCGGCGCTGAAGCGCAATCAAGGAAATGAATTTCCGCCCCAAATCAAGGCGTGGAATCCCCACCTGCGCAGCGCTCATGAGGTCAACGGTTATCAAATCCAAGCCAAGGATGGCGAAATTGGCCA
>Ga0265338_10006037_pt1 | contig 15552 bp, 11 predicted proteins | sample 42126metaG_FD_193579 | JGI IMG/M metagenome (GOLD analysis project Ga0265338, IMG submission 193579) | Rhizosphere microbial communities from Carex aquatilis grown in University of Washington, Seatle, WA, United States - 4-21-26 metaG | ecosystem: Host-associated > Plants > Roots > Rhizosphere... | reverse complement strand
CTCAATGAGGTCTCCTGTGTGCAAATGAATCTATTATTTTGAACGATATGGAAGAGATTGTCTAACCAAAGAATTGGCACGGAGACACTCTTCCGAGGCAGGCGCAGCCGTTGTCAGGCCGCCCCCGACTCCCTGAAAAACCGCTGATGCAAGTGGTTGCCCTAGGACATTACTTCTGTCACTTGGGTTCCTTTTGATAAACGGCTGTAATCCCTCATAAGGAGTGGGGAGTGCGTCTTCGATCAAACTCGAAGATTTGGGCTTTGGTCGTCGTCTGCCTGGTGACTGCGCAGACGGCCGCGTCCGTCTTTCTACCAAAATCCTTCCTGCTCACCGCCATCACGGACTGGGTCAGCTTTGCCTTGATGGTTTCAGCCTCGCTCGCCTTTGCCAGAAATGCATTCGGCAGCAACCACAGGCAAACCGTGGTATGGGTACTGCTGAGTGCCGGGTACGCCATCGAAGCCTGCAGCCAGTTGCAATGGATGTACTGGGAATTGGTATTGAAGAAGATGCCGGGTATGTCTTTGCAAGACGCCGGTGTTTTTCTGTCGTGGACAGCTTTGATTCTGGGGTTCGCCCTGCGACCGCATGTGGAACCGACCAAGCAACAGCGGCGCCTGGGCACCCTCGATATGCTCATCCTTCTGCTGGCTGGACTTTATCTCTACGTTTTTCTTGTAGTGCCATGGCAGTACCTCTCTCCGGAACCTCAAACTTACGGGCTGGCCTATAAGTATCTGGCGTTGTCACAGGATGTGATTCTCTTATCGATCGTTGCGCTCGGCTGGCGCTACAGTTGTGGGCGATGGCAGGCCTTCTACGGACTGCTCACGGCCATCGTGTTCGTCGACACCATCATGGAATACGTGGTAGACACGCTCGCCGATGCGGGCGTCTATTTCAGTGGCGGATGGTATGACATTGCTACGGCTATATGTCTTGCCGGTATGACGATTTCCGCCCTGATGACTGTGGGGCTCGACCCGGTCGCCGGAGAAGGGGACCCGCACAGCGAGCGCTACTGGCGCAGCGCCTCACAGCTTGCAGCCCCGGTGACGCTGATGCTGCCGCTGCTGGCCGCGTGGTCTTTTCTGGACCGCAGCCTGCCGGAGGCGGTGTGGAAGTTCCGCGTGGTGTTCTCGCTCGCAGCCATCGTGGTATTTGCTTTTGTCGGGATAGTAAAACAAATGCGGCTGGAGTCGGAACTGGCGGACGCAAATCGTGAATTGCTGGATGCTTCCCTGACAGATGCGCTTACGGGCGCACGAAACCGGAGGTTCTTCAGCGATTCGATCGAAGCAGATGTGCAACAGGTGCAGCGATCCTTCGCGAATCCACCAGCGCCGGGCGCCCGCAATCGCGACCTTGTCTTCTACCTGATTGACGTGGACCACTTCAAGGAAGTGAACGATGAGTTCGGGCACCAGATCGGCGATCAAGTTCTGGTGGAAGTGGCCCGGCGAATCAACTCTGCAGCACGCCTCTCCGACGCCGTCGTTCGCTGGGGCGGAGAGGAATTCCTGTTGCTGTCGCGTCAAACTGACCGCAGAGATGCCCACATCCTGGCCAAGCGTGTACTCGACGCAGTAGGATCGCAGCCCTATCAATTGGAAGGCATGGGGAGCGGCATTTGCGTGACGTGCTCGGTGGGCTGGGCGGCATACCCGTGGATGGAGTCCGAGTTCAGGAATGCCTCTCACGACCAGGTGCTCGTCCTGGCGGACTATGCGCTTTACCAAGCCAAGGGATCAGGAAGAAATCGAGCGGTGGGCTTGATGCCACCTGGAGAGACCGTTCGGGACGGTGCGGTGGCGCCCACGATTTACATCAATGGAATTCCCACGTCGCCCGTAACGACACTAGGCCCCGGCCATGAACTGGCATCCTCTGCTGCGGCCAGCAAGTAAAACTCAAGGAACTGATTCGCAGTTCGCTGCTGAAATCGCCGTGACGGCGCTCACAGACGGCTCGTTGCGCCCACGATAAGTTGGGGTTGATAGAGAGGACGTCATGGTTATTGCTCTTCAGCCCACTACCACCTCGCGTGTTTTGAACCCAGACCTGGCCCGGAAGATCATGAGCGCGCCGGAAGCGGCGGCGCTCATCAAGTCCGGAGACCAGGTCGGCATGAGCGGCTTTACGGGCTCGGGCTATCCCAAGGCCGTGCCGATGGAGTTGGCGCACCGCATCGCCGATGCTCATTTCCACGGGCAGAAATTTCAAGTCAGCGTATTCACGGGTGCGTCCACCGGGCCTGAGCTCGATGGCGCGCTCGCCATGGCGGTCGGCATTCACCTGCGACTTCCTTATCAGTCGGATCCTGAGACGCGCAAGAGAATCAATGCGGGCGAAATGGACTACATGGACATCCACCTCAGCCATGTGGCGCAGTTCGTCGAATACGGATTCCTGGGCAAACTGGACGTCGCTCTGATCGAAGTGGCCGCGGTGCTGGAAAATGGACGGCTGGTCCCAAGTTCGTCGATCGGCAATAACAAGACCTGGATCGACTGCGCCGAGCGCGTGATTCTGGAGGTGAACTCGTGGCAACCGGCGGCCTTGGAGGGCATGCATGATATTTATTACGGTTTACAGCCTCCTCCGAATCGAGGGCCGATTCCACTGGTCAACGCGGGACAGCGCATTGGCTCGCCATACCTCGAGGTTCCAGCCGAGAAAGTTGCGGCAATTGTGCTGACGGATTCTCCTGACCGCAACAGCGCGTTTAAGGCACCGGACCAGGCATCGAAGCGAATCGCGGGCCACATTCTGGAGTTTCTCAGTTGGGAGGTTAAGAAGGGGCGGATGCCGGCCAACCTGCTGCCGCTGCAATCCGGGGTCGGCAACATCGCCAATGCCGTCCTGTTCGGACTGGAAGAAGGTCCTTTTGAAGGGCTGACGTCGTACACGGAAGTGATCCAGGACGGGATGATCCGACTGCTGAAGTCGGGGAAACTCACCTCAGCATCGGCGACGGCTTTCTCGCTGAGCCCCGACATGCTGACAGAAGTGAACGCCAATATGGCCAGCTATCGCGATCGCATTGTCTTACGTCCGCAGGAGATTTCCAATCACCCCGAGATTATTCGGCGGCTTGGCGTCATTGCTATGAACGGCATGATCGAGGCCGACATCTATGGCAACGTGAACTCGACCCATGTCATGGGATCGCGCATCCAGAACGGGATTGGGGGGTCGGGCGACTTCGCGCGTAATGGCTACCTGTCGATCTTCATGGCTCCTTCAACCGCGCAGAAGGGGACGATCTCCACGATCGTGCCCATGGTATCGCACGTGGATCACACCGAGCATGACGTACAGGTTATTGTCACGGAGCACGGATTGGCCGACTTGCGCGGCCTTTCGCCGCGACAGCGGGCTCATCTGATCATTGAGAAATGCTCGTGTCCTGAATACAAAGCGCAACTTCTGGATTATCTAGAGCGGTCGGAGCGGCTCTCGTATGGGAAACACACTCCGCACCTGCTGACCGAATCGCTGGGATGGCACAACCGCTATCTGCGGACTGGACACATGGGTCGGCGGGAGGAGAACTAAGCAGGCCGGACTCAACGCAAGCGGAGGGCGATCGGGCCAAAGAAAGGCAGTTCGAACCGCTCACCCTGCCAGGCTTTGATCGAGAGAACAATCCACAAGAACAGCATCGCGAGTGACGCCAGAATGCCAAACAGCAGAAAAACCATGGCTGCAGCGACATTGGACAAGAACAGCGCGATGACTGTGAGAACGAAAAATACCGCCCAGATCAAAATGCTTTGCCAGGCGTGAAAGCGGACAAATCGATGTTTGCGATACGCCGGGATTAACAACAGAACAGCGGCGGGAACTGGCGTCAGGTAGGCGAGCGCGGCGGCCGCACGATCCCCCGGGGGCAACGGCTTCATCGACCATCCGCAAGCGGGACAGAACGCGGCGTTGGCCGGCATTGTGGTTCCGCAATGCGGACAGGTGATCGAGGTTTCAACAGCACTCAAAGTGCTAGACAATTCGCCGCCCATTTGTCTTCTTTCCCGAAACCTGATTTCGGCCTTCTTCCTTGCTGCAAACGTCGCAAATCCCGTAAATCTGGAACGTATGGCGAGTGGTCAGGTAATGGTGCTTGCGGCCAATCTGTTGCTCGATCTCTCCGACTTCGGGCGAGAAGAATTCAACCGAGGCACCGCATTCTGTGCACACCATGTGGTGATGATTGCGACGGTTGTACTGGTGCTCGTAACGGGCAATCCCATCGTGGAACGCGACTTCGCTGGCCAAGCCGCATCCCGCCAGCAATTTTAATGTCCGGTAGACGGTCGTGAAACCGATGCGTTCGTCTTTCTTCTTGACGAGGCGGTGTAGTTCATCGGTGGAAAGATGTTCGCGGGTTTCCAGAAACGTCCGCAGGATGGTGTTGCGCTGCTCGGTTTGTTTCAGCCCAACCCGGCGAAGATGACGCAGGAAAATCTCTTCGGCTTCGCGGATACTCTCGCGAGAGATGCTCGGCTGATCATCGATCCGCTTCTGTAGCATGTGGAAAGCGTGGAAGGTACGATTCCACCTTCGCAAACATGATACTGGCGGATCGGAGGTTACGCCAACCACCGAGATTGGTCTCCGGTACCGAAGGCAATTTGAACAAGAAACGAAGCGGCCAGCCGTTGAAATGGGCCGCCGCTTGTTGAGTGAGGAGCACTCGGCATTCTGCTTGAGCGTTTGGACGACCGACAGCGGTTGTCAGTTGCAGGTGGCCCCCCTACAATCTTCAATAAATGTCTGCAACTGCATCCCTGCCTGAAGTCCGGTCCCGCAATTGGTTCGTTCGGATCCTCTTGATCGTCGTTTTGCTGGTGCTGCTTGTGATTGCGGGGGGAGCGGGCTGGGCTTACTGGGTCGCCCACTCCGCAATACCTCAGGTAGACGGAACGATTTTGACCCCGGGGCTCTCAGCCAAGGTACGCGTGGTGCGGGATCAACAGGGCGTCCCCATCATCGAGGCATCCACGCTGGAAGACCTTTTCTTCGCCCAGGGCTATGTAACGGCACAGGATCGGCTATGGCAGATGGATATCATGCGGCGCGCCTCGGCAGGAGAACTTTCGGAAATCATCGGGGAGGCCACCCTGAAGATGGATCGCGAGCAGAGGATCTTGGGTCTCCGAGGTGCAGCCGAGACGGCTGAGAAAATGATCTCGGCGCGCGATCGTAGTTTTTTCGAGGCTTATTCGAGGGGGGTGAATGCTTTTCTCGAATCGCACCGCAATCACCTGTCCCTTGAATTTCGTCTGTTGAAGTATCAACCGCGCCCCTGGACGGTCACCGATTCCCTCCTTGTGGGCGCGCGCATGGTGCAGGATCTGAATCATTACAGCTATGCTCGGGCCTTGACACGGGAAAAGGTATTGGCAAAACTCGGGCCGGAATTGACCGCGGACCTGTATGTGAATTCGTCGTGGCGGGACCGGCCTCCTACTGATTTACGACGGGGCATGGACGAGGATCCGGCGGCCAGCAGCGCAGACGGCGACGACGATGAGGATGAGGAAGTAGAACCGGCCGGCGGTGAAACACGCATTACATTGGCCGAGCCTTCAGAATCGAACTCGGCCGCCGATTTCGAGCAGCAGGAAGCCGATCTGTTCCGCCCTGGATCCAACAACTGGGTCGTCTCTGGACAGCACACGGTCACAGGAAAACCGCTGCTCTCCAATGACATGCATCTTGAACATCAAATGCCGAACTTGTGGTTTGAAGCGCATTTGAAGAGTGGGGCTTTCGATGTCGCAGGCGTGACGCTGCCCGGCGTGCCGTTTGTCATTGTGGGCCATAACCAGCGTATCGGCTGGGGTTTTACCAATGTTGGTCCAACGGTAGAAGACGATTACATCGAGGAGTTCAATGCGCAGGGGCAGTACAAGACTCCCAAGGGGTGGGCGGATCCGCAACACCGGCAGGAGATTATCCACATCAAAGGCAAATCGGATGTCACTCTCGATGTGGTAACGACGAGGCACGGGCCGATCATTACGGACCTGGTTCCCGGAGAGACGCGGAAAATCGCGCTGCGCTGGACACTCTATGACGGCATGGGGTTGGTGTTCTTTGATGTAGATTCCGCTCAGAATTGGGAGGAGTTCCGCAAGGCATTCTCGACGTTTGTTGCACCGGGACAGAACGTGATGTACGCCGACGTTGACGGGCACATCGGATACCAGGCGACGGGGCGAGTACCAATTCGCGCGGCTGGCGATGGGAGTCTACCGGTAGTCGGCAGCGACGACGCGCACGAATGGAAGAGTTTCATTCCTTTTGACGAAATGCCGCACATCTATGATCCGCCATCCGGCATTCTGGCAACGGCCAATGGGCGCATCACGCCAGATGGATACAAATACTCGATCAGCACTGAATGGGAAACGCCCTGGCGAACGGATCGAATCTACCGCGTTTTGCAGTCCGGGAAGAAGTTTGCTCCAGCGGACATGCTCGCCCTGCAAATGGATGTTTATTCGACCTATGACCGTTTGATCGCTGACAAGTTTGTCTATGCCATCGATCACGCCGCGAACGCTTCGGACAGGGTCAAGAAAGCCGCGGACATTCTGCGCGATTGGGATGGTCGCATGTCTGCAGATTCGTCGGCTCCGACCATCGAAAGCAAAGCGAGGCAAGAGTTGGTGCGGATGCTACTGGGGCCCAAACTAGGCCCATATGTGTCAGCAAAGGACAGCGGCGCGCTCACGTGGAAGAGTTACCGGTGGGGCATGTCAACGATATGGCTGGAGAATGTGCTCACCAAGCAGCCGGCACGCTGGCTGCCACAGGGCTATTCCGATTACGAGAGCCTTTTGACAGCGGCGATGGAGAACGCCCTGAAGCCTGCCGCGGTGCCGGCTAATCTCTCGCAGTGGAAGTGGGGCGAGAATTATCCGGTGGTGCTCAACCACTTGGTCCTGAGTCAATTGCCTTTGGTTGGTCGCTTTACTGGACCCGGGAAATATCCCCTCAGCGGAAGTTCGTACACCGTGAAGGCAGTCGGTCGAGACTTTGGGCCATCCGAACGGTTGACGTGGAACTTCGCCAACTTTGACGAAAGCACTTTGAATGTCGTAACCGGGGAAAGCGGAATCTATCTTAGCCCGCACTACATGGATCAGTGGAATGCGTGGTATAGCGGGACAACGTTCTCGTTTCCGTTCTCGCCGTCCGCAGTCGAGCAAAACCGGTCACACGAAATGGTTCTGGAACCAAGATAGGTTCCTTAGCTCAGATCCTTAGAAGTCCACCGTCTTTACGTCGATAAAGTTGCCCACCAGATTAGTGATCTGCAGAGTCTGCAAGGCGTCGGTCGCGGTGTCATAGATACCGAGCGACCCTCCCTGGATCACGTAGACCACCGTGCGGGTTGCGATCGGCTGGATTCCTGTGGCATCGCCGTTGGCGGGGGGAATCACGACCGCACCCGTCAGCGTGTTGTAGATCGAAAGGCAGCCGCGAACTTCAGCACCCTGTGGAGGCGGCTGTGTAGGAATGATTTCCGTGCAGGTTCTGGAGCCGATGAAGAGTTGCCCGTTGGCGCCCATTGCGATCCGGTTGTGATATCCGTCGGTAATCGTAATGCCGGAGGTGGTCACGGTCATCGTGTTGAGATCAAAAATAGTCAGCAGACCGCAGGTTGTGGCCGCCGTTTGCTGGCCGGTGCAAGCCTGGGAAGGCGAGCCGTTGGTATAGGGCGTCCCCGCCAAGTACATCGTCGAACCAATCAGCAAGGCGACGCTCGCGGCACATTGAGGCACAGGATCCGTGGTACAGGCGCCTACTGGAGCGCCCGGCGTGTTGTTCGTCATATCCAGTTGCTGGACACCCGCCTGCACTCCACCGCACTCGGCGCCACAGTTCACGACGTAAGCCGTGGTGTCGTCACTGCTGAAGAAAGCCTGCACGGGGCGATCAAAACCGGCCACGTAGGTGACGACAGGCTGATTGGTCCCGAGGTTGGACGGCGTCACAACGGCAATAGTGTCGGAATCAGTACTGAAAGCGAGAATCCGGCTGCCGCCGTTGTTGATCGAAAGATAACGCACGGAGGGAATATCGATTTCGCCCGTGAAGGTAAAGGAATTGAGTCCGACGACCTTGATATTGCCCGGAGACTGACCGACGACCGGCGCGGTTGGCACAGCCACATAGGCGGTCGAACTGTCGGGGGAAATCACGAAGCTCTCGGTAAAACCCGGCAAAGTGAGGTGGGCTGCGTTGCTTTCCGAAGCGTTATTAATGAGGCTGAACTGGTTATCCGAGAACTGGTCCCCGGTACCGCTGAAGACCAAAGTCTGGTTTCGGTTGGGAGTAACAACCATCATCCCCGGGGTATTGCCGGCAGCAATCGGCGCCACCCCCGGACGAATGTCATTTTGTGCATCCACAATGTAAATGCCCGCGCTCGATGTTCCAGCGCTGACATTATCGGAAATGAAGGCGCGGTACTTGACACCGCTGGTCGAGCCGCCGCCCGGCGCAGTGTAGCCGCAGCTCAGCAACATCAAGCTGACGGGCAGCAGGGAAAACAAAGCAATCAGGAGTTTTTTCAAACCGGAGACTCCAACCTCATGTCAGATAATCACTTGGATGCAAGAGAAGGATTATAACAAAGGCAAAAATTTCGCCGGCAGCGCACATGGCTTGATCCCGCTCGGCGGCGCGAACCGTCCTGGGAAACGAGCGGGATGCTAGACCGCGCCAGCTTCCTGTATTCTCAAGAAGATGCCACAGAACTTTAGAGAACGATTGCAGCAGTCGCCTGTGCTCTGCGATGGAGCCATGGGGACGTTGCTCTATGCCAAAGGCATTTTCATAAACCGCTGCTACGACGAATTGAACGTTTCCCAACCGGAACTGATTCGTGGCGTCCATCATGAGTACTTGCAGGCTGGGGCGGAGATTATCGAAACCAACACCTTCGGCGCCAATAGCTTCCGGCTGGGCCGGCATAGTCTTGCGGACCGGGTACGAGACATCAACTTGGCGGGAGCGCGCATAGCCCGAGACGCCGCCAAGAGCTTCGACGTCTGGGTCGCGGGCTCGATTGGCCCTCTGGGAATTCGCATTGAGCCGCTGGGCAAAACTTCCTTCGAAGAAGCGCGGGCATCCTTCCGCGAACAGGTTGCGGCCCTGGTTGAGGGTGGCGTCGACATCCTGATGCTGGAAACATTCGGATACCTGGAAGAGATGCATCAGGCAGTGCTGGCGTGCCGCGATGCCGCTCCCAACGTTCCGCTCGTGGCGCAGGTCACGATCGACGAAGATGGAAACTGCCTGGATGGCGCGGACACCGAGGCTTTTGCGGCACGACTGACGGAATGGAACGTGGATGTCCTCGGCATCAACTGCAGCGTAGGTCCTGTGGCCATGCTGGACGCAATCGAGCGTGTGCGCGCCGTCACTTCCCTGCCCCTCGCCGCCCAACCGAACGCCGGGATGCCGCGCTCGGTGGAAGGACGAAACATCTATCTTTGTTCGCCAGAATACATGGCGAGCTATACGCGAAAGTTCGTTGCCGCTGGAGTGCAACTGGTCGGCGGATGCTGTGGAACCACGCCTGAGCATATTCGCGCCATGAAGTCGGCTCTGCGGATGCAGGGCGCGCGAGGCCACTCCGCGGTTACGGAGACGGTTCATTCGTCAGCCGCCCCATCGGTTCCAGCGAGTATTCCCTTGGAGAAACGCTCCCGACTAGGCGCAAAGCTTGCGGCCGGCGAGTTCGTGACCATGGTCGAGATCGTGCCGCCGAAAGGAATCGACATCCGCAAGGAAGTCGAGGGCGCGAAGTTCGTAAAGTCGGTTGGCGTGGATGCGGTCAACATCCCAGACAGTCCGCGCGCTTCGGCTCGTATGAGCAACCAGGCGCTCTCGCTCCTGATGCAGCAAACGGTGGGGATTGAAGCGATCCTGCATTACACCTGCCGGGATAGGAACGTGCTGGGCATTCAGTCAGACTTGTTAGGGGCAGCGGCTACCGGCATTCACAATCTGATTTGCATCACGGGCGATCCGCCCAAGATGGGAAATTATCCCGATGCAACGGCGGTATTTGACGTGGATTCGATTGGATTGGTCAACATTGTCCATAACCTGAACCGGGGCCTGGATCTCGGCGGCAACCGGATTGGAGTCGGAACCAGCTTCGTGATTGGAGTCGGAGCGAATCCGGGCCTGCCAAATCTCGACGAAGAGATCAAACGCTTCGAATACAAGGTTCAGGCTGGAGCGGAATATGCTGTGACGCAGCCAGTGTTCGACCTGCGACTGCTGGAAAACTTCCTGAAGAGGATCGAGCACTTCCGCATTCCGGTAGTGGCCGGGATCTGGCCGCTGGTGAGCGCGCGCAATGCAGAGTTCATGAAGAATGAGCTGCGCGTCTCGGTGCCCGATGAAATTCTGAACCGGATGACAAAAGCGTCGACTCCTGAGGCGGCGCGCGAGGAAGGAGTGGCCATCGCGCGGGAGATGCTTCACGCGGTACGGGATCGTGTGCAGGGCGCGCAGATCAGCGCTCCCCTGGGCCGCTACACATCGGCGGTCGACGTCCTGGAAGCCCTCGGCTCAAACCGTCCCGCATCGGTATAACCTCAAAGGGTTCCAGGAGTTTGTTTTCGGGAAAATCAATGCACAACAAATTACAATTCCGGCCTTATTTTGCTGGACATTTCGTACCGGAAACGGCATTACAATAGAGACAGGAGCCAATGGATTGGTGAAGTTTGAAGATTGCCTCGAGCGGCTGGAGAAAATCGTCCTGGAGTTGGAAAAGGGCGAGGTCCCATTGGAGAAGTCCTTAACGCTCTTTGAAGAAGGCATGCAGCTTTCCGCGACCTGCAGGAAGCAACTGGAAGAAGCGGAAGGAAAAGTAGAGATTCTGTTAAAACAGAACGGAAAGCTCCAAACTGAACCGTTCGAGCCCCCGACCGAGAAAGCGTTGCGCAAGTAACGCTGTTCGCGCTCGGAGTTGATCACGCCTGTGGTAGCAGTTTGCTGTCGCAGCCAAGGCCACCGCAAACCGCGGTGCAATCAAGGGGGATTTATGGAACCACTCAATCTGGTCGTTTATCACAATGACCCCGGAACTGCCCAAGGTCTGGTAGTCAGTCTTTCCCAACATTTTGTATCTGTACATCGGGCGAAGGATCGCGATGAAGTCCGTACGTCCATTGCGCGCCATCGTGCCGATGTTCTGATCCTCGACTTAGAGTCTCTGCGCACCGACGAAATCGGCCGGTTGCATCACGAATTTCCATCCCTTTGCATCGTAGCCACCCACCGCCTTGCCGATGAAAAGCTATGGACTGAGGCCATGAACCAGGGCGCAGAGGATGTGTGCGAACCTCGCGACGAACAAGTTACACACTCGGTGCTTCGCGGGCGCGCCCATTGCGCGGCCGCCTGATAACGAATTGCTGTGAGGGAGGACGCTTGCGAGCGTCCTTTTTCTTTTTCCCAAATTGTTATACTGCGATGCGATGCTGAAACAAATACTAGAGCAGGGACGCGCGGCCGCCGACGCCGCCCTCGAACAGCTTTTGCCGCCAGCCACGCAGCATCCAACATCCATCCACCAAGCGATGCGGCACAGCGTATTTGCCGGGGGAAAACGGCTGCGGCCAATTCTTTGCATGGAAGCCGGACGCATGATCCGCGGCGGAGCGATGCCCGCCGGAATCGAGCAACTGGGCGCTGCGCTCGAAATGCTTCACACGTATTCCCTCATTCACGACGATCTGCCGGCTCTGGATAACGACGACCTACGCCGCGGGAGACCGACGTGTCACAAGGCCTTTGGGGAAGCCACAGCGATCCTGGCTGGAGACGCGTTGCAGACGCAGGCCTACGAAGTTCTCTCGCAGATTCATTGTCCAGCGGAAGCTCGGGTGGCCATTATTCGCGAGATTGCTCATGGTACGGGCACCATCGACGGCATGATCGGAGGGCAGGTTGTGGATCTTGAGGCCGAGCACAAGAAACCGGACCTGGCGACGTTGGAGTACATTCACCGCTCAAAGACTGCTGCGTTAATCACGGCGAGCGTGGTCAGCGGAGGGACGTATGCCGGAGCCAGCGAGGCGGACCTTCAGAGGTTGCGCATCTATGGACAATCCATCGGCCTGGCATTTCAGATCGTTGATGATGTGCTGGATGTAACACAGACTTCCGAACAACTCGGCAAGACCGCCGGAAAAGACACGGCCGCCGAGAAAACGACATACCCTTCTCTGTTTGGCATTGAAGAATCTACCCGCAAAGCGGATGCGCTGGTGGACGAGGCTTGCGCGCAACTCGACAAGTTCGGAGAAAAGGCTACCACGCTGAAAGATCTCGCCCGCTTTCTGGTCGAACGGAAAAAGTAGTGGTTCGCTTCCTTCTACGCCTGACGCTCTTCCTCACTCTCTTGTTCGCACTTGCTGTCGCCACAGCGCAGACTGGCTCGACGTGGCAATATGACTTCCGCACGGGCGATCACCTTGTCTACAAGTACACGGTGCAACGACAGACTGACGCTGACGGTGCGCAGAGCGAAGTCGAAGCCCATTACCGCACGCATGTTCTCGTCGGAAGCGCCGTTGACGGACGCGTAGGGATCGGATTCCAGCGCAACCGTGAGTCGGCGGAGATGACCGGATATCGAGTAAAGGGCAAGGACAGACTTCCTCAGGAACGTCCCGCCTTTCTGAAGCGCATGGCGGCGCGTCCGTCGCGATTTTCGGAAGCAATGGTCCTCTCTCTCGCCGGGGAATCCCAACTCCCATGGGAAATCGCGAGGGAGAGTCCCAGCCACATCGTGGGTGCAATTCATGAAGTCATGAATCTTCCTGTCAGCGCAGTGGGCGAAGGACAAGTCTGGCACGGACATGATCTGGCTGCACTGGACGCTCGCTGGGTGGGCGATGAAACAATTCACGGAAAGCTCTGCCATCACATTGAGGCCGCTTCTAAAGATATATCTCTGAAGCTGAGCTACTGGTGGTCGCCCGAGGATGGAGTCCTCGAGAAAATTGAGATGGAGGGCTCATACGCGAACGGTGGAGGAACAACGCGCGAAGAGTTGGGGATGGAATTGGAATCGCGGTCGCGCGGCGAGACCCTGGACACATGGCTGCACTCTTCGGAGACTCGCGAGGGAGCACTGCAAGTTCTGTTGCTCGATCCGGCAGTCCCAGTTTCTGACGCGCAGGTCACTACGGTTTTAGACGGCGACGACGCGAAGTCCCAGGGTCTGGCATTAGCGATTGCGCGAGCGCGCCGCCTTAGCCTCTCCTCTTCCCTGGTCAGCAAGCTTTCTCAAAATTCAAACGACGCGATCCGGGAACTGGCGGAGCAAGTATCCGGGACAACGAAAGGCGAGACTGCGCCGCAGGATTGTGGCCAGCCTTTGCCGGGAAAATCACCACCGTCAAAGTTTGGCACGCTCTTCGATTCGGTTCCTGCCACAAAAGCGCACGACTCGATTCCTTATCTGCTCCGCGTTCCCCTTACATACCGGGCAGACCGGGCTTCCCCTCTGTTGGTCTATCTGAGCGGGGGCGCGGGACAGGCAATTGACGGCGTTAATTCGGCGGAAGACGTTCTCTCCAAGACTGATTATCTCGTTCTCTATCCGCACGCCGGCGACTATTGGTGGAAGCGGGAGACCGCCCAGAAGTTCGACGAGGTCCTTCGGCGCGTACTGGCCCAATACAACGTGGATCGCGACCGCATTTACATCACGGGCTTCAGCAATGGGGGCACCGGGGCGCTCTATTTCGCGGGACTGTGGCCGCAACGTTTTGCCGCAGTGGTGACGCTGATGGGAGCGGGCGTCTGCATGGACGAAGTAAAAGCTGGCTTGCCGAACGTCACGAATCTTCCGATCTTGCTGGTTCACGGAGAAAACGACGCCCGCATCGCGGCGGACTGTTCCAAGACGACCTTCGCGGCGCTGAACGATCAGTCTCCGCTCATCAAGCCGGAACTGAAAATCCTGAACGGGCGCGAGCATGATATTACGCTCGACTCCGATGATGGCTTGACGCTCGCCTACTTCAAGAACAAGGTCCGGGATCCGTTCCCTCGAAACGTCAAGTTGAATCTCTCCGACCCATTCGCTGCCCGGAACTATTGGATCGAGGTCCTTCATGGCCAGCCGGGCAAGTCCGAGCTAGGAGCACGGATCAAGCCAGGCAATCTGGTTGAGATTCGCAGCCGCGAGGTGAAACAGGTTCGTCTTTTCTTGCGGCCGGAGTTCTTTCCCGGAGGCGGCGATATCCGCGTTGAATGGAATGGCAAGAGAGTCTTCAGCGGACCAATGCGGGATGTGTGCTCGGCGAGCGCGACCGCGGCAAATGTCCCGGCCGCCGATTTCAACGACCCGAGGTTAGATCGGGCCGACATTCATGAATACACCCTGCCATAGGGCGACGCCCTTCACCCGCTCGTTGCCCTTGTGAGGATTGCGTCCCGATCAATCTGGGTCTAGAGTATTTCTAGCTCTGGCGGTCCTCCCACCTCGTAGTCTTTACTCCTTTCTTCACGTCAACTTTGCGCGTAATAGCTGCAGTGCCTGTGCAACTAAAGGCGGTGGTGAGATGGAGACCCCTATATGTGGTGTTTTAATGCTTGACCCATCCTGCTATTCGCCGTTAAAGTTGGTCAAACGCTGGGGTGCCAACTCCGCTTCTATGGGAGGGCATCTCAGTATGCGATCAGCCAGGAACCTCGGAAGTTACCCTCGCGAGGATTCCGGATTTGCAGTGCACCCAGCCAGCGCGTACGCGGACGGCGCGAGCCGTCCTGACACGCATGCCGACAGAAATGTGGGCGCCGCACATATTTAAGGAGTTACTTTGCTCAAACTCAAGAAGCTGCAAATCCTGGGATTCAAGTCCTTCTGTGATCGCACCGAACTGAAATTCCACGGCGAAGGTATTGCGGCCATCATTGGCCCGAACGGCTGCGGCAAATCGAACATTGCTGACGCGATCTCCTGGGTGCTCGGTGAGCAGTCGGCGAAAACGCTCCGTGGTTCGCGCATGGAAGACGTGATCTTTGCGGGCACCCGCGACCGGAATCCTACCGGGATGGCGGAAGTGACACTGACTTTGATTGATCCAGAGGTTTATGACGGTGCTGACACGAATGCCCCGACTGAGATTGAGATTCACGACGACCTGTCGCCGGACGCTGAGAACTGGGATGAAGCGGAAATTCGTTCGCAGGCCGCGGCCGAGACTGAACTGGCGGTAGAGGAAGCACAGCCGGGTAGAACGGAAGAAGTGGAGGGCGTCCCGGGAAACGTTGTGCCCATCGACAGTGCAGCGGCACCGGAAGCACCTCCAGTAGACGCGGCCGTACCTGCAACGCCTCAAGTTGTCTTGAAGATTCGCCGCCGCAAGTTCAACCAGCAACCCGCGCATGACGGCGAGATCGCAGTCACGCGCCGCCTGTTCCGCAGCGGCGACAGTGAATACCTCCTCAACGGAAAGCTCTGCCGCCTGCGTGATATCCAGGAACTGTTTATGGGCA
>Ga0265338_10006036_pt1 | contig 15554 bp, 8 predicted proteins | sample 42126metaG_FD_193579 | JGI IMG/M metagenome (GOLD analysis project Ga0265338, IMG submission 193579) | Rhizosphere microbial communities from Carex aquatilis grown in University of Washington, Seatle, WA, United States - 4-21-26 metaG | ecosystem: Host-associated > Plants > Roots > Rhizosphere >... | reverse complement strand
GGAGGTGCCCTGCGCCTGGGTAAAGCGTTGGAGCGGTTCTGGATTATTGGCGGGCATGTGCAAGAGGGGCGTGATTTCCTGGAGCGTGCCCTGCAACGGCGAGAGGGGGTAGCCTTTGCCGTGCGAGGTGCTGCCCTGTCGCTCATTGCCACCCTGGCTCGCTATCAAGGGGACTTTCAGGCGGCGGCGGCGGCGGGCGCCGAAAGTCTGGCCATCTTTCGCGCCCTTGAAGACCCGGTCGGGATCGCAGGCGCGCTGTTTCGCTCAGGTTATATCGCCTGGATGCGCGGAGACTCGGACAGCGCGCGCACGTTGTATGAGGAGAGCCTGGAAATCGCGCAGGGGGAGGCGTGCCGGGATGTGCGCAGCGAAACGCTCTACTGTTTCGCCTCACTGGCCTTTTTCGCGGGAGACGCCAGGACAGCGCGTCCCCTGATCGAAGAAAGCCTGGCGCTCTCCAGAGAATTGCAGGATCAATACAACCTTGCCTCGGCGCTCAATCTCCTGGGTTGGATCTCGCTGCTGCAAGAGGATGTCGCGGCGGCCCGCGCATTGCAGGAAGAGAGCCTGACAGCCCATCGAGAGTTGAGAAATCAGCGTGGCATGGCCCACACCCTCAGCGCGCTGGGAGAAATCGCTTTTCAGCAGGGTGATTTCGCGCGGGCGCGTAAACGCTATGAGGAAAGTCTGGAGATTATCATACGGATCGATGATCTCTGGATGGCTGCCATTTACCTGGACGAACTGGCGAAAGTCGTGTTAGCGCAGCACGAACCACTCCGGGCGGTCCATCTTTTGAGCGCGGCTGAGGCTTTACGCCAGAGCATGGGCGCGCCAGTCACCCGACTTGAAAGGACTGCCTATGAACAAACGCTTACGTCTCTCCACACCTTGTTAGAAGAACAGGTCTTCGCGACCGTCTGGGCGGAAGGCCAGGCGATGTCCCCGGAACAGGCGATAGCGACAGCCACACCAGCGCTGGCTCTCTCTCCAGGCAGGAAACAGCCAGTGACGAATGTGCTCCCTGCTCGTGCCTTGCACGACGACTTAACACCACGCGAGCGCGATGTCTTGCGCCTGGTCGCCCAGGGGCTGACCGATGCCCAGGTGGGCAAACGTCTGGTCATCAGTCACCGCACCGTCAACTTTCATCTGACCTCCATCTATCGCAAGTTGCAGGTCTCGTCGCGGAGCGCGGCCACCCGCTATGCTCTTGAGTGTCATCTCTTCTAATAAGCAAAGTTGACACTTCTGGCATACCCCGCAGGATAGCATCTATCTGTGACAGAACCTGCTTCTGACCAGAATGCATTTTCCGCGCAACCTGGTAGAATTACCGGGTCTGTTTTGGCGCAAATACTGGCTGTTATCAGCAGCAGATCACAAAAGCAGGTTTTTTTGCTGATGTGTTCTCTCTGTTCTTCAGCTATACTGCAACAGCAGAAGCTTCTCCCGGCAAAAAAAGCGGGAAAATCGTCCATGCAATTTTTCTGTTTCTCATCTTTTTCGGAGGATACATGCCTAACTTTTCATCTGAACAGCCCCCGACTCCCTATCAACAACAACCTGCCCAACCGGCGCAGCCTCCCTATGCCCAACCTTACCCTCAGCCTCCGAGCAATACGCCATCGGTCCCAGGCATGCCACAACCATATGCTCCCCCCCCTCCGCCAGCGCGCCAGCAGGCGGCGCCGCCTCCACTTTCACCACAGACGCAAAAGTATCTTAAAACAATCCCTACATTCCAGAAAATTCTCCAGCGAGAGCTGAACCCTCCATCTCCCTTGCCCTACTGGATTGAGGACGCGAACGCGCCCAGGCAAAGCACTGGCAACGCCATTGGCGAAACGCTTGGGGCTTACTTTGGAGGAAGCAGCCTTATCCATATCTTTACGGCCCATTTCAAACTACCCTGGCATGGCGTAGCGGAACTCCACATCAGAGTAAACAGACACGGGCCGGGCCAATATCCAACGCTTCTCTATACAGCCACACTGGGCAGACCGGTGCCCGGAGAAGTGATTCTGGAAGCGCCAAAACTATTAAGCTGGGCAAAATTTGTGGGCAATCCCATACTTTGTCAGAAGCTCAACACGACCGCCTTCCTGAAAGATCTCAATAAATTCGCGCGTACGGAACAAACGTACGGACGCACCAGAATAAAGATCTCGCGCTTCGCTCGTCTGGGCCCTCTGAGCCCGACCCAGAGTCATTTGACGATCAGAACCTTACCCAGAAGCGCCTTTTCGTTGATCAGCAATGACTACCATTTCGATGCGCAACAGTTTTTAGTTCTGGCGGCAGCAGTGGAAGCCATGCTTGCCTATGCCTGATGGCTCACTTGCTTTTGTAATGCGGGTTGCCTCATATTGACCAGTGCATAGAACGAGAAAAAGAGGCACCCCTTATGAGCGAGGTGGTCCACTGCGAATCCGCTCCCGAAACTCATCGAAGGAGAGGCCGTAGGCAGCTTCGATCCACCAGGTTGCTCCTGCCTCTTGAAAAGGGCGCACCATCTCACGTCCCTGCTCCCGATCCAGAGGCGTCTCTCCGCTCATCACGATCTCAAAGGGAGCAGCGGACGTGCGCTGGGCCCGCACGTAGGCGACACACTCCCGAACCTCCTCCTGGGTGTACAATAACGCTCCTGTCTCAATATCAATCCCTTGCAGACAGACCCCATCCCAGCGTGCTGCGCGACGCAATGACGCGTGACGAGGCCATCCTCCGACCACCCAGAGAGGAATACGTGGCGATTGGACCGGCCTGGAGTGGAGCGTGACATCCTTCACAGTGTAATACTCTCCCGCAAAGGAAAACGACTCCTGTTCCCATAGACCAGTGAGGATCTGGAGCCCCTCATTGAGCTTTTTTGCTCGAACCTGCGCTGAACCCTCCTCACCAAAGGAGGTATAAATGCTCTCAGCGTACCCCAATCCTACCGCGCAGATCATCCGGCCAGAGGAAAGCTGATCGAGATTGGCGAGTTGCCCGGCCACGAGCCAGGGACGATGGCGGGGAAGAGGAAGAGCGAGCAGACCAATCTTGAGGCGCGAGGTGTGCAGAGCAATGGCCGTCAGGGCGATCCAGGGGTCGATAATCGCTTCAGGGCCTAACAACGTATCCCAGATAAAGAAGCCATCCCAGCCGGCGGCTTCCGCTTCAAGAGCCAACCGGGCCTGGACTCGCGCATCAGCATAGGCTCCGGTCGTTGGAACATCCAGTCCGAATTGCATCAGTTTCTCCATGTCATGTTCTCTCGTTGGGGACAAATAGCCGTGTAATACACTCTACTGCTGCCTTCCTGTCATCTCCTGTCATATTCAGCCACCTTTTCGCGCAGCGTGCTCCTGCTGTTTTCCCTCTGGTACGAATCTGCGTTTCAGAGTTTTAAGCATATATGACCTGGTAGAATTACCAGGTCATGCTCAAAATATACCTGGCTTAAGGCAGAATGAAAGCAGGTTATTTCACGGATGTGCCCATGCTTCTGCTCAGCTATACTCAATGGCAGATTTTCGCCTTGAGGGGAATAGCATGACCGATTTCACCGGGGAACTTTTTGGAAACTATCGTCTGGTCCGTCAGATCGGCCATGGGGGATTCGCCGATGTCTATCTGGGCACCCATGTGTATCTGCAAACCCAGGCGGCAGTCAAAGTTCTCCATATCCAGTTTGCCAATGACGCGCTCGAAAGTTTCCTGAGCGAGGCACGAACCGTGATTCAGCTCGAACACCCACATATTGTGCGGGTCCTCGAATGCAGCGTTGAAAAAAACGTGCCCTTTCTTGTCATGAATTATGCTTCCGGCGGTTCATTACGCCAGCGCTATCCATCGGGAATACGCCTGCCTCTGGAATATGTCTCACACTATATTGACCAGGTCGCCAGTGCACTACAGTATGCTCATGATCGCAAACTTATTCACCGCGATATTAAACCTGAGAATATGCTCATTGGCCAGAACAACACCCTCCTCCTTAGTGATTTTGGCCTGGTGCTCCAGGTCCAGAGCACAAACGCTCAGACGCTCAAAGAGATGGCCGGTACAGTGCCCTATATGGCACCCGAACAATTACAGGGGAAACCACAACCTGCCAGCGATCAGTATGCCCTGGGAATCGTGGCCTATGAATGGCTGAGCGGCAAACGGCCCTTTCAGGGCTCGTTTGTAGAGGTTGCCAGCCAGCATGTTTTGAGCGCTCCACCACCGCTCTCTGAACGTATTCCCGGTATTTCTCCTGAAATTGAGCGAGTTGTCTTCACCGCGCTGGCCAAAAATCCACTCGAACGATTTGCCTCTGTGCAGTCGTTCGCCAGAGCATTGGCTCAGGCAATTGCGGCAGAACTGGACACCAGGGCAGCAACACCACTACGCCCCTTTGCAAGCCCCTCTCTCTCCTCAGAGGTTGAGTCAACTTTTCTGCCTATGAGAGCAGCTTCAGACATTGCTTCAGTGCAGTCCCCTCTGCCGAAGGTACAACCAAGCGCATACGCCACGCCAGTACTCAATCAAGGGTTGCGTGTCCCCCACATCGATGAGCAACCCACGGCTCTGATTTCCACTGTCAGCCAATCGGACGTATCTACCTCAATCAGAAGTGAGCGCTCAAACGTTAGCTCGTCCAGGAACGCAACCCCCGCTGCCAACAATCTCCACGCATTTTTTGCCCAGGAGACCAGCGTCAACGGCTTATCCGCCAGCACGACCTCAACCCCGTTCTTGCGGCTACAAAAGGTCCTGCCTGACACCTCCCAGCATGCCACAAAGCGACGGCGCATAGGGGTAGCACTGATTGCTGGATTGCTTGTGTTGACCCTGACCTCCCTTCTGGTGCTCCTGCCGCAGCTTACGCCAAAAGCGCGCCAGACGCTCGGTTCCGCTGCTGGTTCCTCAGCGACTTCAACCACTGTGGCGACAAACCAGGGCGGCGCAACCAATGGTATAAACGGTACAGGCGGCACTGGCAACACAACCACGGCAGCAACCTCAACGCGCCAGCCAGCCAACCAGCCAACCCCTCAGCCCTCGTCCACACCTTCAACGCAGAAAGCAACGCTCAGTGTGACAGCGGTAACGGCTTCCGTCAACCCCGGCAGCTATCAAGGCACCTGCTCGCCACCTGTGTCCCTGACGTTCACCGGGACCATCCAGGTCGCCCCTGGCTCCCCTGGAGGAACCGTTTCTTACCTGTGGTTGCGTTCGGATAACACCGAAAGCTCGACCGCAACCGTAACATTCGATCCAGGAGATACCGTCAAAACGGTGACAACAGCCTGGCAGGGGCCAACCTCGCCAGGCAGCGCAACTGTCTGGGAAACGCTGGAGATCACCTCTCCCACTACTGTAACCTCCCAGCAGGCGGATGCCCAGTTCGTTTGTGAGGCCCCGACGCCGACACCGGTTCCACCGACGCCAACGCCGAGGCCGACGCCTCACCCTAATCCCACCGTGTGCGTCTTCCCTCCCTGTCTCTCACCTCCGTAGAGGAAGGACCACCTGGAAGTGGCGTCAGGCATGACCTGGTAGTTTTACCTGGCTGTGCCTGACGCCGTTTCTGGATGTTTCTCGGCAAAAGCAGGTTATTTCACAGATGTGCCTGTTTCTCGACTCAACTATACTTACTGTCAGAGACCTCTTCCAGCAAAAGCAGTGTATGCTTCTTTCTCCAGCCAGCACTCTACTGCATGCTGCGGGAGGTCGTTCACAAGAGTGGCCTCTCGTTTGGAGGCCACTCTTATGAGACGCTGCACAATGTCTTATCTCGATTTTATGAGACAGGAGAAGTTTCTATCATGGCACAACCTGGTGGTATTCCTACAATTTATACCGATGTCAGCAACCCGACACACGATTTTTTCACCTTCCGCTTTACCTGCGAAGAATGCCATGTGTTCTTTGATTCCAGACCCAAACGTTCCGTAGTCGAAGTCGCCAACAGATTCGCTGACTTTGGCGTCAAAGCGCTGGACGGTTTCGGTTTATGGCAAAAAGCGGCGGAAACGGGTGAGAAGGTTCTTGACTCTGATCAAGAAAAAGAGAAAGCTACCGCGCTCTTAAAAGCCTGGCTCGAAGTACAGGACCAGTTCCGCTTTTGCCAGTCCTGCCACCGTACGGTCTGTGCGCGTTGCTTTAACGAGAGTTTGCGTGTTTGCATTGGCCCGAAGTGCGCTCCTGACCTCCAGGCTGATAGCGCGCTTTATGCCTATCAGAAGCAGCGTGAGGCTCAGCATCAGAAAATTGAGCAGCAGTATGCTGGCAACATAGCTCCAGCGGCAGCTCCCGTTCCTGCTATCACAGGTTCGCTCCCGCAGCAGCAATATACGCCTCCAGCGGTAGCCACGCAGGCACCGGTGGCTCCCCAACCAGCGGTAGCTCTGGCACAGATCTGTCCGACCTGCGCTCGCCAGGCCACTGCCTGCCCTACCTGTCGCAAAATGGGCACCCCTGGAAAGTTCTGTCTGGATTGTGGCACACGCCTTCCTCTTACCGGTAGTCTCTGTCCCAGATGTCACCAATCAACCGAAAAAGGCGCGAGCTTCTGTGCTGAATGTGGCACCAGATTAAGCTAGCGGCCATTTTCTCTTTAGCGTAGAGAGGGAGAAACATGAGCAAGAAAAGGAGCATTTGTTTGTAAAAAGCTCAGTTCTGTCATAAAAAATGTGTGGACAGATTATATATCCAGTGTGAGGTTCGCAAGTTTTGCACCGTATTTCTTTTAGATCTTCTCTCTTGTACAGAATATACAAAAAAACATTCTTTAAGAAAGGTCAGGGAAATAGCGTGCGTTTTGCAGACCGATTGCGCCAGGAACGCCTGCGCCGTCATCTTTCTCAGGAGGAACTTGCAGAAGCTCTCAGTGTTTCGCCTCGCAGTATTATCCGCTGGGAACAGGGGAAGGCTGTGCCACAACCCTCAGTTCGCCTGCAACTCAGTCGTTTCTTTGAGCAACTTCCCAACGAGCTTTTCGGGGAGGAGGAGGAGCAAAAGCTCTGGAGTGTACCATATCCACGCAATCCCTTTTTTACCGGGCGCGAAGAGATACTTTCCCATATGTACGAGCAATTCCACCAGGATCACACCATGGCCCTGACCCAATCTCTGGCAGTGAGCGGGCTTGGTGGCATTGGAAAAACCCAGATCGCCCTTGAATATACCTATCAATATCGTCAGCACTATCGCTATGTCTTCTGGAGCAGTGCAGCAACCCGCGAGGCTCTTCTGGCAGATTTTACAACAATGGCTGATCTTTTGCAGCTTCCTGAAAAGCATGAGAGCGACAAAAACCAGTTGATTAAGGCTGTCAGACACTGGTTTGCCACGCATCAAGACTGGTTACTGGTCCTGGATAACGTCGATGATGCCGCCATGATCCAGGATTTTGTGCCGATAGAACGTCCTGGACATGTGTTACTCACCAGCAGGGCACAGGCACTGGGACCGCTGGCACAGCGGATTGAGGTCGAGACGATGGGTATAACCGAAGCGACGCTCCTGCTGCTCCGCCGTAGCAGGTATCTTACCCCTGATGCATTCCTCGATCATGTCTCAGAAGACCACCTTACCGCCGCAGAAACCATCGCCATGGAAATGGATTTTCTTCCGCTGGCCCTGGATCAGGCTGGAGCATACATCGAAGAGGTTGGATGTAGCCTTTCAGCTTACCTGGAACTCTATCGGGCTCATCGCAAGGAACTGCTCCGCCGCCGTGGCTCTGTACCAACTGATCATCCTGAGCCTGTAGCAACCACATGGTCCCTGTCTTTTCAACAAATCGAGCTGGCCAGCCCTGCCGCGGCTCAGTTGTTGCAGTTCTGTGCTTTTCTAGAGCCGGACGCCATCCCAGAAGAACTCATCAGCGAAGGAAGCGCTCACCTCGGTCCCACCCTGGCTTCTATGGCTACGGATGCCTTCAAACTCAACGAAGCAATAGAAGAACTCCGGCGCTTCTCCCTGGTCCATCGGTATCCCGAAACCAGGTTATTGCGTATCCATCGTCTGGTGCAGGCAGTACTGAAGGATGCTCTGGAGACCGATGAGCAACGCCAATGGGCTGAACGAGCAGTGCGTGCCGTCAATACAACGTTTCCAGCGGACGCGGAGGATGTGAGTACCTGGCCTCGTGGTCAGCGCTTTCTGGCACAGGCACAGGTGTGTAGCGTGCTGGTTCAGGACTATACTCTGGTTGTTGAAGAGGCAGCAGCATTACTGGCTCGTACCGCAAACTATTTGCATATCTATGCACTCTATGAGCAAGCGGAACCCCTGTATCAGCAAGCTTTAGCCATCCGCGAACAGATCCTGGGTCCTGAGCATCCTTCCACTGCCACCGGCCTGAACGACCTGGCCTACCTCTACTGGCAACAGAGTAAATACAAACAGGCGGAACCCTTATATCAACGCGCACTCGCAATCTATGAGCAACAACTGGGAGCCAATCACCCCAAAACAGCGAAGTGTCTGAATAATCTGGTCATCCTTTATGGGCAACAGGGGAAATATGCACAGGCCGAAACTTTATGTCAACGCGCACTCGCAATCTATGAACAACAATCGGGACCCGACCATCCCGATACCGCGAGGAGCCTGAACAACCTGGTCATCCTCTATGGGCAACAGGGGAAATATGCACAGGCCGAAACTTTATGTCAACGCGCACTTGCAATCTATGAACAACAATCGGGACCCGACCACCCTGATACCGCCAGGAGCCTGAACAATCTGGCGAACCTCTATTGTCTCCAGGGCAAATATGAACAGGCTGAGCCCCTGTATCTACGAGCGCTCGCAATCTATGAACAACACCTGGGAGTGAGCCATCATTCTATCGCATATTTGCTCCATGGGCTGGCTGAACTCTACCAGCACCAGGGCAAATATGAACAGGCTGAGCCCCTGTATCTACGAGCGCTCGCAATCTATGAACAACACCTGGTGGCGGATCATCCCGACATGGCTGAATCACTGCATGGCCTGGCAAAACTCTATCAGCATCAGGAAAAGCAGGCGCTGGCTGAACCGCTTTACCTGCGGGCGCTGGCTATTCGAGAACGAGAACTGGGCCAGCAACACCCGGAAACAGCGGAAACCCTGTACGATCTTGCGGTTTTCCGCGAGACCCAGGGCAAGAGCCAGGAAACAGTACCTCTCTATCAACGGGCATTGGCAATCCACGAACAGGTTTTCGGACCGCAGCATCCAAAAACCATGGCAACTCGCGAGCGGCTACGCGCTTTAGCTGAGACCGACTAAGTGACGACTCCCCACGGCTGAAGCCAGGAGTTTTACGGGGCGGTTTGATAAAAGCAGGCATAAGTTATCCCTGATTTTTCCACGAACAGAAAAATCAGGGATAACTTATGCCGTTGGCCTTCTTCCCTCGTTTCCCCACTGTCTGCCAATTTTTAGCAAAAACGTCAGAAGCATTCTCTATTTATAGATGTAAAACATGTGTAAATTACTTTTCGGGCAAAGTGACAGGGAGGTGACAGGTCGATGTCATGGTCAATAGCGGCTTTTTCGTATATATTTTGGAAGAGAAGTCGAACTTTAAAAGTACAAAAGTTTCTAACGTTAAAAAGAGCTATATGGAGGCAAACATGCGATTCATCCGTAAAACGTTTATCATAGCAGCGATGGTACTCACGCTGGCTATCGGTTTCTTGAGCGCGACGCTCCCTGCGAATGCGAGTACCGTACCAACGGCGCAAGCACATAGCAGATCCCAGGTTGCGATTCCATTGGCAAGTGGTCCTTTCACCGTATCGACGACTGGTGCCAAAGTCACCGGTACAATCAATTTCACAAGCTCAACGAGCTTCGAGCTATTGAACGTGATTCTCTATGACACAAAATGCGATGCTTCAAGCGCCTACTTCCAGGCCGCTGACCAGAATTCGGATTATGCCGTGCACCAGAACGGAGGCGGTTGCGGCAGTTCCTTAAAATTTGGCACGCTCAAGGGAAGCGCCAGCTATAGTATCGATTACCTGTACATTTTCGTGTGGACAAACGATTACCTGAACTATGGTGGTCCATACTCTAATCCATACTAGAAACGCTCCACAAACAGATACCCTGCGAACTACAGAGAAAGAGCACAGTTCCTCTCAATGAAAAGCGCAGGAGCGTTGAGCAAGTTCACCTGGCAGTTCTTCTTGCAGACGGCGCTGCAGGAGCAAAGAAAACGACTTCTCCGTTGCATGGATTATGCACAAAAAAAGCAGGGAGGTAGCATACCATCTCGTATGTTACCTCCCTGCTTTTTGCCCTTCTTTGCCAGAGGTAGAGAGGACACAACAGGGACAACTCATGGCACTCTCGCTCAGATACCTGCCTCTTATGAGCGGGCTCCCTGAGCGACTTTACCGCAAAATCCTTTGCTCCATTCAGCCAAAAACCCTGCACAAAAAAGTACTGGTACGGTATAATCCTTATAAGCCTGAGAGGTATGTCCAGATGAGTTCGGGATATACTCCTTGATCTTTCTAAGCATGTTGCTCCGCCACAAAGGATTGGGTTACGCGAAAGGGATACAAACAGTACTATGCGCAACGAACAATCAACTGAGAGGAGCCTCACGCCTGTCTCAGGTCAGCAGCTCGCGCATCTGCTGGAGACACTGCCTCATGCGTTTTTTGTGCTCGATGCCCATGGAACCATTCTCTACGCGAACGCAACAGCGGCCAGAAGTGCTGGCAAGATCGCCCAGAAACTCCCTGGCAAGACGTTCTGGAAGTGCGCGCCCCAGTTTGTTACTACCACGCTTTACCAGGCGGTAATGCAGGCGCAACGCACGCGGCAGCCACTGCAAATAACATATCATTCACCAGTTACTCAGAACTGGCTCAGTGCGCAGCTTTCACCCACGGACGAAGGTCTCGCGCTCTTTTTCCACGAAGAGAGCGAGCCGGTTCAAACTCAGCATAGTGCTGGTCGTAACGAACAGATGTATCATGAGTTGTTGGAGAGTTTTGCCGACGGCGTGCTTATTTTGACCCCGGAGGGCTTGATTCTGGATATCAATCAACGCCCCTTAGTAGACTCACAGGTCAGCCGCGAAGAGGTAGTAGGTACATCTTTCATTGACTTTCCCGCCTGGTCGTACGATCCATTGCTTCAACAACAATTGCGTGCGGCTATTGAACAGGCGAAGCGGGGAGAAGTCGCGCATCTTGAGATCCGCATCCATCCAGTACCAGAGATGACCCTGGATATTGCAATGGTCATTACCTCGCATCGCGCTGCCAACCAGCAAATCGAGTACCTGATCTGCGCCGGTCGGGATATCACTGAGCGCAAACGCGTAGAAGAAGAACAGCGGACCCTGATTGACACGATTCCGCATTTTATCTGGATTATGAATCCCGACGGCTCTGCGGAATATGGCAATCGACGCTGGGTTGATTATAGCGCCAGAAGCCCCGCAGAGTTACAGGGAGACGGATGGATGCAGAGTCTGCACCCCGACGATCGATCTCACGTTCTGCAGGTGTGGCAACACTCCGTGCGCACAGGCGAGCCCTATGAGGTTGAGCATCGCATGATGAATGGGAGTACCGGGGTATATCGCTGGTTTCTGGCCAGGGGTATGCCGCTTAAAGATGCTCAGGGAAAGATTCTGCGCTGGCTGGGCACCTGCACCGATATTGACGATCAGAAACGGGTCGAAGAGGCCCTGCGCCTGAGTCAGGAACGCGTCAATGTGCTGATGAATTCCAGTATCATTGGCATCTTTATCGCGGAAGACGAGCAGGTGGTAGAGGCAAACGATACCTATTTGCGTATGACTGGCTATACACGAGAAGATCTGCAGGCGGGTAATGTCAACTGGTTCCGCATGACGCCCCCAGAATATGTCGCTCAAACTCAATGCGCGCACCAGGAACTGATTGCCTCACAACATGTAATGCGCTACGAGAAAGAATATCTCTGCAAAGATGGAAGTCGCCTGCCAGTGGTAGTGGGGGGCGTGGCCTTACAGTCCGAACCACTGGTAGTCATCGGCTTTGTACTCGATAATTCCGCGCGCCATGAGTTGGAGCAGCGCAAAGATGACTTTATCAGTATGGCCAGCCATGAACTCAAAACGCCGCTCACCGCGCTGAAGCTGCAAACCCAGCTTATCAAGGTACACCTGGCCCGGCAAGGCCAGCACGAAACGCTGGCGGACCTGACGAAAATAGAAGAATCCGCCCGGCGTCTTGAACGCCTGCTCCAGGATCTGCTGGATGTCTCCAGGATGCAGGCGGGCGGGCTGGAATACAGTCACGAGACGGTCGATCTCTATCAGCTCCTCCGTGAGCTGGCGACAACGCTGCAGCAGGTCCATCCAACCCATAGCATCGTCGTGCGTGGAGTTCCGGCGTTGACGCTGCTTGGGGATCGAGGCAGACTGGAACAGGTCTTTACCAACCTGATTACCAACGCCATCAAATATTCCCCCCAGGCTCAACTGGTTGAGATCGACATGGGAGCAGCCGCTGAAACCGTCGTCGTCAGGGTACGCGATCATGGCATCGGTATCCCCCCGGAACAGCGTCAGAAAATCTTTGAGCGCTTCTACCGGGCCACAGAGGCACGTCAGAAAAAGCTCCCAGGTCTGGGCATGGGTCTGCACATTGCCTTGGAGATCGTCAAGCACCACGGGGGAACCATTGCCGTTGACGGTGCTCCAGGCCAGGGTTCCGTCTTCCAGGTGACGCTACCCGTCAGAGGAGATTGCTCTACCCCATGCCTCTGAATGCTGGAAGCAGATCCTGGCTACTCTTCAGATCCGTGCGAGTTTTTCCGGGTTGGCAAGAAAAGGAGTCTTTTTGGGACAGGTTTTGGACCAGTTTTTCTCCTGGCAAATATATTGCTCTTTTTAACAGATACTCCCGTTACACTCTATTATAAAAATGAGATTGCAAGCGCTTTTGTTGTAGAATAGAAGGAGGATAATCCATCTACCATCAGGGACGCGCATATGCACAGAACACTCACAACGACCCCTTTTATTGGTCGCTCACAGGAAATCGCTGAGTTGAGCAGACTGCTGGATGATCCATCCTGTCGCTTATTGACGCTGGTCGGAGCGGGTGGCATCGGCAAAACACGCCTGGCGATCGAGGTAGCCTCACAACAACGTGAGGCGTTCCCCGATGGCCTCTTTTTTGTGCCGCTCGCTTCCCTGACCAGGGCCGAGGATATGCTGACCGCGATCTCAGCAGCCATGCCTTTCTGTTTCCAGGAAGATCATCGGACGCTGCATGAACAGTTTTTTGCCTATTTACACGAGAAACACGCGCAGCGTGTACTGCTGGTGATGGATAATTTTGAGCATCTGCTGGAAGGCGTGGATCTCGTGTCTGAGATTCTGGCAACCACGACCAATCTGAAAATCCTTGTCACTTCCCGCGAGGCGCTCAACCTGCAAGAAGAATGGGTACGGCAGATCACGGGCCTGACCTATCCCAATCGAGAGGATGGCCAGGCCATTGCTGATTACAGCGCGGTACAGCTCTTTCTGGAGCGGGCGCGCCGGGTACGCGGCGATTTTGACCTGGCTGAGGACAGCGAAAGCGTGGTGGAAATCTGCCAACTGGTGGAAGGTATGCCGCTGGCGATCGAACTGGCGGTTGGCTGGCTCACGACGCTCAGGCCCGCCGATATTGTCCATGAAATCCGGCACAACATGGATATTCTGGCAACCCGTTCGCGCAACCTGCCAGAAAGGCACCGCAGTATTCGCTCAGTGTTCAGCCAATCCTGGCAGTTGCTCCTGGCAGACGAACGTGACGTTTTTCAACGGCTGTCGGTCTTTCGTGGTGGTTTCACACGTGAGGCGGCGGAAAGCGTGGCCCATGCCTCACTCCATGCTCTGGCCGGCCTGATTGATAAATCGCTGGTACGCCTGAACGATGTGGGACGCTACGATGTCCATGAATTGCTCCGGCAGTACAGCGCGGAACAGATGGACAGAGCCTACCAGACCGAGAGAGTTCAGCGGGCATATATCGACTACTATCTCGGCCTGTTGCAGCGACTTGAACGCGATATCAAAACGCACCGACAGATGGAGGCGCTGGATACCATTGCGGCTGATTTCGAAAACGTGCGTCACGCCTGGCAACTGGCTATCCAGCAGCGGTCAGTTCCGGCGCTGCAGCAAGCGGTGGAAAGTCTGCATCTGTTTGCTGATATGCGCGGACGCTACCACGAAGTGGTAATTCTGTTCCAGATGGTCGTTGAGCAGTTCTCTCCATCCTCCGATCCTGAGCAGATGGAAATGCTGCAACGCGTCCAGGCACGCTTGATACGCCTGATCTTGCTGGGCAATCTACGCATCAAAGATGATGTGCGCGCCCAGATCGATCTCTGCCTGGCAGCCGCACGGGATCGGCAGGACCAGGCAGAGATTGGCTTTTGTTTACTGGTCTCGGGCATTGTCGCAGTCTGGGAGGCTGGCGATGTCAGTTTCTCTGTCCACTCCAGAGTCGCGATGCTGTTCCAGGAGTGCGCGACAGTCTACAGGGCCCTTGGCGATCTTTTCTACCTGGCCGAAGCGCTGGCCTGGGGGGCAGCGACGACCGAAGGCGAGGAAGATGATTCTGGTCGTGAGCAACTTGGACAAAGCCTCGACCTGCGACGTGAGATTGGGGACCGCAACGGTATCGCCTGGATCACGCTCAATTTGACCGAGGTGATGCTCGCGCAGCTCGATTATATCGCATGTGAGTGGTATGCGCAGGAGGCGCTGGCGCTGATGCGTGAAATCGGCAGCGTCAAGGGTATGCTCCAGGCCATGTTCCAACTCGCACTCACCACCATGCTGAAAGGCGAACTGGAAGAAGCCCGTCTGCTTGCCGAACAGATGCGCGATCTGGCTCAGGAAACCAGTAATCTCGACTGCAAAATGTTGTCAACGGGTATACTGGCTTTCCTGATCTGCGTGATGGATGAAGCGTATAGAGAAGGGGCCGCACTGGCCAGGGAGAATCAGGCCCTGGCGCGGGAGCCGTTCTTTGGCGGTGGCAATACGTTGAGTACACACCAGGAGCTGGCAGGGCAAGCACCCGGAACTACCGCGTTGCCAAGACATAGTTGTAATACGCTGAGAGCGCGCTGGGGCCAGGTCATAGCTGACTGTGGGCTGGGTCATTATACAGCCGCCCGGCCTGGCTATAGCTCTTTATTTGAGGAGCGACGCGATGATCCCGGTTCGGCGACGGTTTGCCTGGCCCTGGAAGCTGTCGCGCTCGCCCACGAGGGTCAGCCGGAAGAGGCCGTCGCGCTCCTGGCACTGGCCTTGCATCAACCTCCCTGGGCAAACGGATGGTTGCAGCGCTGGCCAAAGGTTGTACGTCTGCGCGCAGACCTGGAGCGCCAGCTTGGCAAGGAGGTATATCAAGCCGCCTGGGAGCGTGGAAGCAACCAGAACCTGGAAGCCACGATCTGCTCCATCCTCAACACAGTGGAGAACGCACCCCATCCAGTCGCCAACACCACGCTGCTCGAACCTCTGAGTGAGCGCGAATTGGAGGTCTTAGGCTTGATTGCCGCTGGACTTT
>Ga0265338_10006035_pt1 | contig 15555 bp, 16 predicted proteins | sample 42126metaG_FD_193579 | JGI IMG/M metagenome (GOLD analysis project Ga0265338, IMG submission 193579) | Rhizosphere microbial communities from Carex aquatilis grown in University of Washington, Seatle, WA, United States - 4-21-26 metaG | ecosystem: Host-associated > Plants > Roots > Rhizosphere... | reverse complement strand
CGCCGCCGGTGGGACCGCTGCGCTGGAAGCCGCCGGCGCCGGCGGCGGCATGGAACGGAGTTCGCGACACCACGGTCGACGGTCCCGCCTGTGAGCAGAGCGTCGATCCCGGCGGCCGACCCAACGGCGGCGGCTACGCCGGGCCGGTGAGCGAGGACTGCCTGACCCTTGACGTCTTCGCCCCCGCCCACGCCGCCAAGGCGCCGGTGATGGTGTGGATCTATGGCGGCGGCAATGTCGCCGGGGCCGATTCCATCGCCCCCAACGACGGGCGCTTCTTCGCCCGTGACGGGGTGGTGCTGGTGGCGATGAACTACCGGCTGGGGGCCTTCGGCTTCTTCGCCCACCCGGCGCTGACCGCGGAGGCCGGCCCGAAGGCGCCGCTAGCCAACTACGGGCTGATGGACCAGATCGCAGCATTGCGCTGGGTGAAGCGCAATATCGCGGCCTTCGGCGGCGACCCCAACAACGTCACGATCTTCGGCGAATCGGCTGGCGGGAACGACGTGCTGACGCTCATGGTGACGCCGTCAGCTCGCGGCCTGTTCCAGAAGGCCACTGTGCAGTCTGGCGGCGGCTGGAATTCGGCCTTCGGGCCGGGGGTGCTGAAGCTGGGGGACGCGGAGACCGACGGCGCGGCGCTGGCTCAGAAGCTGAGCCTGACCATCCACGCCACCCCGGACGAGCTGCGTGCTATCCCAGCCGACAAGCTGCTGGGCGTCGGCGGCCGCGAGGGCCAGATCGTTGTGGACGGGCGGCTGGTGACCGAGACCGCCGCGCAGGGCTTCGCCCGAGGCCACCAGGCCGCGGCGCCGCTGATCATCGGCTCCAACACCTGGGAGGCTTCGCTGTTGCAGCCTTCGAACGACGCCGCGTACGTCGCCGCGGTCTCACCCAAGGTGCGCGCCGCCTACCCCGAGGACGCCGTCGACCCGACCAAGCTGGCGCAGGACCTGTTCACAGACGCCACCATGGGCGCGCCGGCGCGCTGGTTCGCCGGCAAGGCCTCGGCGAAGGCCGGGGCCTGGCTCTATGAGTTCTCCTATGTGCGTGTGGTGCGGCGCGGCAAGATCCCGGGCGCGAACCACACCTCGGAAAACCCGTACGTGTTCGACACCCAGATGATCGTGCCGAACTATTCATCGGAGATCGTGGACGAGGACCGCGCCGTGGCGACGTTCATGCACTCGTGCTGGGTGAGCTTCGCAAAGACTGGCAAGCCGGAATGTAAGGTTGGTGGCCGCGAGTGGCCGGCCTATAATCCGCAGACGGATGAACTCCTTGAGTTCGCCAGCCCATCGGCGATCCAGGCCCACTATCGCAAGCCACAGCTCGACGCTCAGCAAGCAGCGGAGACGGCGACCGCGGCTCGCTAGCCGCGCTTCATGGCCAACATGGCGGCGTCCGCGTCGGCGATCATCCGCTCGGGGTCCAGCGCCGGATCGACCTGGCGCACCCCCCAGCTGACTCGGATCGGCGCCAGCCAGTCACCGCCATCGATGGGTTCGGCGGCGATGAGCGCGGCCAGGGACTCGGCCTTGGTCATCGCGGCTTCCAGGTCGGCCTGGGCCAACACCACGGCGAACTCGTCGCCTCCCATTCGTCCGACCACGTCCGATTCACGCACATGGGCCGCAAGGATCTCGGCCACTTTGGTCAACGCGGCATCGCCGGCGGCGTGGCCGAAGCGGTCGTTGATCGACTTGAGATCATCAAGATCGACGTAGATCAGGCTGGCGGGCGACTCATAGCGCTGAACGAAAGCGACGATCCTCGTCAGCTCACGGATCAGGGCGCGGCGGTTCTTCACGCGGGTGAGCGGGTCCTCGTCGGCTTCCGCCTCGGCCTCCAGCAGCCGCGCCTTGAGGCGGCGGACCTCAGTGCGCAGATCCTCCAGCTCAAGCACCAGCATGGCGATGGCGCCGCGCACCGCGGGGCTGAGCTCGGTCTCGGAGATGCCCAGGAACTCGGCCTGATCGACGGCGGGCGACTCCACTACGGCCTTGGCCCCCGCTTCGGCCAGGTTCTGGCGGCGGATGGCGGCGAACGGCTCGGCTCTGGCGCCGGAAATCTTCATGCGGTCGAATCAGTTGGCGACGTCGCGGTGAAATCCTAGGCGTGTCGGTTGCCGGCGCAAAGCGGGCGCCTATACTCCGCGCCTTTTCGGGACCCCCACATGGCAAACGCGCCGCCCGTTGCGATCATCATGGGCAGCCGCTCCGATTGGCCGACGCTGAAGGGCGCGGCGGACGCGCTCACCGAACTCGGCGTCGGCTGGGAGCATCGCGTGGTCTCGGCGCACCGCACGCCGGACCGCATGTACGCCTTCGCCAAGGGCGCGGCGGCCTCGGGGGTCAAGGTGATCATCGCCGGCGCCGGCGGCGCCGCGCACTTGCCTGGGATGACCGCCTCGCTCACCACCCTGCCGGTGCTGGGCGTGCCGGTGCGCTCCAAGACTTTGGACGGGCTGGACTCGCTGCTCTCCATCGCCCAGATGCCCGCCGGCGTGCCGGTGGGGACCATGGCGGTGGGCGAGGCCGGGGCCAGGAACGCCGGGCTGATGGCCGCGCGCATCCTGGCGCTGGCCGACCCCGCGCTGGCGGCCCGGATTGCCGCATATGCCGAGGCCCAGACCGCTGCTGTATCGGAGCAGGTGGAGGGTTGAAGCAGGACGGGTTTCCGCTGCCGCCCGGGTCGGTGATCGGCATCCTCGGCGGCGGTCAGCTGGGCCGCATGCTGGCGATGGCCGCGGCGCGGCTAGGTTTCGACGTGGCGGTGTTGGACCCCGAGCCCGGCGCGCCGGCGCAGCGCCTGGCGGCGCACGCCATCGTCGCGCCCTATGACGATCCGGACGCCCTGGCGAGGCTGGCAGACGTGTCCAACGTGGTGACGTTTGAGTTTGAGAACGTGCCGGCGCGGGCGATCGAGATCTTGGCCGCCAACGGCGCGGCCGTGGCGCCGACCGGGCGCGCGCTGGCCATCGCCCAGGACCGGCTGGAAGAGAAGCGCTTCCTCAACGCCGCCGGCGCGCCGACGGTGGCGTTCGCCGAGGTGGCCAGCCCAGCCGACATCGTCGTGGCGCTGGAAAAGCTTGGGCGTCCGCTGCTGATCAAGAGCCGGCGCGGCGGCTACGACGGCAAGGGCCAGGCCTGGATCGAGCATCCGGACGAGGCGGCGGCGGTGTTCGCGGCGGTCGGCGCGCGGCCCTCGATCGCCGAGGCGCCGGCGGACTTCCGGCGCGAGTTGTCGGTGATTTCCGCGCGGGGGCGCGACGGCGAGATCGCGCTCTATCCCCTGGCCGAGAACCACCACGCCGACGGCATCCTGCGCCGCACGGTGGCGCCGGCCGCGGCCTCGGACGCCATCCTGGCCCAGGCTGAGCGCATCGCCGCGACGCTGCTGGCGGCGCTGGATTATGTGGGTGTGATCGCGGTGGAGCTGTTCGAGCGCGACGACGGGCGGCTGCTGGTCAACGAGTTCGCACCGCGGGTGCACAACTCCGGACACTGGACGCTGGACGGCTGCGAGGTGGACCAGTTCGAGCAACACATCCGCGCTGTGGCCGGCTGGCCACTGGGGCCGACGCACGCCATCGCACGGGTAGAGATGACCAATCTGATCGGCGAGGAGGTCAACGAGTGGCGCCGGCTGTCAGGCGAGCCGGAGACGCGCGTCTGGCTCTACGGCAAGGCCGAGGCGCGGCCGGGCCGCAAGATGGGCCACGTCAACCGTATGACCCCGCTGCGGAGCTAGAGGCCGCCGTACCGAAGGCGCCCTAGGATAGCGGCGGTCCAATCGCCGAGGCGCAGGCGGCCGAGGCGGCCTTTCAGGCGCTCGAAGTTCATCACGCCCTCGATGCGGCGATCGAGATGGGCCTCGGCGGGGGCCTGGCCGTCGGCCAGGCGCACCATCAGCGTGCCGATGAGGATGCCGGCGAGCAGGGCGCGCTTGGAATAGTGGTTCTCGTCAGTGGCTCGGTCGCCGGCCCAAATCCACAGAACGTCGGCGCTTTCCCAGGCCAAGCGCAGGCCGAGCGCGGCGTGCGTTGGCAGGGCCAGGAAGCCGGCCCAGCGGCGCGCGGCGGCTTCGGTTTCCACGGCGGCGTCCAGCCAAGCGAAGACGCCGCGGCGGATGCGCTCGCGGACCTTCAGCCCCACGGGATCGACCGCAGCGAGCGCGGCGAGCGCCGCGGTGTTGCAGGCCCGCGAGTGCAGCGCCGCCAGGTCGCGCGGGCCGGCTGGGACGAGGAGTTCGGTCTCGCCGCGAGACATGCCGATTGCCGCGCCGGCGGCCCAGGCCGTGCGCCAGGTCCAGCCCATGTCGGGCGCCAGGCGCTGCGCTTCGACGAGCAGGCGCGATTCGGTGCGGACCGCCCAGTCGTCGGCGGGATCGGGAAGATTTGTCGCGGGCGGCGGGGCCATGGCCTTCCCTCTAGCGCGGTGAGGCCCCAACTGTCTCGGGTATCGCTCGGGGCTCGGTGGACATTTCCGGACGGCTCTGTTATCAGCCCCGCCCTTATCCGAGCCGGCGGTGTGCAAGAGGAGGACGGGTCATCGTCCAGATTTTCGTTCGCGACAACAATGTCGATCAGGCGCTCAAAGCCCTGAAGAAGAAGATGCAGCGCGAAGGCTCGTTCCGCGAGATGAAGCGGCACGTGCACTACGAGAAGCCGTCGGAGAAGCGCGCGCGCCAGAAGGCCGAAGCCGTGCGCCGCGCCCGCAAGCTCGCCCGCAAGCGCGCTCAACGCGAAGGCCTGATCGCGGCGCCGAAGAAGCCACCGCCCCGCGGCGCGGCGCCGACCTCCTAAGCGACGCGGGCTTTAGCCCGCCCAGAATCCAAAGCTGAAGCTGAGCGTCAGGGCCGCGAGCCCAAGACAGCATCCCAGCGTCCAGGTCCGGTCGAACACCGCGCTGCGTCCCCATGCCGCCGGGGCTAGGAACAGCGTCGGCGCCCCTAGCGCATAGCGGTGCATGCCGAGCGCGGCGCCGGACGTCAGCACCACCGCCAGGGTCACCAGGCCGTAAAGCGACAGCGCCTTGTCCCGCCGCCACCAGGCCAGCGAGGTGATCAGCCAGGCCGCCGTCCCGGCCAGCTCGATCCAGTCGTAGGAACGGGTGAGCGCGGTCCCGCTGGTGAGGCTGTCGAAAAAATCACCCCAGGCTTCGAGTGACTGGCCGATGGCGAACGGCGCGCGGCCGAAGTAGCGGGTCTCGGTGAAATCGAAGTCCGCGCCCAGCAGCCAACGCCAGACCAGGTAGGCCAGCGCCGGCGACAGGGCCAGGAGCGCGCGGCCCATCGATCGCCGCTCGCCGCCGAACAGCCACACCCAGCCGAACGGGATGATCAGCAGCACTCCCGTCGCCCGAGTGAACACCGAGGCCGCCGCCAGCGCCGCCGCCCAGCCCCAGGCGCCGCGCTTCAGGCAGGCCAGCGCCCCGAACGACAGCGCCAGGAACAAGGCCTCGCTGTAGACCTGGGCCAGGAACGCCGCGGCAGGCCAGATCGCCAGGTAGAACGCGGCGCGCGGGCCCTGGTCGTCCTCGCCCTCCTGCCGCGCCAGATCGGCGATGGCCAGCATGGCGCCCAGCGCCGCCAGCAGCGACACCACCACGCCAGCGAAGGTCGCCGCCCCCACCGGATCGACGCCGATGGCCGCCAGCGGCCGCGCGATCAGGCCCATGGCGAAGGGGTAGCCGGGAAAGAAGGCGTGGTTCAGCGAGACCCACTTGGGGTGATCCTTCTTGGACCCCGCCACCTCGGCGTCCGGCGTTGACGCGGGGCTGGCCGCGCGCATGGCCGGGTCTTCGTAGCCGTGCAGGGCGATGGAAATGTAGAACTCAGAGTCCCAGGCCGAGTGTCCGGCCAGGATCGGCGTCTTCAGGTAGGGGTGACGCTGCAGGGCGTCAGAATTGGTCCAGCTAGAGGTCCAGTCGAGGGTGCGATCGGGGCGGACTACGTCGAAGCGGGCCAGGACAAAGGCCTGGAACGCCAGCATCACCAGCGCCCAACCGAGCCAGACCAGAAAGACGGACCGGCGGGAACTTGGTGCAGACGTCGTGGCGCGCGCTGGCTTGCCCATGGCGGGCGCCCGGCCTAGCGGAAATCGTCCCCGACGAAGACCGAGTGCAGCCGTACCCCACGCGCGGCCAGGTTCTCCGTGCCGCCCTCCTGGCGATCGACGATGACCAAGGCGTCCTCGACGACGGCGCCGACGCCGCGCGCCACCTCGATAGCCTGCAGCACCGAGCCGCCTGTGGTAGCGACATCGTCGACCATCAAGAGCCGCTTGCCGGCCAGGCTCTCGCCGGTGGCCAGGCCCTCGACCACCTCACGGGTGCCGTGATCCTTGGCGCCCTTGCGCACGAAGAACGTGCGCACCGGACGCCCCGCCAGGTCGCTGACCGCCGCCAGGGCAGAGATCACCGGCACCGCGCCCATTTCCAGCCCGCCCACGTAGTCCGTGCCCGGCGGCACGCGGGCCAGGAACGCCTCGGCGCAGAGCCGGGCGCCGCGCGGGTCCATCATGGTCGGCTTGAGGTTGAGGTAGAGATCGCTCTCGCGGCCCGAGGCGAGGGTGAACTTGCCAATGCGCAGCGAGCGCTGGCGGATCAGCGCCATCAGCTCCGCCTCGCAGTCGGTGCGCGTGCGTTCGAGCTTGGCGACGGCGGCCATGACGATCTCCAGAATCTGACGGGTTCGGCGAGTCTCGCCGGGCCGTCCGATTCAGAGCGCCAGGCCGCTCAAGTCAAGCGCGCTCGCCCCGCCCGCTCAGCCCGGCGAGGAAGAACTTGAAGTCGAAGCGGCCGCTGGCCAGCGCCCCGGTGCGGAAGGCCCGACCGGCGACGTAGAGCTCCAGCGCGGTGGTGGCGAACATCACCACCGCCGTCCCCGCCACTTGCCAGAGCGGCGGGCCGCTGGCGGCCCTGGCGGCCATTAGGAACGGCGTGAAGGGCGGAACCCAGGAGAGCGCCTGCAGCAGCGGCGCATCCGGCCGGGTCACCGCCTGGCCCATGAACACGATGGGGATGGTCAGCAGGATCATTAGCGGGCCCAGCAGGGTCTGGGCCTCGCGCGGCGTCTCGCAGAAGGCGCCGATGGTAGTGAAGAGGGTGGCGTACATCAGGTAGCCGCCGACGAAGTAAAGGATGAAATAGAACACCAGGCCGCGCTGGAAGAAGAGCTCCGCTAGTTGGGCCACCAGCTGCGGGTTCTGCGAGCCGAACGCGAGGCCGGCCACCGCGGCCCAGACCAGCAGCGCCGTCGCGGTCACCGCCGCCGCGCCCAGGATCTTGCCGCCCATGATCTCCGGCGCGGACGCGCTGGTGAGCAGCACCTCAAGGATGCGGTTCTGCTTTTCCTCGATGACGCTGTTCAGGAGGATGCCGGCGCCGGTGAGGATCAAACTCCAGAGCACCACGCCCATGGCGAAGCCGGCGATGCCGGGCAGCCGGTCTTTCAACGACACCTGGCCGCTTTCGCTGCGGGGCGAGAACTGGGTGACGACCGGCTGGGAGGCCTTCAGCGTCGCGATGGCCGCCGGTGACAGGCCCTGCCGCGCCAGCGCCTGATCGCCCGCCGCCGCGCCCAGGGAGTCGGCGAGACGCGCCTGCAGCCCGGGCTCGTTGATGTTGCGGGTCCAAAGGTCCAGCGCGGGCTTGGCCGCGGTTCCGTGCAAGATGGCGACGTCGTCGAGCCGATCACCGGCCGGGGTCAGACGATCGCCGGTGAGGAACGGGCGGACGCCGGCCGCCGCGGCGGCCGGATCGGTGAACGTCGCCGGCGGGGCGACCACAATGGCGCCGGGCGGCTTGCCTTGGATGATGTCGCGCGAGACGTCAGCGCCGTAACCCGCGCCGGTGAAGTCGATCACCGCCAGCTTCGGCGTCGGCGCCGAGTGGGTGGCCATGCCCGAGAAGAAGATCACCGACGTCAGGCCCAGGGGCATCAGGCAGATGGAAAGCCAGAAGCCCACGGTGCGCACGAAGGCCATGTATTCGCGGGCGGCGATGCGAAGCGCGCGGTTCATGCGGCGGTCTCCTCACGGCCGGCCAACTCGTGGCTGGTAAGCGCGATGAAGGCGTCGTGCAGGTGTGGCTCCTTCAGCTCCAGGCTGGAGATATCGAGCTGGCGGTCGAAGGCGGCCTTGAGCGCCGCCTGCACCGGCGCGCCAGGCGCCAGCGCCGCGGTGAGGCGCATGCGTCCATCCTCCAGCCGCTCGCCATCGACGTGGGTGACGCCGGGCATGCCGGCCAGCGCCTCGCAGCCGAACGCGCCCTCCAGCACCAGGGTGCGCGGGGCGATGGCGCAGGCGTCGGCGACGCGGCCATCGAACATCTTCTTGCCCTTGGCGATCAGCACCACCTGGTCGCAGAGCCGCTCGGCATGCTGCATCACGTGGGTGGAGAACACCACGGTGGCGCCGCGCCGGGCGAGACCGCGGATGAGGTCCTCGAGGCCTTGCTGGTTCACCGGATCCAAACCCGAGAACGGCTCGTCGAGGATCACCAGTTCCGGTTCATGGGCGATGGCCGAAAGCAGCTGCACCTTCTGCGCCATGCCCTTGGAGAGGGCGCGGATCGGCCGGTTGGCGGCGTCACCCAGGCCGTTCTCGGCCAGCAGCGTGCGGGCGCGCTGGCGCGCCTCGCGGCCTGAGAGACCCTTCAATGAGGCGAAGAAGGCGATGGCGCCCACTGGGGTCATGCGCCGATAGAGGCCGCGCTCCTCAGGCAGGAAGCCGATGCGTTGCCGCACCGCGCGGCCATCGGTCTCGCCCAGCACCTGCAGCCGCCCGACCGTGGGCGACACCAGGCCGAGGATCATGCGGATGGTGGTGGTCTTGCCGGCGCCGTTGGGGCCGAGAAAGCCGAGGATGGCGCCGCGCTTCACCTCGAATGAGAGGTCGTTCACGGCGGTGAAGCCGCCATAGCGTTTGGTGACGCCGTCGAGCTGGATCGCGGGGGTCATGGGCCCACGCATAGGCGGCAAAGCTTATCAGGCCTTTGCCGCGGCGGCCTCCACCGACAAAATCGCCCGTACAATGTGGCTGGCGTAGCGCTCACCGAGCAGCGAGGCGTGGTTGGCGCCCGGCACGTGGATGACGAAGCCCTGCCGTGCGCCGGTAGCGGGCGCAGCCAACACATCCCGGCGCGGCCCGGACTGACGGCCGTCTCCGGTGAGCACCACGGCGGTGGGCCAGGCGGGATCGAGGTCGCCGGCGGCGCGGGCCTGGCGGGCGTCATCCGCCCAGGCGTCGACCTCGGCGGCGGCCCAGTGGTTGTGGCCCGGATCGGCGAAGGCGTGCTGTTTCTCGGCCTTAGCCAGCGCCGGAAGGCCGATGGCGTCGCCCAGCGCGCCGGCCAGCGCTCGCTGCAGCCCGACGCCGGCGCCCCAGGCGGCAAGGTGCGACAGGGTGGTGAAAGGACCGATGTAGTTGGCGGTCCAGGGGTGATCCAGCGCCTCGGGGGTGGTGGCGTCCACTAGCACAAGGCCGCGGATGCGCGAGGGATTTCGCGCCGCGAATAGGCGCACGTGCATGCCAGCCATGGAGTGGCCGCAGAGGATCAGCGGTCCGGTCTCGCCCTCGGCCGCCAGCAGCGCTTCGAGGTCGTCGACGATGGCGGTGCTGTCGCGGGGCGCGGGACCGGGATCGGAGAGGCCGAGCCCCGCGCGGTCATAGGCCAGCGAGCGCAGCCCTTCCGCCGTCAGTCCCGCCTGCACCGCCGCCCAGTCGGCTGAGATGCCGAAGGAGCCGGATTCGAGCACCACCAGCGGCCGGACCGAGCTGGCCGTACCCTCGGAAACCGTGCGCAGCCGCCGGCCCGGTCCGATCTCCACGAACCGACCTCGCAGCTCCTGCGCCGTCTCCGCCGCGCTCATCGCGATATCCCCACGGCGTTTTCGCCGTTTGCGGAGCCTCCGACGACTCCGGTGAACGCAGCATGTATGCGCACCGCGTTGGACCGCAATGTCGCCGGCGTAGCGCGGCGGCAACACCCGCGAACCGCTCGCGCGATGGACGGCCGACGGCTAGCCTTGGCTCGCCGGAACCTTGGCCGCGGGCGGCGTCTGGACGCCGAGGAAGCGCCAGACGGCGGGGTACAACCCGTGCTCAGGCAGGTCGTTGTGCATGCCGCCCGGGATGCGCACGAAGGTCTTCGGCTGATTGGCGAGGGCGAAAAGCGCGCGCCCGTAGCTGTAGTCGATCACCTCATCCCGATCGCCGTGGACGATCAGCACCGGCGCGCGGACCTTGCCGATGGAGTTCCGCGACTCGAACCGATCCCACATCAGCAGCCCGACGGGCAGCCAGGTCATCCGCGCCGCGCCGACGTCGGCCGCCGAGGTGAAAGGCGACTCCAGGATCAACGCCCGCGCCGGATGCTCGGCCGCCAGGGGCGTGGCGACGCCGGTGCCCAGCGAATGACCCATGATGACGATGTCGCCGGGTGGATAGCGCGCCGCGAGCCAGTTGTAGGCGGCTTCCGCGTCGGCGTGCAGACCGGCCTCGGTGGGGTGGCCGCTCGAGCCGGAATAGCCGCGATAGGCCACCGCCAGCACGCCGACCCCGGCGCTGGCGATCTGCCGCCAGCGATCCTCCTGGCCGATGAGCGAGTCGCCATTGCCGCCGAAGTGCAGGATCACCGGTTCGCCGGCCTTGGGCGGGAGAAACCAGGCGATGAGCGTCTCACCGTCCCGCGTCTTCAGCCGCACCACCTGCATCGGCGGACCAGCTGGGTCTGGGGCGTAGAGGTGCGGATCCGGGAAGTAGAGCAGGCTGCGCTGAAAGGTGCAGGCCACGCCGACGATCGCGAGATAGCCGCCCATCACCACCATGCCAAGGCGTAAGGCGAAACGGCGCAAGCGGGCGAAGTTCAACCGCATGTCGCGGAAACTACAGCGCCTTGACGATGCCTTCGACCATCTTCTTGGCGTCGGAGAACAGCATCATGGTGTTGGGGCGGAAGAAGAGTTCGTTCTCCACCCCCGCGTAGCCTGAGCCCATGCCGCGCTTGACGAAGAGCACCGTGCCGGCGCGGTCCACGTCGAGGATCGGCATGCCGTAGATCGGGCTGGTGGGGTCCGTCTTGGCGGCTGGGTTGGTGACATCGTTGGCGCCAATCACGAAGGCGACGTCGGCGGTGGCGAACTCGGAGTTGATGTCGTCGAGCTCGAACACTTCGTCGTAAGGCACGTTGGCCTCGGCCAGCAGCACGTTCATATGGCCTGGCATGCGGCCGGCCACGGGATGGATGGCGTATTTGATCTCGACGCCTTCGGCCTTCAGCTTGTCGGCCATTTCGCGCAGCGCGTGCTGGGCCTGGGCGACGGCCATGCCGTAGCCCGGCACGATGATCACCTTGGAGGCGTTCTTCATGATGAAGGCGGCGTCCTCGGCCGAGCCGGTCTTCACCGGGCGCGTCTCGACATGACCGCCAGCCGCAGCCACTTCGCCGCCGAAGCCGCCCAGGATCACCGAAATGAAGGAGCGGTTCATCCCCTTGCACATAATGTAACTGAGGATGGCGCCGGAGGACCCCACCAGCGCGCCGGTGATGATCAGGGTGGTGTTGGCGAGCGTGAAGCCCAGCGCCGCCGCCGCCCAGCCCGAGTAGCTGTTGAGCATCGAGATCACCACCGGCATGTCCGCGCCGCCGATGGGGATGATCAGGGTGACGCCGGCGACCATGGCCAGGATCGAGATGCCCCAGAACGCCCATTTGGCGTCGCCGCCGCTCATCACCAGCATCACGATCATCACGACGACGGCGAGACCGATGGCGATGTTGAGCAGATGGCGCGCCGGCAGCAGGATCGGCGCGCCGGAGAGGTTGCCGTTCAGCTTGCCAAAGGCGATGAGCGAGCCAGTGAAGGTGATCGCGCCGATGGCGACGCCCACCGAGAGCTCGATCAGGCTTTCCAGCTTCACATGGCCGCCCTCGGCGATGCCGTAAGCGGCTGGGGCATAGAGCGCGGCTGTGGCCACGAAGCAGGCCGAGAGCCCCACCAGCGAGTGGAACGCCGCCACCAGCTGCGGCATGGCGGTCATGTGCACACGCCGCGCAATGACGATGCCGACGCCGCCTCCCAGCACCACCCCGCCGGTGATCAGCGCGAGCGTGACCGGATCGATGGCCCGCTGATACCAGAGCGTCGCCAGTGTCACGGCCACAGCCAAGGCCATGCCGCTCATGCCCAGAAGATTGCCGCGCCGGGCCGTTTCCGGATTGGAGAGCCCGCGCAGCGTCAGGATGAACAGCACCCCCGAGACGAGATACGCCAGGGCGGCGAGATTGGCGTTCATGCGGCCCCCACGGCGATCACTTCGGCCGTTCCTTGCGTCGGTACATGGCCAGCATGCGCTGGGTGACCAGGAAGCCGCCGAAGATGTTGACCGAGGCCAGGCCCACCGCCGCGGCGCCGACGCCTTTGGAGAACAGCACCTGCTTGGCCGTGCCGCCCAGTGGCGCCGAAGCGGCCAGTAACGCCCCGACCACGATCACCGAAGAGACAGCGTTGGTGACGCTCATCAGCGGCGTGTGCAGGGCCGGCGTCACGCTCCAGACCACGTAGTAGCCGACGAAGATGGCCAGGACGAAGATCGCCAGGCGGAAGACGATGGGGTCGACGGCTTCCATGGTCTCTCCTTCAGGCCGCCTGCAGCGCCGGGTGGACGACGGCGCCGCCATGGCTGACCAGCGCGGCCTTGAGGATCTCGTCCTCGAAGTCGGTGACCAGCGCGCCGTCCTTGACCAGCAGGGCGGCGAAGGCGGCGAGGTTACGGGCGTAGAGCGCGGACGAGTCCGCGGCGATGCGGCCCGGCAGGTTGGCGATGCCGACGATCTTCACCCCGCCGACCTCCACCACCTGATCAGGCTGGGCGCCGACGACATTGCCGCCCTGCTCCACCGCCAGATCGATCAACACCGAGCCTGGCTTCATCGAGGCGACATGCTCCGCGCTGACCAGCTTGGGCGCCGGGCGGCCGGGAATGAGGGCGGTGGTGACGACGATATCCTGCTTCTTGATGTGATCGGCCACCAGCGCGGCCTGTTTGGCACGGTACTCGGCGCTCATCTCCTTGGCGTAGCCGGCGGCGGTCTCGGCGGCCTTGAACTCCTCGTCCTCGACGGCGACGAACTTGGCGCCCAGGCTTTCCACCTGCTCCTTGGCGGCGGGGCGGACGTCGGTAGCCGTAACCACGGCGCCCAGGCGGCGAGCGGTGGCGATGGCCTGCAGGCCGGCGACTCCGGCGCCCATCACGAACACCTTGGCCGGGGCGATGGTGCCCGCGGCGGTCATCATCATCGGCAGCGCCCGGCCATAGGCCTCGGCGGCCTCGATCACCGCCCGATAGCCGGCGAGGTTGGCCTGGCTGGAGAGCGCGTCCATGGCCTGGGCGCGGGTGATGCGCGGCACCAGCTCCATGGCGAACACGGTCGCGCCCTTGGCGGTGAGCGCGGCCACCAGTTCATGATCCTGATAGGGATTGAACAGGCCGACGACGATGGCGCCCGGCTTCAGCGCCGCGATCTCGTCGGACGAAGGCCCGCGCACCTTGAACACCAGGTCGGCGCCCTTCAGCGCCGCGTCCGCGTCGGGGACGATGGCGGCGCCCGCCGCCTCATAGGCCGCGTCGGTCGCCGAGGCCGTGAGGCCCGCGCCCGCTTCGACCACCACGGAGAGCCCCAGCGCGGTCAGCTTGACCACCACGTCCGGCGTCACCGCGACCCGCGTCTCGCCAGCGCGGCGCTCCTTGGTGACGGCTACTACAGGCATGGACGGCGGGCCTTCTGGTGAGGCGTTCGCGGAAACAGGCGCGGGACGTTAGGACCCGACTCAGGCCCGTTGTCCAGCGGTGAGGGCGCTAGTGCGCTTCGGTTGGTTTCGAGCGCAGGAAAAAGATTCCGACGCCCAGCACCACCAGCCCGCTGAACAGACCGTTGAAGAAGCCGGCGCTGACGCAGAACCACATCACCAGCATGATCAGCAGCGTGGCGATGGTCAGCGATCCCCACTTCATCAGCTTGCCGAACGCGTTGTAGGTCGCGTCCTGCTCGGACACGTCCTGGTCGCCGGGGTGGTAGTCGTGGGCGGCTTCGCTCATGCGCGGAACGGCTCCTCAAATCGCTTGGAATCTGAGCGCGGTGCTACACGAGTGCGTCCGCCCGCTCAAGCCGGCCAGACGGCCAACAGCGCCCTTAGCGCCGCCACCAGCGCCAGGGGCTGATCCACCATGATGTGGTGCTCGGAATCCGGGATCATGATCGAGGGCACGCCCTTCGGAATGAAGTCGGCCTGCTGACCCATTTCCCGGCGCTGCATGATCGCCGAGCGGCTGCCGGCGATCTGCGCCATCGGCACGTTGTGCTTCTTCGCCGCCTGCTGCATGGCGCTGCGATCGAGCTTCGCCCAGAGGAATGGATCGAACTTCCAGGTCCAGCCTTCGCCGGAGCCGTCCGCCATCGGCGCCCGCTTGAGGGAGCGGCGGGCGATGAAGTCGGCGATGTAGAGGTTGCCCGGAACCTGCGGCGGCATGAAGCGGAAGCGGGTCAGCGCCTCTTCCAGCGTCGCGTAGACCCGGTTGGGGCGGGTGCGATGCGGCGGGCCGCGATGCTGGTGACCGGCGCGGCGGGCTTCCTTGGCCCACTGCTCTTCCTGCTCTTTGGTGGGCGGACCGCCAAATCCGGTGTCCACCAGCACCGCCGCGCGCATCCGCTCGGGGTGCATGCCGGCGGAGTAGAACACCTGCGAGCCGCCGAACGAGTGGCCGATATAGATCGGCTTCACCGGCGCCTCGTAGAGCCCGGCGGCCCTGGCGCACTCGTGGATCTCGCTGGCGAAACCCTCGAAAGTGTAGGTCTCCCGCCAGTCGGAATCGCCCATGCCGCTCAGCGACAGCGATGCCACCCGATAGTCGCCGGCCAGGAACGGGGCGATGAAGCTCCACCAATCGGCGTGGGCGCTGTTGCCGTGCACGAAGATCAGGCCGGGCTTACCCACCTCGCCCCAGGCCAGGAGCTCGATGTTGGCCCCATTGACCGGAACCAGGCTGCGCTCGGGCTCGAAGGCTAACACCTTCTCGAACCAGTCCGGCGCCGGCGGCTTGGCGCCGGCGAAGGGCTTCAGCGGCGAGGCGATCTCCGGCGGCAGGTCGGCCTGAAGCGGCGCCGGCTCGTCATCGTCCAGCTTCTCGACGCCATCCGGCAGGGGGTTCGCGCTCTGATCGTCCGCCATGGAACCTGACTAACAAGCGTTTGAAAAATGGCAAGCGCACAGTGGACGCACCGCCGTTGCTCGCGCGAATGTCGCGCTCACAGGCACAAAGGAACGGTCAACATGCATCGCGGCCAATGCCTCTGCGGGGCGGTGAAGTACGAAATCGACGGCGAACTGGCCGGTATCCAACTCTGTCACTGCACGATGTGCCGGCGCGCCCAGGGCGGCGCCTTCGCCACCAACCTCCCGGTCGAGACCCGCAACTTCCGCCTCGTCAGCGGTGAGGCCAGCCTGAAGGCCTACGAAAGCTCGCCGGGCAAGCAGCGCCTGTTCTGCGAC
>Ga0265338_10006034_pt1 | contig 15560 bp, 9 predicted proteins | sample 42126metaG_FD_193579 | JGI IMG/M metagenome (GOLD analysis project Ga0265338, IMG submission 193579) | Rhizosphere microbial communities from Carex aquatilis grown in University of Washington, Seatle, WA, United States - 4-21-26 metaG | ecosystem: Host-associated > Plants > Roots > Rhizosphere >... | reverse complement strand
GCTCCGAAGGACTTGGCCGTCAAGGGCGCCGAACGCCATTTCGATGTGAGTTGGGAAGCCAATGCGGAAACCAACTTGCTCAAATACCAGATTTACCGCTCGTGGGATGGCGCCCGTTTCGACCCGATCGGCATCCAGCAAAGTCACTTCAATCGCTTTGTCGATTTTGTGGGCGCGCCGCCGAAGACCGCCAGTTACCGCGTCAGCGCCATTGACTTGTCAGGAAACGAATCGCCTTTGTCGCCGGCGGTTTCGGCGTCAACTCGGACCTTCACCGACGATGAGTTGCTGGACATGACTCAGGAAGGGTGCTTTCGGTTTTATTGGGAGGGCGCCCATCCCAATGCGGGCATGGCCATCGAAGTCGTGCCGGGTAACGAGGATTTGGTCGCCATGGGCGCTTCGGGCTTCGGGATCATGGCGATGATCGCAGGCGCCGAACGCCACTTCATCACTCGTGAACAATGCGCGGAGCGCCTGCTGAAAGTGACTCGTTTCCTCGCCAGGGCGGATCGCTTTCACGGCGCCTTTCCGCATTTTCTCAACGGCAATACCGGGCGGGTCTGGCCGCTTTTCGGCGCAAATGACGATGGCGGCGATCTTGTCGAAACGGCGTTCCTGATGGAAGGATTATTGACAGCGCGCCAATACTTCGATGGCGACAATGCGTCCGAGCGGGAAATCCGACAAACCATCACTGAGCTTTGGCGCGGGGTGGAATGGGATTGGTACCGCAAAGAGCCTTCGAGCGATTTTCTTTACTGGCACTGGTCGCCGGACCACGGCTGGCACATCGGCCACCCGTTGGTGGGCTGGAACGAGACTCTGATCGTTTACCTTCTGGCGATCGCCTCGCCAACACATCCCGTGCCGGCCAGTTTGTATTATTCAGGCTGGGCCGGTCAGTCGGACTTCGCGGTGCGCTATCGCCAGAATTGGAGCCGCACCACCGCCGGCGATCATTACACCAACGGCAACACCTATTATTGATTGAAGCTGGATGTCGGTGAAGGCGACGGGGCCGATCTGTTCTTCACACAATTCTCCTTCATGGGATTCGACCCTCGCGGCAAGCGGGATCGATACACCGATTATTATTCAAACAACCGAAACATCGCCCTCATCAACCAGGCCTATTGCGCTGAAAATCCGCGCAACTATGTCGGTTATGGCGCCGATTGCTGGGGCCTCTCCGCTGGCATCAATTCGGGCGGCGGCCGTCCCCAGCCCTGTTCCGACAACGGCACCATATGCTGTTCGGCGGCGCTCGGCTCTTTCCCGTACGCGCCGCGCGAGGCAATGGCCGCGCTCAAGCATTTTTACCGCGAGCTTGGCGCCAAAACGTGGGGCATTTATGGGTTCTACGATGGCTTCAATCAAACCGAAAACTGGTTTGAGCCGGTTTGGATGGGGCTCAACCAGGCCGTCACCACCGTCATGATCGAGAACTATCGCAGCGGCGCCATTTGGAAACGCTTCATGGCGAATTCCGAAATCCAGTCTGCCCTTCACGCCATTGGTTTTACTCCCGATGGCGCCGCAACCGGCTCCGAAACCAACGGCAAAGCGCGGCTCTCGTCCGCCAATTAACAGCCTGTAAAGGCGCCATGGAGCCGCTTATGTGACGTGACTTTGGCGCCGTCTGGACAGAGACTGGCGGCGTGCATGGTCCTCTTCGGTTCGCGGTCATTGCCGCGTGTTGCGCCGTTCCATGTCTGGACGCGGCCGGAGAAGCGCCGTGGCTGATGGACGCATGGTGGGTCGATGAAGGGCTTCCGCATAACGTCATCAACGCCATCGCGCAAACGCCCGACGGCTACCTCTGGGTCGGAACCCAGGGAGGGCTGACGCGATTCGACGGAACGCGTTTTGCCCCCGCGCAGCAGCGCCCCTTCGACACTGCCGCCATCCGCGACCTATATGCCGACGCCGAAGGCCGGCTGTGGGTCCTGGGCCAATACGGCGAGGTTGCGTTCGTCCGCGACGGGCGCATCCGAAGTTTCGGAACCAACGACGGCGCGCCGGCCAGCGGGCTCCAGGCGCCAGCCGAGGATGCCAAGGGAAACATCTGGTTCAGCGGACGGGAGGGCGAGGGTTGCTTTCGCTTGACTGGCGACCGATTTACAAATGCCATTCCAAACTGCGGCCCTTTCTGGAGCATGGCTTTCGACACCGACGGCGCCCTTTACGGCGCGAGTGTGAACGAGCTTTGGAAGGCCGCGCCGGGCCAACCCGCGGCGGTGCGGGCCGCGACCGTCGTCCAACCTTCACGCCGCGGAGGGTTTTGGGTTGCCGCCGGCCGGGAATGTTGTTTTATGCGCGGGGGCAAGTGGACCAAGCTCGCCGATCTCCCCCAGGAACCCGTCAACGCCCCGCAAGTCACCGCGCATTACGAGGACAGCGCGGGCCGGTTTTGGATAACGAGCTGGCAACACGTTCCGCCCGTGAGCGTCGACACCAACGGCGTCGTCGAGGAGCACGATTTCAATAGTCGCCCGAACATGCTGTGCCGCGCGCTTTTTGAGGACCGCGAGGGCAGCCGCTGGTGGGCGACCTCCGATGATGGTTTGCGAAGGTTTCGCCCCCGGGATTTGGCGCGCGTCGGCGACAGGCCTCGTGTCAATACTGTTATCGCGGACGGCTCCAACGGCGTCTGGATGTCGTCGGTGGACGGCGTGTTTCATGTGATTGACAATCGCATGGAGAGAGTTGCCGCGCCGGAAAACCGCGTGCCCGGCGCATGGAGCTTATGGGCCGGTCGGGACGGGCTTTGGCTCGGTGGAAACCGGAGCGGGCTGTATGAGGCATCCCCCGCCGGCTTCCATCCGATGGACGACGGCGCCGGCTCGGATCTGGCCTACACCGCCTTGCTGCGCGACGCGCAGGGAACTCTCCTGCTCGGAACCTCTCGCGGCTTGTTCCATCTCGACGGTAAAAAGATCGTCCCGACCCAGGGCGCAATCGGACCTTCGACGATACACGCATTTGCCCAGGATGGCCGCGGGCGTGTCTACGCGGCGACGCAGGACGGCCTCTGGATCCGCGAGGAAGGCAGATGGTCCCGGGCGGCCGGCCCTTTGAGCGGCGAGGACGTCACGGCGCTGTGGCGCGGCGCGGAGGAAACGTTGTGGGCCGGCGCAGCCGGGAGCGGGTTATGGCGACTGCGGCCCGGGAGGGCATTTTCGTTCGCGACGACAAAGGTGGCGTTGCCGCGCGGCATTTTCGGGATCATGGACGACCGGCTGGGTTATTTATGGTTGACGTCCGCCGGAGGAATCGATCGCGTGTCGCTGGCGGAGCTGAACGCGGTGGCCGACGGGCAAACGATGGACGCGGAAGTCCGGCATTTTGATCGCAGCGACGGGATGATCTCCAGCCAGTGCAGCAGCGGCGAACAGCCCACCGTCGCGCGCACGGCGGATGGAAGAATGTGGTTTGCAACGGCGCGCGGGCTTTATGTGGCAGACCCTGGGAAACTCTCGCGCAACCCGCTGCCTCCGCCGGTGGAGATCGAGGAGGCGCTCGTCGACGATCGCCCGGCGTGGACCCATCCGCTGAATGGCGCGCAACCTTCCGGCGCTGTTTTGCAAGCCAGGCCGGGCGCGTCACGCCTGGAGTTTCGTTTCACGGCATTGAGCTTGACAGCCCCGCAGCGAAACCGCTTCCGGTATCAATTGCAGGGCCTGGACCGCGATTGGACCGACGCCGGAACGCGTCGCGTCGCCTTGTATCAAAAGGCGCCGCCAGGGAATTACGTGTTTCAGGTGAAGGCGGCGAACAGCGACGGCGTCTGGAACGACGCGGGCGCGTCGCTGGCGGTCGTCGTGCTGCCGCAATGGTGGCAGACCCTGTGGTTTCGCCTGGCGGCGTCCTCGGCGGGCGCGTTGGCGGTGGCCGGCGCGTACGGGTGGCGCGTGCAGACGCTGAAGACGGAACGGGTGGCGCAGCAGGAATTCTCACGCCGTTTGATTGACTCCCAGGAAGCCGAACGCCAGCGAATCGCGGCCGAATTGCACGACAGCCTCGGTCAAACCCTGCTCGTCATCAAAAGCCGCGCCTTGCTCGCCTTGCGCGAGCCGAAGATTCCAGCCAAGGTCGCCGCGGAACTGGAGGAGTTGACGACGATGGCGGGCGGCGCCATCAGTGAAGCGCGCGCGATCGCGCATAATCTGCGCCCGTGCCAGTTGGACGAACTGGGGTTGACGCGGGCGCTGCGCGGAATGGCGACGAACGTTGGTCGCGCGTCGAACCTGAAGATCGAGACGGAGATCGACGATCTGGATGGCGCGTTTTCCACCAGCGAGGAGATCAATGTGTTCCGGATCACGCAGGAGTTATTGAATAACGTGATGAAACACGCGCAAGCCAGCGAGGCGGGCGTCACCGTGCGGCGGAAAGACAATTCGGTTTATTTGACAGTTCGCGATAACGGCCGCGGCTTTGAGGCCGCGTCGCGCCAGGCGCGCGGGTTTGGACTGCGCGGAGTCGCCGAGCGCGTGCGCATTCTTGGCGGCGCATGGTCCGTCCAATCAAGCCCCGGCGCCGGCGCGGTCGTGGAACTGATCTTCCCGCGGGCGGACAAAGAGGAGCGAGCATGAGCAAACGCATCAGCGTGGTGATAGCCGACGACCACCCGGTGTTCCGGCGCGGTTTGCGCGAGGTGTTCGAGGAGGATGCCCGGTTCGATGTGGCGGGAGAAGCCGCCGACGGCGCCGCGGCCTTGAAACTGATTGCCGAGGCGCGCCCCGCCGCCGCCGTCCTGGACATTCGCATGCCGCAATTGAACGGCCTGCAAGTGGCGCGGGAACTCGCGCGCCAGAAGCTTCCCGCGCGCGTCGTGATGTTGACTAGCCACGCCGACGAGGAGTTGTTCGACGAGGCGATGGGACTGGGCGTGCTCGGTTATGTGCTGAAGGAAAATGCCGTGGCCGACGTCCTCGCCGCGGCGGAGAACGTGGCTAATGGCCGGATGTTCATCAGCCAGAGTTTGACGCAGATGCTCGTCGCCCGCCGCGCGCGCGTCCGCGAATTTGCCGGGGAGCACACCGGCGTGCCGAGCCTTTCGCCGATGGAGCGGCGCATTCTTCGCATGATCGCCTCAGATCGCACCAGCAAGGAGATCGCCGACGAATTGAAGATCAGCGTCCGAACCGTCGACACCCATCGGCAAAACATGTCGCAAAAGCTGGACTTGAAGGGGAGCCACAGCCTCGTGAAGTTCGCATTCGAGCACAAGGCCGACCTATCGGCATTGGAGTAGAATGAATCTGGCCAGGCATCCCTACGTATTCTTGCGTAGGCGCGGTCGTGAATGTCTCCGATGCCGCCCGGGGCGCGCAGGCGCTGTAATGCCGGCGTGCGATCCCGAACTTGATGTCAAACAAATCACAAACTCTGCCATGAAACGAATCTTCGTCCTGGGCGCCGCGGTGTCGGCGCTCTGCCTGTCTACGCGTGCCCACGCGGGCGCGGGTCCGATCAACGCTCTTGATCTCAATGGCGCCACGGCCTTTGCCCAGGCCCCCGCCGGGGTTTGGTTCAACGGCGATTTCACGGTGGAGGCCTGGGTTTTCTGCCGCTCCTACAATAACTGGTCACGCCTCATTGATTTCGCTGACGGGCCAAACCTGACCAACGTGTACGTGGCGCTCACCGCCGGCTCGGGCGGCTACCCGACCATGGGCGTTTTCGCGAACACGGGTACGCCAATCCTGACGGCAACCACGCAGCTGCCGACCAACCAATGGGCGCACCTGGCGGCCACGGTCCATGGAACCACCGGCACGATTTATATCAATGGCGTTGCCGTGGGAACCGGAGTCGTGAATGCCGCGCCGAATAATCTCCGCACCAATAATTACATTGGCCGCAGCAATTACGCGGCGGATGGCTATGCCAACGCCATTTTCGATGACGTTCGCATTTGGAACGTCGCGCGCACCCAGTCGCAAATCCAGGCCTTCATGCATCACAGCCTGGCCGGCACGGAACCGGGCCTGGTCGGCTACTGGCGATTGGACGAAGGCGTCGGAACCAACGCCGCCGACAGCACGGGCAACGGACACACGCTGGACCTTGTCGGCGGCGCGAAATGGACGAATTCCTCCGCGCCCCTGACGGTCGATCCGGGCACGGCCCTTGCCTTCGCCAACAACGACGACACGTCCTACGTTTCGTTGACAAACTCCGCGGCGTTCAACGCTTTGCCGTTGTCCGTCAGCGCCTGGGTCAACAGCTCCAGCGGGCATTACTCTGGAATTGTTGACAAAATGGATTTCAGCAACAATCAGGAGGAAGGTTTCCTGGTCTACCTTTATAACAATTACCTCTTCGCCGCTTACTACCGCAATAATGGCGACTACGCTTTCGTGCAGGACCAAAACCAACTGGGCGGCGGCTGGCATCACATCGTCGTGACGGTGGACGCCAATCAAATTATGGTTTACGTGAATGGGAGCCTTCACGCCCACAACGGCTGGTACATCATCGTGCCGCCAACGGCCACGACTTCCACCACCCCCGCCAGCATCGGTCACTTTCATCAGGGCAGCCTGGGGCAAAACCCGGGCACGCTTGACGAGGTGAGCTTTTGGAACGTCGCGCTGACGGCGGCGCAGGTGTCCGGCATTTACTCCAACGGTTTGACGGGCGCGGAAGCGGGCTTGCTCGCGCTCTACCATTTCGACGAGGGCGCCGGCGCTCTGGTCGTCGATGCGAGCGGGAACAACCGCAACGGCGCCCTCCTCGGCAACCTCTATTCGTGGGTCCCCTCCGGGGTTCCAGTGCAGTCGCCGCGACCGGCGACGCTCGCCGCGACGATTCCAGCGATCAACGGCCCCGCCGCAACGCTCAAAGGCGCCGCAATCGCCAATGGAAACAATACGGTGACCTGGTTTGATTGGGGTTCAAACATCTTTTACGGCAACACCACTCTGAGCAACGCCATCGGCAGCGGCGAAAATTGGGTCGCTTTCAGCAATGTGGTTTCCGGGATTCAACCCGGACGGATTTATCATTATCGCGCCAAAGGCACGAACGTCGCCGGACTCAATGTCGGCGCCGACCAGTTGTTGCAGGAGCCGTTGATCTCCCTGAGCGGCGGGGCCTCCGTTGTTTGGCCGCAAGGCCTGCCGTGGGTCGACCCGGGCGCCGTCCTGGCGGCGCCGCCGCCGCAGATCTTTGCCGGCCCGGACCACGCGCTGGCGCTGAAGGCGGACGGCGCCGTCGTTGGCTGGGGCGACAACAGTTCCGGCGAATCGTCCCAACCGGCGGGCGTGAGCAATTTGGTCGGAGTGGCGTGCGGCGGACTTTACAGCCTGGGACTTAAGAGCGACGGCACGGTCTTTGGATGGGGCAACTCTTACAACAACCGCTTCCCGCCCGCGGGCCTTTCAAACATCGTGGCAATTGCCGCCGGCAACGACAACAGCGTCGCCCTGCAAAACAATGGAACCGTCTTTGACTGGGGCGTCAACGGCTACGGCGAAACCAACATCCCGGCCAGCGCCACCAATGTCGTCGCCGTGGCGGCCGGTTTTAACCACGTTCTTGCCCTTCGCGGCGATGGCACGGTGACAGCCTGGGGCGACAATACCATCGAGGAAGCCAACGTCCCGGCCGGCTTAAGCAACGTCGTGGCGATCGCGGCGGGCTATCAGACCAGCCTTGCATTGAAGTCCAATGGCGCCATCGCCGCGTGGGGAAGTGACTACGCGAGCCAACTGTCATCCTTGGCCAGCCTGTCAAACGTCATCGAGATCGCGGCCGGAGAGGATCACACCGCCGTCCTGTTCGTCGACGGCACGGTGCAGGCGTTTGGCGACGACACCTTCGGGCAAACGGATGTTCCCGCGGACGCGACCAACATCGTCGCGATTACGGCCAATAACTATTACACCGTGGCCACGCGCGCCGACGGCGCCGTGATTGAATGGGGGCTCAACACCTATTCTCCGTCCTCGCCGCCGTCCGGCTTGTCAGCCCCTGCGGGCGTCATCACCGTCAAAGGAACGGTCAATGTCAACGTCCTCGGGACCTATCCTGTCACTTATACGACGACCAATTACCTCGGCCAGGTCGGGACAGCTACCCGCCAGGTGGCCATCGCGCCCAAAGCCGCGCCCTCCGTCCTCACGCTGCCTGCTTCGTTCAACGGAACCTCAAACACGGCGACTCTTGCAGCCTCTGTCAATCCAAATAGCTTTGACACCGTCGCGTGGTTTGAATGGGGAACCAGCCAGGGCCATGGCAGCCGCACGGCGCCGATGGACGTCGGGGGCGGATCGTCCCCCGTGGCCGTCGCGTCAACCATCAATGGCTTGCTGCCGGGCGTGACGTATCACTATCGCGTCGTCGCCACCAACCTGAGCGGCTCGTCGGCGGGGTTCGATCAAGTGACCCGTTCGTGGGTGGTCGCGCTCAATGGCGCCAGCCAGGTCACCAATTATGTCGGCGTTCCATGGAGCGATCCCGGCGCGGCTCTCCAAGCTCTGCCCGTCGCGCTAAGCGGCGGATGGGACTTTGGCATCGCTCTCAAGGCCGATGGCTCGGTCGAGGGCTGGGGCGGCGACGACTACCGACAGATCAATGTCCCGCCAGGCCTGGACGCAAGAGCCGTCGCGGCCGGGAGCCTTACCGTCGTCGCAGCGCCCACGAACGGGCCGGCCGTCGCCTGGGGTTTTGTCCCCTACTCAATACCGGACGACACGACCAACTTTACGGAAGTCACCGTTAGCGGCAACGGATTCATGGTTGGCCTGCGGAGCAACGGAACCGTCCGGGCCTGGGGAAATCCTAGCAGCCCGGCCGCGACCAATGTTCCCGCAAATACCTCCAACGTCGTCCAGATCGCCACCGGCGTTGATGACGCCGTCGCCCTGTTAAATGACGGCACAGCGCGTTCGTGGGGCCTCGACTCCTCTGCATCCAATGCCCTGGCCGCTCTGACGGGCGTTCGTCAACTCGCCGCTGGAACCAGCTTTACTCTGGCTCTCAAAAATGATGGATCGCTTGCCCAAACGGGAGAGGGCCCGAATGGCGAGCCATTGCCCGCCGACTTGACCAATATCGTCAGTATTTGCGCCGGCATCGACACATGTTATGCGATCCAATCCGACGGCACGGTGGCGCAATGGGGTTACACTCCAGGGGCAATTCCCGACGACCTCACCAACACCATCATGCTGGGCGCAGGCTTCTATTTTGCCATGGCCCTGACCGCGGACGGCCGGATGGAAGAATGGGGCCAGACCCTTCCCTATTATGGCGACCCGCCCGCCCCTCCCAACGATCTCAACCTCATCAGCGGCCCTGTCAACATTACTGGCTCCGTCGACGTCAACACGCCCGGCAGCTACACGCTCACCTATTCGACAACCAACGAGTTCGGCGCCGTTTCCACCGCGACCCGTGCCGTCGTAGTCGTGTTGCCGCCGGCGCCGTTCGCGACCGGAACCACCCTGCAAAGCGACGGGACGCTCGTGCTGCAATTCCGCGGCGTCGGCGGACTGGATTACACCCTGCAAGGCTCGACGAACCTCGTGGATTGGCAGGCGATCACCAATTTGCCGGCCGGTGTCGATGGAACCTTCGCGTTCACCAACGGCGTGGCGGACGATCCCATAGAATTCTACCGCCTGCGCTATCCTTAATCGTTAACAGTTGGTCAGCGTTTTGGCTACTTCACGCCGACATAGGCCTCGCCTCCGAGCGTCACAAGATAGTCGCCATAACGCTGCCACATGAGCTTTTGAACGTCGGGCAGTCCGAAGATGCACAGGTCCGCCACGTAGATGCGGCCACCCGGTTTGCGCGCGTTTCGCAGCGTTGACCCAAACCTCCTGCAGCGATAAGATCAGCAGCGTGGTTGAAAGGAAATCCTACGTTTTACGGCTGCATCCGTAGCTCAATTGGATAGAGCTTCTGACTTCGGATCAGAAGGTTGGGGGTTCAAGTCCCTCCGGATGCACCACATTATCAATTGGTTACGCATGCCGCCAGTCCTCGGATTCTTAGCGGTAGTCGCCCTGGTAGTCGTACATTTCACCGACAGTCGCTCGATTGCAGCAGATTTCAATCGTCCATCCGCTTCACATGCCGGCCTGCTCCGGACACCCAAAGCTGGTTGGGCGCGGTGGCTTTGGGAGCTTGCGCCAAGCGATTGGGCGCGATGGGTGCTCATGGTCGCTGTCGGTCGTCCGATTCCGACCCTCGCCTCCAAACCTAAACAGTTGGAACTGAAAGGTTTTGGAAACTTCCACAGATGAGTGCCAGCGGAAGTGCCAGCAGGATTTAACTCTGGCCTGCCCTGCGTAACTCCCACCTGCTCCCTGCCGGAGTCGAGGTCAATCGTCGTAACCTCATCACTGTGAACACAGTTATGAAACAACGATTCAGACTCTATAAACGGAAAAAAGGTGGACGGTATTACATCCATGACGACGTGACCGGCAAGCAGGACAGCCTGCACACGACCGACCACGCCACCGCAATCCGGCTGTTCCATTCGCGCGGCGAAGCCGAGCAGCAGCCCGCCGTGAACCTGCAAATCGCCCGCGCGTATCTGGCGGCGAGCGACCCGCAAATCGCCACCCGCAACTGGCAGTTTGTCATGGACGAGATGGTGAAACTCAAAAAGGACGAAACGCAACGCCGCTGGCAGACGGCCATCAAAGATAAAGCGTTCGACAGCATCCGGCATTTGCCGCTACTGGAAACCCGGCCCGAACATTTCTTGCGCGTGCTCGAAGCCGGAAAGGTTTCGACCAATGTTTATCTGCGGCGCATCCACAACTTCGCCTTGGACATGACATGGCTGCCGTGGCCGGTGCTGGCCAAGAAACGCTGGCCGGCCGTCGTGTTCAAGGAAAAGCGCGGCATCACGCTGGCCGAACATCTGGCCATTGTCGCCCGCGAAACCAATCCCGAACGCAAGGCGTTCTACCAACTGGCCTGGCATTTGGGCGCATCGCAATCCGATCTGGCGTTCCTCGAAGCCGAGAATGTTGATTGGGACAACCACGTCATCAGCTACAAGCGGATGAAGACCGGCACGGTTGCCATCATGCGCATGGATGTTGATATGGAGGAAATCCTAAAGGATTTGCCGGAGAGCGGCCCGCTGTTTCAGTATCTGCGCACCGTCCGCGCGGGCGACCGGGCAACGGAATTTCATCAACGCTGCGTTGGTTTGGGCATCAAAGGCGTCTCGTTGCACAGCTACCGCTACGCTTGGGCGGAACGGGCAAAGACGGCAGGCTATCCCGAACGGTATGCGCAGGTGAATTTGGGCCACAACAGCAAGGCCATGACGCGGGCGTATTCGCGCAAAGCCGAGGTGGAAATGCCTTCCTTGAGCGAATACGAACGGATGCGCGCCAAGTTCGCGGAAATGTCCAAGACCGTTGAGCCAGTGATGGCCAGCACCTAACCGGAGGAAATCACATGAACTTGAATCCTGCCACAGTGCTCGACCCCGTGTTCCAGTTTCTCGATTGGATCATCGCAGAATGGGGAGTTTATCTGTTTCTCGCGTTCGCCTGGCTGTCCCTGATTCTGATTGCGTGGGTATTCAGCGGCGGGTTGCGCCGGAAACTCCCCAACCAACCGCACGTCAGCGCCAGCATCGGCATTATCATTCAGCCACACACACCACCGCCACCAACAATCATCATCCAAGAATATCACCCGCTGGATGATGGCATGGATTAAACCAGGTGTCGTTTGATCGTGATTTGTGGGACGGGCGAGCGGCGGCGCGAGCCTCTCGCTCGCCGCGCCGCCGGTCGCTGCTGCGTAACGGACTCGCCCGTCCTCATGCTGGTTGTGCCTGCCGTGCCCGCTTCCGCGCGTTCTTGTTGCGCCAGTGCCGATGAATGGCCGCCACCACCTTGTCGAGCCAGCCCACATCGGCAAGCTGTTGTGCGAGCGCGTCGCGGGAATAATGTTTCACACAATAACGCTGTGGACGGCCCAATGGCTTAATCAGACCCGCCCGCGACAGTGGCGGGATAATATGCGTGGCGACGCCCAGCGCTTCGGCAACTTCCTCCTTGGTCATGGTGGCGTGGTATTTTTCCAGCGGCTGTATTTTCAATGGTGAATCAGTAATCATACATTTTCCTTGGCTAAAGTGACGGTGACGGCGGCAACATGGGTTTTGAACGTGGCGGCGTAGCGCCGGTCAGCCGCCTTCACAAACTTCAATTCATATTTCTGAATCTCGGCTTCCAGCCGCTGGAGGCCGCTGCCCAGGACGACCACGTCGCCACACGCAAAACGAATCCGCATTTTTTCCGGCGGCGCATCCGGCTCCTTTTCCAAGGCCGGGTTTGATATTTTTTCCGCATATAAAAACTGCGCGTAAGGCAGCAGATAGCTGATGCCGTCATCGGCAAACGCATCCAGCGCGGCGATGGTGGAATCACTGCCGAGGCAGGGATTGTCACGCGGGTTAGACGCTGATATGGCGGGTGGGTTTTCGTTGGTATTCATGTGGTTCGATTTCATGGATGTTCCTTTCGGTTGAAAGTGATTGCGTCATGCGTTGGCGGAACCGTTTCAGAAAACGATTGCCGCGCTGCATGATGGTTTGGAGGAAATCGGGTTGCGGCATGGCTTCAATGGCTGCCAGGCGGGAACTGGAACGGGTGACATGCGAACGGAGTAAGTCGCTGTCATCGGTGAAAATCTGGCAGCGTTCGCGACCGCGCGAGATGCTGACGTAAAATTGCTGCTGATGGACGGCGGCCAGCGACCGCGACGACGCCACGACCAACACTTCGTCTACCGTTTTGCCCTGGGCGGCGTGGGACGTGACGGCGTAGCCGTGCGTGAACGTGCGGTAATTTTCTGGAATCACCCGACCATCGGCCAGCAAAACTGAATCGCCTTGAATCGCCTTCACTTCCACCAACTCGCCGTTCACAAATTTCTTTGGCCGGTTCGATTGCAATAACAGCTTGTCACCAGCGGCCACTTTCAACTTCCGTTTCTCCCCCACATCAAAGCAGGCGGGACCTGCGCCCAATGGGAAAAGACTTTCAGAACCGTCCGTTCGTTGAACTTTGAGTGAATCATCTTGGACAGCGACCACCGCAACCGTTTCACCTCTGCCAAAACCGGCTTTTCGCCGGTGAAACTGTATTGCCATGCCGGGATGGTATTGCCGCGCATCCCGTTTCTGCGCTTCCGTCCACGAGAGCGAATCAAACACCTGAAATTCTTTGTCCTCAACGGCCAGGCGGCCAGATGTTTTCAGCGCGGCCCGAACTTTTTCCGTCACCGCCTCAATTTCATTCCACGTCGGCGCGACCAGCAACACGGATTGGTTTTGCTTCAATGCTTTTACATACGACCGGGCGGCTTCACCGTGTAATTGATCGCCTGAAAACTCTGTGACCGCTCCCATGCGTTCCAATTGTGCGAACGCTTCATTGGTATTTTTCTGCGCGGCCAGTTCAACGGCCCGGCGATACTCGACTTTGCGTTGCCGCCGGATGCGGGTCAGTTGTCCCGATTGAAAATCCGAATGGTTCTCCAAAATCCGCAACGCATCGCCACGCGCGACCGAGGCGTGCTGGCCGGTGTCCCCCGACAGCACAATGCGTGCGTCCCGCGCCAGGTCAAACAGCCGCTTCATGTCGTCAATGCCCACCGCCCCGGCCTCATCCAGCACCACCAACTGACGGGCAGACAGTGCCGGTTTCGTCAGTAGCAGGCTTTGCAATGTCGCCGCCTCGAATCCCTCGGTGCGCAAAACCTCGGTTGCCGCCGCCGTCGGCGCGCAGAACAGCGGTTCAATGCGGGCTTCCTTGCAGGCGGCGACCAACTCACGCAACGCCTTGGTTTTGCCCGTGCCCGCCAGACCGCGCAGGCCGGTGATACGGTCACTGGTGCGCAGGACATGGTAAATTGCCCGCTTTTGATCTTCACCCAACCAATTCGCCGGTTGGTAGCTAGGATGCAATGGCGCGACGGCATCGCAACCCGCGTTGACCGTCTGAATCAAATCCAGTTCCGTCGCCAAAATCTGCCGCGTGGAAAATCCGCGCTCGGTTTTAACCAGTTCCGGCGAATGCTTCACCGCCGTTTTCAACGCCGGTAAATCCACTTCACCCAGGCGTTGCGACAGGGCCACGCTCAACAATTCATGCTCCGGCACCACCGACTTGCGCTCGAACACATGAGCGACGGCATGGTTCAGGGCTTGGTTTTCCGGTTCAAAGACATGGATTGGCCGGACGGGTTGGACTGACGAGCAGAGATTTTGCAGTGATTGTTGTTCCTCCGATGACAACTGCGCCAATTGGCGTCCGCGCACTTCCGTTGTCGAGATGCCTTTGACTTTCTCCGCCCGGCTCTGATGGACTGCGAGAGAAATGGCATTGTTGGAAAGTTTTCGCCCCAGCTTTTGTTCCAGCTCCTGAACGACCGCGTCACGCTGTTGCGCGCGTTTGGAAAATCGTTTCAACACCTCATCGCTGACGCCCTCAATTTGAAAGCCATGTTTGGACGGTTGAATCCGGTAGCCGATTTGTTGCACCCGCTTCGCCAGTTCGTTCCGATAGACCGCCGTGCCGTAACGGATGGCGTCATACATTCCGCCCGCTTGCAGGGCTTTCCATGACCGTTCACTGTCGTCAAACGTGGCGTTGAACACCGTGAAATGCGTGTGCAATTGCGGGTCGAGCGCGCGGCTGCTCGTGTGCGTGAACGCGGCGGCGGCGAGATTGCCGGTCGTCCGATCCTTTTGGCCGCCCTTTTTTCTGACTCGCGTGGCGGCGAAGGCTTCGAGTTCGCGGAACGCAATGCGCGTGGCCTCCTCGTGCGCCATCACCAACCGTTCATCGGCCAGCGTCACCGCCAGCACCGAAACTGATTTCGGTGCGGAACAGGTGAAATCATAAAACACCCGCCGCTGCCCCTCCTTCAGTTGCCGCTGCGTCAGCCGTTCGCCATTGTTTGGATTTTGGTTTTCGCACAGCGCATGGAATTGTTCGCGCGTGACTTCGCCCTTTAATCCCAACCGTTCCGCGCCCGCGCCGATCCACTGGCCCGACCGGATTTCGCCCGCCGCGTAGTAATCATTCTGCGACAGATGCTCGTCGAAGTAACTCTCGGCATCGCCAAGATTTTTTTGCGCAACGGCAGTAAACATAAGGTGTTATTTTATCTGTTTTTCAAAAGGCTTTGCGTGCCTGCCACACTACTTTCAATTTCTTGCCTGTTTTCATTTACAGTTTTGTCATTTTACCCGAAGACGAATCATCAAAGGTGTCGTTGAGACACAAAATTCGCCCCGTTTTTCCGACACGTCCGGCTGGAATCAAAAATGAATCCAGTTTTTTCACGGGAGGCAGCTTGGCAACAACCCGGACGGAGAAGGTTTAAGCGTTGTCCATAATGAAATCCCGGCAAAGCCGTTGATCTCATTGGTGTTTAGAGATGGACCCCTAAAATTGGACCACAGGTTAAGTTAGACTTTTGCCGGTCTGCTGTAGATAAGAAAGAGCAGACCAATGAAAGCAAAACGGAAACGACACAGTGGAGCCTTCAAGGCC
>Ga0265338_10006033_pt1 | contig 15560 bp, 11 predicted proteins | sample 42126metaG_FD_193579 | JGI IMG/M metagenome (GOLD analysis project Ga0265338, IMG submission 193579) | Rhizosphere microbial communities from Carex aquatilis grown in University of Washington, Seatle, WA, United States - 4-21-26 metaG | ecosystem: Host-associated > Plants > Roots > Rhizosphere... | reverse complement strand
AGATTTCGCAGGGCACGCTGCAATCCATCTTCGAATTCCAGACGATGATCTGTGAGTTGACCGGGATGGAGGTGGCGAATGCCTCGATGTACGACGGTTCGACGGCTGCATCCGAGGCCGTAATGATGGCAGTGCGCCTGACGGGCCGACGGTCGGTCGTAGTGGCGCATAGCCTGCATCCTGAATATCGCGAAGTGCTCGCGACGTATGCCACGCATCAGGGAATGCCGCTGTCAGTTGCGGGATATGGCGACGACGGCCGAGTAAGTCTGAAGGAGTTGGAAAGCTCGATCATGCCCGAGACGGCGTGCATACTGGTGCAATCGCCGAATTTCTTCGGCACGATTGAAGACGTCGAGGCGATTGCCGAGATCGCCCACAAGCACGGAGCGATGCTGGTGGTCTCGATTGCCGAAGCGGTGTCGCTGGGAATCGTGGAACCTCCTCGGCAAGCGGATGTGATTGCCATGGAGGCGCAGTCGTTTGGCGTGCCGATGGGATTCGGCGGGCCTTATTGCGGAGTCATCGCAACCCGCGAAAAGAACGTACGACAAATGCCGGGCCGCCTGGTCGGGCAAACCGTCGACAAGCAAGGCAGGCGCGGTTTTGTACTGACGCTGGCAACGCGCGAGCAGCACATCCGGCGCGAAAAGGCGACCTCAAATATTTGTACGAATCAGGCGCTGGTTGCACTCATGGTCAACATCTTTATGACCGTGTACGGCAAGGTGGGTTTGAAGGAACTGGCGAAGCAGAATCTGGCGAAGGCCGCCTATGCGGCGGGGCAATTCGCCAGGCATGGCAAGGTTCTGTTTGGTAGTCAGCCGCGCTTTAACGAATTTGTGGTGCAGACCAGCGAAGATCCTTATGCCATCAATGGCCGCCTGCTGGGTCACAAGATGGTTGGCGGACTCCCACTGAAGAAGTTCTATCCCGAACTGGGGAATGCGGCGTTGTGGTGCTGCACGGAACTCACGACTCGCACCGCGATCGATACCGCGGTTGGGCTGGTGGCCGAGAGTGAGCGGTCGGTGCGATCGGCCAAAGAAGAAGCGGAAGAGGTGGCGCGATGACCGCGCTCCTGTTTCCCAGCGATCCACGTTGCCCGCAGTGCAAGGATGACGGCAAGTGTGTAGAGTGCGACGGGACAGGCGTGAATACACACCTCAATCAAGACGAGCCGAAGTGTCTAAATTGCATTGGAACGGGCAAGTGCCCGACGTGTAAGGGAAACGGGCGCGCTTTTGCGCCTCCATCAGAGGTGCTGGATTTAGGACTCGACAAACTATGAAGCACGTCACCCGCAAAGCATCGCTCCAGGTCAACCAGAATGAAGGTTTGATCTTCGAGAAATCATCGGCCGGAAAGGCGGCCTGGAAACTTCCTCCGCTCGATGTGCCTGAAGTGGATACCGCCCAGTTGCTGGGTGCTTCCGAAAGAAAATACCTCGGCAATATGCCAGAAGTGAGCGAGATCGAAATCATCCGGCACTTTACGCGGCTTTCTACTTGGAATTACGCGATCGACCTCGGGATGTATCCCTTGGGCTCGTGCACGATGAAGTACAACCCGCGCGTGAATGAGGCCGTGGCGCGGGTGGAGGGCATTGCGAACGGGCATCCCTACCAGCCAGAAAAGATTTCTCAGGGCGCGTTGTACATCATCAAGACGCTGAGCGAGCAATTGATTGAGATTACAGGCATGGACGCGATCACGCTGCAACCGGCGGCGGGCGCACACGGCGAGATGACCGGGTTGCTGATGGTGCGGGCGTATCACCAGTCGAAGGGGAATGCGAGAAAGAAGATTCTGATTCCGGACTCGGCGCATGGAACCAACCCGGCGACAGCCGCGATGGTGAGCTATGCGGTAGAGAATCTGAAGTCGGACTCTCGCGGCATGGTTGATATCTCAGCGCTGGCGGCCCAAATGAATGAAGATGTGGCTGCGCTGATGCTGACGAATCCCAATACGCTAGGCGTGTTTGAACAAGACATTCATAAGATCGCCGACATCCTGCACGCCAAGGGTGGGTTGCTCTACATGGACGGCGCGAACATGAACGCGCTGGTGGGCAAAGTGCGGCCCGGCGACTTCGGGGTCGACGTCATGCACCTGAACCTGCATAAGACGTTCTCGACTCCGCATGGCGGCGGCGGTCCGGGATCGGGTCCGGTGGCGATTAAAAGGGCGTTGGAGCCATTTCTGCCAAAGCCGGTAGTGGTCACGAAATCGGATGGAACTTTGGCGTTTGACTATGAGCGGCCGCAATCTGTCGGGCGGGTGCGGGCATTCTACGGCAACTTCGGAATGTTTGTACGCGCATTGGCCTACATCCAGGCGAATGGTCCAGACGGGCTGCGGCAGACGACTGAGGACGCAGTGCTCAACGCCAACTACATTCGCAAGGGACTTGAAGGTACTTACGACTTGCCTTTTTCCACGCCCTCCATGCACGAGGTGGTTTTCAGCGATAAGGTTCAGGCGAAGAAGGGTGTGCGCACGATGGATATTGCGAAGCGGCTGATTGATTACGGATTCCATCCTTATACGACTGCGTTCCCGTTGATTGTGCCTGGGGCGCTGATGATTGAGCCGACCGAAAGCGAATCCAAAGAAGAGATGGATTTGTTTATTGAGGCGATGAAGTCGATTGCGGAAGAGGTGGAGGAGGATCCGCAGACGGTGCTCGATGCGCCGCATTCTACGCGGGTTTCGCGATTGGATGAGACCGCTGCAGCTCGGAAGCCGGTTTTGCGGTGGCGGCCAGCCAATTGAATTGTTGACTGGCACCGTGCCTTTGCTGTTTCGTCCCCTGTGTTCCTCCACGTCCTCTGTGGTTAAATCCTGATATTGCCTCCAAAAAACCAAGCAAGCCTGTTTGCGTCTCCTGAAAAGCGGAATGCCATGGTGTGCCTGCTGCTGGCGGTGGTCACACTTGCGCTTTACAACCCGGTCAATCGCCATCCTTTTGTGAACTACGACGATGACCGCTACGTCACCGAGAATCCGCACGTACGGCAAGGGCTGACTGGGGACACGTTCACGTGGGCACTGACCTCGACGGAGCAGGCGAACTGGCATCCGCTGACGTGGATGTCGCATGCGCTGGATGTCTCGCTGTATCGTTTGAATACTGCCGGACATCACTTCACCAGCGTGCTGCTGCACGCGGTGAATGTGGTTCTGCTCTTTCTGCTGCTGGTGTGGGCTACCGGCCGCCCTGGGCCGAGCTTGTTCGTGGCATTCCTGTTCGCGTTGCATCCCATCAACGTGGAGTCGGTGGCCTGGGTAGCCGAGCGCAAGAATGTCCTGTGTACGACGTTCTTTCTGCTCACTCTATGGGCCTACGGATGGTACTCGCGAAAGCCAGGCTGGAAGCGGTATCTGGTGGTGGCCGCGTTGTTTACCGCGGGACTGGCGTCGAAGCCGATGGTGATCACTTTGCCTCTCGTGCTTCTGCTGATCGACTATTGGTCGTTTCAGAGGCTGAGCCCCACGAATGGGCCGACATCGTGGTCGCGGCTCGTAGCTGAGAAGATTCCGCTTCTGATGCTCTCCGCCGCCAGCGCGGCTATCACGATCTATGCTCAGCGTGCCGGCGGAGCTGTGCGAGCCACGTCGCAGTTTTCTGTAGGAGTTCGTCTAGACAATGCGATTTGCGCTTATGCGATGTATCTGTGGAAGATGGTCTGGCCGGCTAGACTCGCCCCGCTGTATCCGCATCCAGGAAACTCAATCGCGGTATGGCAAGTGCTGTTGTCGGCGGTAGTGCTGCTCGCAATGACGGCGCTGGCCTGGTGCCTGCCGACGCGGCGCAACCTTCTGGTCGGCTGGCTCTGGTTCTTGGTCACGCTGGTTCCGGTCATCGGCCTGGTGCAAGTCGGAGATGCCGCCATGGCCGACCGCTACGCCTACATCCCACTGATTGGCATCTTCTTCATGATCGCGTTCGGGCTGGTTGATTGGGCCAAGAGAGTCAATCCCTCATGGGTCGTGGCGCCCGCTGCACTGATTCTCGTTGCGTTGGCGTTGGTGACCCATCGCCAGATCGGATACTGGCAGAGCAACGTCGACCTCTGGTCGCACGCGCTCGCGGTCACGCATAACAACTTCATTGCGGAAGACAATCTCGGCGGAGCGCTCATTCTGGAGGGAAAAGAGGAAGACGCGCATCTGCATTTTGAAGCGGCGGCGCGCATCAACCCGAAGGATCCGATGAGCCGCAGTAACCTGGGAGCGTACTTTCAAACGCATAACCAGATGCGCGAAGCGATCGCGCAGTACGAAACTGCGGTCAGCCTGACTTCAGATCTTGGCCTGCTCGGCCAAACCTACGCCAACATGGGCGCGGCGCATCGCGTACTCGGGGAAGACGAACAGGCGCAGATGGACTTCGAGCAATCGCTGCACCTCAACCCCAACCAGTTCAACGCGTGGCTCGGGATGGGACTGTTGGCGCGCAAGCAAGGCAAACTTGACGAAGCGATCAGGGATTTTTCGCGCTCTTTGGAGGTGCAGCCAACCGCGCAGGCCTACCTCGAACTCGGCCGCGTCTTGGTGCAGGCAGGGCATAAAGCGCAAGCACTCCAAGCCTATCAGCAGGCGCTGAAAATCTCCCCTGACTTCGCGGAAGCACAGCAGGAGTCGGCCGCTCTGCAGCGTCAGAAGCCGTGAAGGCGCAATTTCCAGAAGCCGGTGCTAGCTTTTCCTGGAAGTCACCGCGAAAAATGCAGCGGCTTCCTGCTCTACGTGCTTACTACCACAATGTGGGCACTTAATATCTTCCTTGTCGTGCTCGTTCAGAGTGAGGACAGTTTCGAAGGGTTTATGACAATCGAGGCAAACGTAATCGTAAACGGGCATGGGGACCTCCCGTAAGAATGCCGTTGCGAGGATTGTATCGCTAGCGGACGTGGAACAGCCAACTCTGATTGCTCTCGCTGAGGGGACAGCAAACCCTATCCGCCTCCCACGGCCCTCAGAGGGGCAGGCTCCGTGACTCTGGTGGATTGGTCGCCAACTACGGGAATGGTTTGCACGGATACTACGAATGGACTCAGTCTAGGGCTGAAGCGCTCGCGGAGCTTGAGTCCTGGTTGTTCCACCAGGTGGTGAGACGCGGCGGCGAGCGCCAGAGACAAGACGAGGTTGAGAGGAAACGTGGTCCAAGCGGCGGCCGACGAGCGATCCAGAAACAGCTGTTGCCACAGGTAGAGGCTGTAGCTGATGGCGCCCAGACACATCACAGGCAGCGAATTCAACAGCGCATAGCGCCTCTCCATCACGTGTCGGAGCGAGAGGGCGATCCCCAAGTGCAGGGCGCTCAGCCCGATGGTCTGGTAAATCCGGCTATTCCAGAACTGAATAAGGGGCAGTAGGAATGTGGCTGCGGGCACAACGAGGAACCAGCGACTGGCCAGTGCGGACTGAAATCGTTTGAGTTGGGGCTCGAGCAGGGCCACGGCGGCGCCCATCGCAAGGGCGTCCATGAAGACGGGGAAGGGATGTTCGAGTCCGGCCCGTCCCCAGAGCAGCCAGAACAACAACCGCAACGGCGGACCCGCCGCTACCGCAGATCCTACGATCCAGAGACGATTGCTGAAGAACAGCAGCAGGCAAAGCGGCCAAACCAGGTAGTACTGCTCCTCCACTCCCAGCGACCATAGATGACCGAGCACGTGGCTGCCGTGCTGGCAGTAGTTGACCGTATAGGTGAGTGCAGTGGCGATGTTCACGCCGGAGAGAACTCGCCAGTGAGTCGCGATTGCCACCACCATGAACGCGTACGCAGCGGGAAAGATGCGGTATGCGCGGCGCGCATAGAAGCGCCTCAGGAGGATGGTGCCGGTAGTGGATCGCTCCTTGGCCAGTTGTCCGGTGATGAGGTATCCGGAGAGAACAAGAAAGATGCGTACGCCCAGGTTGCCGTAGCGCTCGACTACCAGCGAGTGGAAGCAATGATGCGTTCCAGAGAGATGCGCCAGTACCACGAAAGTGATGCAGACTGCACGTAAACCCTGCAGGGAATGGATGCGCATATCGCGGGCGAAGACAACTCTCCTGAGACTGAGCACAAAGACAGTCATCCGGAGAGTACCGGAGGGGTGCGTCAGATTCTTGTGACAACCATCACGGTGCAGGTGTGGAAAAGTCGGTTTTGGGAATACTGCTGAAGGGCCGGGGGAACTACCTCCCCGGCAAGTTCAGAATGACGCTTGCCGGGGAGCATCAGGATGTTAAGACGAGAACAGGCTACTTCGCGGAGATGTCGACCGAGGCGCGGGTCGATTCCCAGTCAATCTGCAGGGTGCAGCCGCTACCGGACTTGGCATAGCCGATGGTGAAGTTCTCGACGGGCGACGGAAGTGCTGAGACTTTCATGTCTACGCGGGCCAGCTCGTCGCCCTCGTACGAGTACGGGATGCCCCACTCGCCGGTTTTCTTGTTGATGATCAGGACCCACTTGTCAGCTTTTGGGACGGTGAAGAGCGTATAGCTGCCAGCGGGTACTGCTTTTCCGCCGACCACCAGGTCGTTGCTGGCGAAGAATGTGGTGGCTTCGTTCGCGCCGGTACGCCATACCTCACCGAAGGGAACCAGACCACCGTAGATCTTGCGGCCTTTCATGCGGGGGCTGGAGTAGTCGGTCTTGATGGTCTTGCCGGATCCGAGATCGCACGACGCGGAAGCGGCCGGGCTGGGCTTGCCCTGGCAGGCGGCGAAAATGCTAAGTGTGAAAATCAGTCCGGTGACGAGTGCAAACTTCTTTTGCATGGTCTCTCCTTTTGAGTAACGGGCGGTATTCAAGAGCTTTGACGTCCGAGAAGGGATTATGTCAGCGGAGCCCATTATGCTCCCCGCACAGCTGAAGTTACAATCATCCGATGCCAGTATTCGATGACAAGCAGGACGAGCTGGAACATTACGAGACCATGATGGGCGTGCCTCGCGGCCGCCTCGCGGTCACAATGGACATGATCACCGACGCCATGGCGCTCGTCGGCCAACACGGCGTCTATTGCCAGAGCCAGCGCTGGCCGGGCAAGCCCGTGATGGACATCCAGATCATCATGAAGAGCCTGACCGACGCGAAAGAGCTGATCCAGAGCGTGATGCAGGAGCTAAAAGAAAAGCGCTGACAAATGACTAGCGTCGCCGTGTCGATCCTTCGTGTCCATTGCGGCTTAGGGTTTTACGATCACCATCACCACAGCGTGGGACGCGACTGCGGCAGAGAATTCCCCCGTGAACTTTCCCAGGTCCTTGTGCTGCCAGAGGTCTCGCACCGAGGCGCTGATGCCGGCGGGATATCCGAGATCCTGCCAGTTCGCGGAGATTTGCTGTTCGGAGCCGCTGCGATTCAGCAGGATCACGGCGCGGCTGCCGTCCTTTAGTTGCTTCGACCAGACTTCGAGGTCGCCGTTCTTTGCGACCCGCTCGCCCTCGCGTCCAAGGGCGTCTTGGTCCACTGCGATGACTTCCTTGTTGGTGAGAATGTCGTGAATCTCGGGCCGCATACTGCGCAGGTCGTTGCCGGCGATGAGTGGGGCTGCCAGGAGCGCCCACAGGCTGAAGTGCGAGCGGTACTCCGTGTCGGTCATTCCGCCGTTGCCGACTTCGAGCATGTCAGGATCGTTCCAGTGCCCCGGTCCTGCGAAAGACTGCAAGCCAACCTCCTGATCGAGAATGGCCATCACGCCGCTGGAGCAGCACCCGCCGTCGGGCCATTTCTCCTGGCCCCCCCAACGATCTTGAATGTCGCCCGTACTTCGCCACAGGTTTCCGCCTACTTCCTTTCCCCACAGCCAGGGCTTGGCGGTGCCCCATTCGCAGATGCTCAGAACAATGGGACGACCGGCAGCGTCGAGAGCGGCGCGAATGTTGGCGTACGAAGCCTTGGCATCTTGTGTCGTCGTGTTGCACCAGTCATATTTCAGATAGTCGACGCCCCACGCCGCGTATTGCACGGCGTCCTGATATTCGTGGCCGAGCCCGCCGGGACGGCCGGCGCAGGTCTTCGATCCCGCGTCAGAGTAGACGCCGAATTTCAATCCGAGCGAATGAATGTAGTCGCCGACGGCTTTCATGCCATGGGGAAAACGCTGCGGGTCGGCGACGATGTTGGCACTGGCGTCGCGACTCACCTGCCAGCAGTCGTCGATGTTGACGTAAACGTAGCCGGCGTCTTTCATGCCTGACTTGACGACCGCGTCAGCCATGCCCTTGATCATGTCTTCGCTGACGTTGCAGCCGAACTTGTTCCACGAGTTCCATCCCATGGGCGGAGTAAGGGCGAGATTCGCGGACGGAGCAGCTTTTTCTTGCGCAAGCAGGCCGCTCCCTGAAATCACAGCACAAAAGATTATGGCAATCACAAAGCGGATTGTTTTCATGCAGACGTTTTACCAGAAGTTCCCTGAGATTGGTACCCGAGCTGGTCGGTCCTGCGTAACGCGAGTCTCCGAACTGATCGTCCGGCACGCGGATTACGGTATCTGGAACGTTCCCACCGTTGTGAGATTGCGTGAGGAGTTGCCCAGGTAGACGGTATAGGTTCCGGATGCGACCAGCCATGATTGACTTCCCACATCCCAATACGACAGTGGATGAGACGAGTCGCTGGCCTTTACCTGGATCGTCTCGCTCTGCTGTTGGCCGGCGGTTAAAGACACCTTCTGCCATCCGACCAGGCGTTTTGCCTCGCCGGTGCCCGCAGGGAAACCCAAGTACACCTGAGCAACTTCCGCGCCCGCTCGTGTCCCTGTGTTCTGCAGATCGAAGCTCACCTGAAAGCTGGAACTGTTTCCCGAGATCGTAGCGGTCAGTTGAGCATTCGTGATTGAGAATGTGGTGTACGAGAGTCCGTAGCCGAAGGGAAAGAGCGGCGTGAGGCCTTTCGAGTCATACCATTTGTAGCCGACGTTGAATCCGTCGATGGTGTAGTCGACCGGGAACGGTGTGGTGGCGTCTGGGGGCGTCGCAATAGCTGGACGTGGCAGGTCACTGACGCGCGCAGGGAACGTCATGGGAAGTTTTCCCGACGGATTGACACTACCGAATAGGAGGTTAGCGATCGCCGGGCCGCCGTTTTGTCCCGGATACCAGGCTTCCAGAACTGCCGGAACGCTAGCCAGCCAGGGCAGCACTTTTGCACCGCCGTTCTCCATGACGACGATGGTATTAGGATTGGCTGCGACGACGGCGCTGACGAGCGCGTCTTGATCGATGGGAGCGGCGTGAATCACGTCGGTGAAATTCAAGCTCGGGACGTCCATCCCTTCACTTTCCCACTGGCTGACAAAAACGATAGCTACGTTGGAGGATGCCGCCAGAGCCGCAGCAGATGTGGCGTTGGTGCCGTCATTGAATTGCACGCTGGCGCCAGGGGCTTTGGTTTGGATCGCCGTGAGGGGAGAGGAGGGATCCCAGACTACCTGCGACCAGCAGGGCGGGCAGGGCTGGCCTTCGACAAGGGCCGGACCGCCGACCGGATGCACCTGCGCCGATCCTCCGCCGGAGAGTACGGCGGTGTCAGCATGCGATCCGATCACCGCTATGGACGTCAGCGACGTCCCATCAAGCGGAAGCACGCCCGTGTTCTTCAATAGAACCGCACCTTGCTCCTCGACTTCCTGGGCAATCGCAGCATCTGCAGCGCCGTTGATAGGCTGAATGGCCGGCGGGTGGTCAAAGATGCCGACGGCGAACATGGCCCGCAGAATACGGTGAACCATGTCGTCGAGGCGCGACTGCGGAACCTGTCCGCTCTGCACGGCTTGTTTGAGCGGCGCGTCGAAATAGATGTTTTCCGGTTGCTCCTGGTCAAGGCCGTTCACTGCCGAACTGACGGTGCTGTGAGTCGCGTCCCAGTCGGACATGACGAAGCCAGAGAATCCCCAGTCTCCCTTGAGGACTGTGTTCAAAAGATAGGAGTTCTCACAGGCGTACGTGCTGTTGAGGAGATTGTAGGAACACATGACGGACTGAACATTCGAGTCCTTGATCCCGATTTCGTAGGCCAGCAGGTCGCTCTCACGCGCCGAACGATCGTCGATCTGGATGTCTGCCGTGGTGCGACCGGTTTCCTGGTCGTTGAGGGCGTAGTGCTTGATGCCGGCGATCACGTACTGCGCTTGAATTGCCGTCAGATGTGCGGCCGTGATCTTCCCGGCGAGCATCGGGTCTTCGCCCTTGGTCTCGAAGGTGCGTCCGTCGCGCGGTTCGCGGCCGGTCAGGTTGACATTGCCTCCGAGGTTCACGTTGACACCGAAAGCGCGCATTTCTGAGCCAATGACCTGGCCGTACTTGGAAGCCTCGTTCAGATCCCAGGTAGCGGCGCTCGCGATCGACGAGGGAAGCGCGGTGGCCGGTCCAACGCCGTTGCCGACCCCGACGCTGCCGTCGGCGAAATAAAGATCGGGAATGTTGAGCCGTGTGATGCCCGGGATCCAACCTCCACCGCCGCGCGGCAGAGAATGATTCCACCAGTCAAGGGCGGCACCGCCGTGCACCAACTGAATCTTCTCGTCAAGCGTCATCTGCCCGACAAGATAGTCGGCACGTTCGTCCGGAGTCGCAGTCGGCGGCGGAGGAGTTGTTTGGGTCGAAGGACTGCTCCCGCCGCAAGACATCGCCATCATGAGTAAGGCGAGACCGAGAACCACGGGAATACTCCGCAGGGGTTTCAGCATCTCTCGTGTCAAACGGTCAAAGAAATCTGCCTTTCCCATACTCTTCCTCACACATGATCGGGATGACTCACAGGCACCAGAATAATCTTCTTGAAGTCACTGCGGGAGTGGGGTGTTCTGAGTCACCAGGTATCGTGATTTCGAGCACTCGAACTCCGCCATGTTGAGCAGATGCCGCGGTGTCCAGCAATTCGATTTACAATCCTCGCTTGCCGTCCTTTGTGTCTACAGGTTGTATCCAACGGAGGAAGTTCATGCGCGAAATCCGGATTCCATTCCTATTGGTAGTCGCTTGCGGCCTGTTTCTCGGTTGTGCTTTACCCGGTTGTGTCTGGGCGCAGGGCGCCGCGCCTCCTGTCGGAATCTTCCAAGGCTACGCGGATGTCGGCACAGTCCTGCACGCGGGTTCAGTGGACTACGATGCTGCGAAGAAGACCTACACCATCAGCGGCAGCGGCGAGAACATGTGGTCGGTGGCCGATGCGTTTCAGTTTGTGTGGAAGAAAATGTCGGGCGACGTGACGCTGACCGCCGACATCGGATTCCTGACGAAGACTGGAAATGAGCATAAGAAGGCTGTGCTGATGCTGCGGCAGAGTCTGGATGCGGATTCGGTGTATGCCGACGTGGCACTGCATGCCAGCGGCCTCACCTCGCTGCAGTTTCGCGACGAGAAGGGCGCTGTTACCCGCGAGATTCAATCGAATACTTCCGCGCCAAAGCGTCTGCGCATTGCCAAGCGCGGGGACTACGTCTATATGTCCGTTTCGTCGGAGGATGTCGATCCGCATCCGGCGGGCGGATGGCTCCGCGTTCCATTGAATGGTGAGTTTTATGTGGGGCTCGGGGTATGCTCGCACGACAAAGACGTCGTCGAAAAAGCGATCTTCTCGAACGTGGAACTAAGCCAGCCTGCAGCCGCCGCGGGCGAGCCGGCTCTCTACAGCACGCTCGAGACGGTTGCGATCGATTCCGCCGACCGGCGGGTTGCGTATCTTTCGCCCGGACGTTTCGAGGCTCCGAACTGGACGCGCGACGGCAAAGCTTTTCTCATCAACCGCAACGGCCGCATCGAGCGGCTGCCGGTGGATGGCGGTGCTCCAGCTGTGCTCGACACGGGATTTGCGATCCGCTGCAACAACGATCACGGCATTTCGCCGGACGCTACGCAGCTCGCTATCAGCGACAATTCCCAAGGCGACAAGGAGTCGATGGTCTACATTGTCCCCCTCGCGGGCGGCACGCCCCGCCGCATCACCGAGAAATCTCCTTCGTATTGGCACGGCTGGTCGCCCGACGGGAAGACGCTGGCGTTTGTCGGCCAGCGCAACGAAGAGTTTGATATCTTCGCGATTCCTGCGGCGGGCGGCGACGAGGTCAGGCTGACTACCGCTAAAGGCCTCGACGATGGTCCGGAATATTCTCCAGATGGCAAATACATTTACTTCAACTCCGTACGCACGGGCCACATGCAGATCTGGCGCATGAAGGCTGATGGAAGCGAGCAGGAGCAGGTCTTCTCCGACGATCTTAACAACTGGTTCCCGCACATTTCGCCGGACGGCCAGTGGATGGTCTTTGTGACTTTCGACGCTAGCGTCAGCGGCCATCCCGAAAATAAAGACGTCATGCTGCGGCTGATGTCGCTGGCGGACAAGAAGATTACAGTGCTGGCGAAGTTGTTCGGAGGGCAGGGAACCATCAACGTACCGTCATGGTCGCCGGACAGCAAGAAGGTGGCGTTCGTGAGCTACATGCTGATCCCTCCGGATCTCCAAACGGGAGCATCGCGTCCGCGGGGCGATCTGTCTGGAACGATTTCTCGCTTACGTCAGCAGACTCAGGTACCACTCCGCGTTCCTACGAAGCTCCCCGGAGTTGATACACAAGATCAGGTCTACCCTATTGTCAAGTCCGCTAACGATCTTGGGTACGTTCTTGTGCTGAGCGCCACGCCCGACTGCGAGGGCCAGCACCTCTGTTCGTATGGAACCTTGATTGGGACGACACGTCCGATCAGTGACATTGATGATTACGGACTTTTAGATCGGGAAAGAACACCGGTGAGTCTTGAGCATGGTGTGCGAGGTTACTTCTATGACTCGGTTTGCGCCGCTTACTGCAGCGATTCTTTGATCTTGTGGACCGAGGGCAGGTACCACTACCTGATCGGTCTTAAGGCGGGGAGACAGTCAGACCTGATCGCGACGGCCAACTCGACAATCGCAGCCGCCTACAGCCGCAAGGAACGATTGCTCGAATGAATGAATATCCCGTGCCGATCCGTCTGCCGGACAAATAGCTACTCCGGCGCCTTAAACGGCGATGCCGGCAGGCCGGCGCGATTGTAGAGATTGCAGGTTGGATTGGCGGCCCATCCGTAGCGCACCGAGACCGGCGCAATCACGGTTGCGCTCGAAACCACTACCGACGTGCCGTCGATCTTCGCTTCGGCAGGAGAATACTTGCCGTCGGGTCCAGCTACTTCGAAGCCGGTCAGCTCCGGACCCTTGGCGTTGAGTCCATCCGCGTGATCGAACCAGACTCTCAGCGCATGTTCCTCGGTCGTGACCTGTCGATAGAGCGGGCCTGACCACTCGACCTTTTCGCCGTAGGCCAGAGCGCGGGCCGCGAGCGACAAGCGGACTCCTACGTCGTGTTTGTTTTTGGGATGGATGTCAACCGCGTCGCCGATATCGATGGTGACGGCCATTCCGGTATTCCGGAGCTTTAGGGTTTTCCGCTGTGCGTCGCGAACTTCGGGCCAGCGACCATCCGGCTCGGTATTCCAGTTCGCAATTTGAACGAAGAGGAAGGGGAAATCGCCTTCGCCCCATGCCTGCCGCCAGCTTTCGATCATGGTTGGAAAAAGGTGAGCATACAGAGGCGCTCTCTCTCCGCTGTTGGCTTCGCCCTGATACCAGATCACGCCGCGAATCGCGAAAGGAGTGAGCGGAGCGATCATCCCGTTAAAAAGCGCGGAGGGCGCCCACGCCGCGAAGTCGGGATGCCAAGGCAGGTCCGGTTCGGCCTTTCCCTCAGCCTTGGCGCGGGCGATGGCTGCCTGTTCTTCCTGTTGCAAGTGCAACCGGGTGGTCGATTCCTTGTCGACCGTCTCGGATCGCGCCGCGAAGACTGGCATGAGAGCTGCGTCGTCAGAGAGGCTTCGCAAGCTGGTCCACGACTCCGCGGGAGTTCCTCCCCAGAACGATTCGATCAGGCCGATAGGCACGTTGGTTTTTGACTGCACCTCGCGGGCGAAATAATAGGCGACGGCCGAGGAGTTGGCCACGGTGTCAGGAGTGCAAGCGGTCCACGTCTTTGCGTTCACCGAGGTCTGAGGATAGTCCGCGGGATGATGCTCCACACGGAAGATGCGAATCTTTGGATATTGCGCCGCCGCGATTTCGGCCGCTGCGTTGTTGAGCTCCGTCATGGGGAATTCCATGTTGGACTGCCCGGATGCGACCCAGACATCGCCGACTAGGACATCGTTGAGGGTGAGCGTGTTCGTTCCCTTTACCAACATCGGAAACGGACCGCCGGCCTCCCCGGGCGAGAGATAGACGCTCCAGCGGCCAAGGTCGTCGGCGGTTGCAGATCGCGTCTCGCCGCGAAATGTGACGGTCACCGCTTCTTGTGGTGACGCCATTCCCCACACGTGGACCGGCAGGCCGCGCTGGACGACCATGTGATCAGCCAGCACTGTGGGGAGCGTGACTTCGGCGTGGGCGCGGCTTGCGAAGGCCAGCGACAGGGTTAAGGAAAGCAGACAGCCCACAATGTGCAAGTGCGAGCGCGTGAGACTGCGTTCACTCATGTCTTCTCTTTACCTCGTTCCGGGTATTGATTGTTTTCCAGATCGCAGAGCGTCAACGGCCGACTTTTTCATCGAAGAACTTCGCCATCAATTCCAGCGCCTCTTTTGTTTCGGGCAGCTGAAAGTGATACCAGAAGGCGTGGGGCAAAGCCTCGAACACCACCAGTTGCGCGTCGTCCCCGGCACCCAGCAAGGCGCGATGAAAGATCGTGGTTCCGCTCAGTAAGATGTCGCGCGAGCTGGTCACGAGCAGAGTCGGGGGCATGCCATGCAGATCGGCGAAAAGTGGCGACAGCACGGGATCCTTGCGATCCGTCTTGCCTACATAGGCGTCGTCTGGCAGGTGATTCGGATCAATCGGAGTCATCTCGCCGGGAAAACCATTGAGGGTGAAAAGTTGCCAAGAGTCGCCAGGGCGGCTGAAGTCTGCGAGGCCAGAGAAGATTCCGAGTGCCGAGGGAAGAGGCAACCCCAACTGTTTGAGCTTCACCGTGACCTGGGCCGTAAGTATCGCGCCCGCTGACGTTCCGAAGATTCCGATGGCGTTCGGCTTATAGGTCTTCAGGAGTTCTTTGTAGACGGCGACCACGTCGTCGACGGCGGCTGGGAAGGGATTCTCCGGCGCGAGACGGTAATACACCGACACGATTTTGGTCTTTGCCAGGTTCGCGATGGGGATGCCCTCAATCAGAGAGCCGGAATCTGAGTTGAATCCGCCACCGTGCAGGTTGATCAGGACGCGATTGCGATTCGCTTCGGGCGTGCTAAGGGGAGTGATGATGTCGGTGCGCACGCCCGCGATGCTCGTCTCCTCAACATTTGCGGGATAGTATTTGCGCGCCTCTCCTGATCCGAATTTACGCCATTCATCGGTCCGCGCTCGCCGCTCCGCCAATGTCTGCGGTCCGTACTTCTGCTGGGTTAGCGAAACCAGCCACTGCTGGGACTCAGGACTGATGGTGAGTGGCATGGGTACGACGCGAGTGATGTGCGCGGTGTGATCGGCGTCGAAGGTGGCGGAATCCTGGGGCTGGGCAGTCGACTGG
>Ga0265338_10006032_pt1 | contig 15564 bp, 18 predicted proteins | sample 42126metaG_FD_193579 | JGI IMG/M metagenome (GOLD analysis project Ga0265338, IMG submission 193579) | Rhizosphere microbial communities from Carex aquatilis grown in University of Washington, Seatle, WA, United States - 4-21-26 metaG | ecosystem: Host-associated > Plants > Roots > Rhizosphere... | reverse complement strand
GGAGAAAGGCATCTTATGAATTATCTTGAATTATTTTTAACTGCGATAACCGCTCTTCGATCAAACGCCTTGCGTACTGCTTTGACAATGCTTGGTATTGTCATTGGTATCGCATCAGTTATTCTCATTGTGGCGATTGCACAAGGTGCTACTGCGTCGATTACCTCTCAGGTGTCATCATTGGGATCAAATCTCCTTACCATAAGTCCCGGTACACAATCACGCGGTCCTGTTTCAAGCGGAAATAGTGTCAAAACATTAACATATGCTGATGCTCAGGCGATTGAACAACTTCCTCATGTTGCGGCTGTCTCAGCTACTGTATCAACTAGTCAACAAGTTGTAGCTAATGGTCAAAATAAAAATCTTACAATTCAAGGAGTACAGGAAGGATACCAGACTTCTCAATCTCTTACTATCGACCAGGGTCGCTTTATCTCCACAGATGATGAGGCTGGGTTGGCAAGAGTAGCTGTTTTGGGACCAACTGTGGTAACGGATCTTTTTGGGGAAGGTGCAAATCCCGTTGGGCAGAGTGTTGAAATAGGTTCTAAATTCTTTCGTGTTGTGGGCGTAACTCAAGCAAAAGGAGGAAGTGGCTTCTCCAATCCAGATGAAGCTGTATATATTCCTGTTACAACAGGAATGACTATCCTTCTTGGACAGAATTATGTTTCCAATATTCAAGTCAGTGTTGATGATGCAACAGAAGTAAGCAACACCTCGGATGCAATAACTAATCTGCTTTTGGAAAGACATAAAATTACCGATAATGCAAATGCTGATTTTAGCGTACAAAACTCGCAGAGTGCATTAACTACGCTGAATACAATTACAAATTTACTCACTATTATGCTTGCTGGTATAGCTGGCATTTCGTTACTGGTTGGAGGTATTGGTATTATGAATATTATGTTGGTAACAGTAACGGAACGGACAAAAGAAATCGGACTATTAAAAGCAATTGGAGCAATGCGAAGTGATATTCTCACACAGTTTTTAATAGAATCAATTGTGTTAACATTGTCAGGAGGAATCATTGGGATCATAATTGGAGTATCTCTCGCATTTGTCGTAACAAAGATTGTGAGTATCCCGTTTGTTATCTCAATCTATTCAATTCTGCTTGCTGTAGGTGTATCAACGGTTGTGGGTGTACTCTTTGGCATATATCCTGCACAGCGTGCGGCAAAACTATCTCCAATTGATGCATTGAAGTATGAATGATAAAATAATTTTATTAAAAAGTAAATTTGAGAAAATTAAACATTTCCTGAGATAATTTTCTTGAATAAATTCTTCGCATAATCTCAAGACTATTGATTTGCGATAAGATATTCAGACTACCTTCCCATAGAATTTCCCGATCTATGATTGCTAATTTACGGTGATGTCCCCCACTTTCAATTAGCACTTGAATACCCATATTTTCAAACATTCTGATTCCAAGTTCTGACTGTATAGTCATAATTTTGTCGTGTTCTCGTGGATCTCGAGTAATAATAAAAATGGATATATTTTTAGTTTTAAGAAGAGCAAAAATAGATAAAAGTGTTTTTACCCGTTTTACAGTTATAAACGGACTCTCAATAATGACTTCTTTTGTTGCGATTTGTAAATCATTAATAAATTGCTGATAAAAAGTCTCTTCGTTATACAGCGATGATACAAATAACTCTTGAAGCTGATGCTCACTATGTGTACCCTTATTACTCCCTCTCATTTGTGTTTCTCCTTTTTCTTAAAATGAGCAATTGCAGTACATATCAATTTTCTCTCTTCAGCTTCAGATGATATAGTTTGATAGGTTCGAACATCGTTCCACATGGGGTACACACTATTTTTATTAAAATTTAGCCTCATTTTTTTTGACTTTTTTAAATATTTAATATAGTAATTTATTTTAGCCTCAAAAATTGGTTCGAGTCCCGTTAAGGTCAATAACATCAAATTTTTGCATTCGTCATTTTTCACTAAACCACTCAAGAATTTGAGGAAACACATCAAAAGCATTAAAATGTGCCTTTTGGGATTCTATTATTAGTCTGACGTTTGGATTAGGCATTCTTGCTTTAAGACGTCTCGCATGATATACCGGCATGAGTACGTCTTCTTCTCCATGCCACAGAACCGTCGGTACCGTATTCCCCTCCAGATTAATGCCCCAATCATTATGTAGCGCAAGTGTTAGATCAAACCATGCTTCATAAGCTTGAGGACTACGCATTGCTTCACGATATGCTTCCATTTGTTTATGATAATTATCACCTTTTTCAATTGCTTTTTTATCGTATTCAGTGAGAATTCCCCATAAATAATCTCTTAAGTAATATTCAGGATCTTCTTGAGACCTTCTAACTATTTCTCTTCTTTCTTGATTTATGTTTTCGTTTAATGGATTACTATAAATGCGTACATTTTCTTCAGTCATTGCTTGATACCAACCTTTTCCTGCCTGAGGATTAATTCGGTCTTCATCGTCTTTCGGCGAAGGTGTACACATTGTAGCAGCTTTTCGAAAACGATCCGGCATTGCTGTAGCACATGCAAGAGCATAGGTGCCGCCTGCTGAACGACCTGCTATGCACCATTTTGAATCTGGATCAAAATGATCCATTATTGCTTGTACATCTGGTACTATATCTGCAATTGCATGATCCTTACGTCTTGGGGTATACCCCATCCGTACGGATCAATTGAAAATAATCGAATATTTAGCTGATGAAGTGTGGATTCATTTACTATTAGGGGACCTGTACGGCTGCCGTGTGTCCCAGGGATTAATAAAACTGGTTTACCATTTTTAGGTCCATATTCAGCTACAGCAATAGTATTATTGCCTGGAGTTTCAATTATTTGAAGTAGTTCAGGACGGCATGCCCCAAATTCTATTCCAAACTGTTTTGCTTCTTTCATAAAGAATGAGTATATCAAATCAAGCATGGTTTTACTATGAGATTAAGATTTGCATATTTTAGTGAAAAGTTCCGGTGTGTTTATATTTTTTTCCTTGTAATTCAGTTCATTCTGTTTCTTTTTTTTAAAATATGAGAAGACATCTGCTAGTAAATATTTTTCTTCAGGTGTAATTGATATAGTTAGATAGGTTCGAACATCGTTCCACATGGGGTACTGATCAAAAGGAGTGTGGATAACCGCTTCAAAAAAATACAAAAGAAGTTCGAGCCGATTATTTTTACGCTAGTTCAGCCTCATTATTAAGTTCGAGTCCCGGAGGGGCAGCTGACAGATTTGCTATACTACTTTTATGACCTCTTCAGAGAATATCGTTATTCGAGAGCTTGACTTTAAAGAATGGGAACAGTTCAAAAATATTCGGTTATATTCTATAAAAGAAGAACCTTTAGCATTTGGTTCAACATATGATGCAGAATCTCAAAGGACACCTGAAGAATGGAAAAATTTATTAACAGCAAAAGAACGGAATTGGTTATTTGCTGATAATGGAAATAGATTGATAGGAATAATTGGAACAATTCAAAATTTTAGGAATGAAGGGAATCATATAGCTTATATTGTTGCTTTCTTCGTAGGATCAGCATATCGAAAGCAAGGGATTGGAAAACAACTATTAGAAGCAATTATTCAAAAACTAAAAAAGAATCCTGAAATAACCTCAATAAGATTAGGAGTAACAATAACACAAAAGGATGCTCTAAAATTTTACGAAGATTCAGGATTCAAAAAAATTTATATAAGAAAAAATGAAGTAAAAGTTTTTGATAGATATTATGATGAGTATGAGATGGAATTAGTAGCATACTAGATAACGTCTGAGAGTCTTTTGATTCCCTATCTGAGAATAATACAGGCATTTTATTTAGTATATCTTTATATTACATAAATGAATTTCGTTAAAAGAATTCAGGGTATGATTGCTATTTGTATAACCAAGGTTTCAGTACTTTTTGTGTGAGATAAGGCATAATCCAATAGGTTAAGAGAATTGGTGCAATTATCGGTAAAACTGCCGCACGGAAAACGCTCGGCCAAGTTATAATGTACGGTGTGACAAATAGTGTAAAAAGCAAACTTAGCGGATAGAGTCCAATAAATGTTGTTGTTACCATTTTCCATTTTGACGGTGCAGAAGTAGCAATACCTGGAAGATTAAACCAAGTTTCTAGTCCTGTTGCTTCTGCATTGGTATTAATGCGAGCAATTTTGTATATCGGCTTTATTAACTTACGGCGTTCCTGGGAATTGAGCCAAGTATGCATATTATCAGCACTATCAAACCGCAATACTGTATAGAAGTTATTTTTACTTGAGGGCGATTGTAGTGTCGTCACTCCCATATGTCCGGGGAATTGTCTGGCGACTTTATGTACCTCATGCATCCCATCTTTAAATATTTGCTCTTTGCCGGGTTTGACAATCCAACTATATATAGTTGTAACTGGCTCACTGAAAATGTTTACCTCTTTTGCCATTTTTCCAAGCTTTCCCTACTTATTTTGATAGGTCTTACTTAATATTCTAGAATACGAATTATACTTTGGCAATAATTAAACTAATACTATCTATACAGTACTAGCTTTTATGTAGCGGCATAAGCGCTTTTGCCCACTTATGAAGTTCTTCAAGCATTTTTTTCGCTGCTTGTTCATGCTTTTCTTCCGGCTTAAACGTTATTATTGCTGGTCTGTAAACACCCACAAGATTAACCATAATGGGTATTGGCATCATACTGAGATTAGTAAAAAGAAGTCTTTCTGTTTGAATAGCTCGCACAGCTCCAGTTCCTCCATAGCCGACAAAGGCAGCTGGTTTATATTTCCATTCATTCTGCAGAAAATCTATAGCATTAAGTAGTGAAGGTGGCATTGTGTAATTATATTCTGGCGTCACAATAATAAAAGCATCAGCAGCATCTATCCTTTTACTCCACTGTTTAGTATGCTCTTTCGTATAATTACCCAGCATAGGAAGATTTGGTTCATCATACATTGGTAGATTAATCTCTGCAAGATCTGCAACAGATACATCAAAATCTGAATGTTCAGCGGCATAATCTGCTATCCATTTTCCTATTTGATCACCTATTCTCCCCGGTCGAGTGCTAGCAATAATGATTTCTAATTTCATATGACTTTTATTGTTACTAAGCAATAATACACCAAATACTTCATTATGTAAAGTAGTTACATTAAATGAAGCATATACTAAATTAAAAAAACTTAAGTTTATACTAATAATTACTGTAAAAAATTCCAATATCGTACCCATAGGGTATCAAGATCCGCCGCTTCGAAGAAGCAAGTGCTTTTAGAGTAAAGGCTTGCCAGCTATATGCAAGAAACAAAGAATACTTACAACTTTTTTACTTATTTATTTTAGTGTTATTACACAATAAAGTTGCTGATCTGTTATTATTTAATAAATCATATAATGAAGAGCAATCAAGGCACTACCGGAAGTATACTTATTCTTATTTTATTAAGTATGGCTCAGTTTATGGTTGTCCTTGATTTTTCTATTGTCAATGTTGCCATTACCACAATACAAAAAGAACTTCATTTTACTCAAGCTAATCTGCAGTGGATTATTACATCGTATGCCTTAACATTTGGCGGTTTATTACTACTGGCAGGTGGAATCGGTGATTTATATGGTCGAAAACGGATACTTATTATCGGTCTTATACTCTTCAGCATCGTTTCACTTATTGGAGGGTTAGCTCAATCACAACTTATGCTTATAATTTCACGAGCAGTACAAGGTATTGGTGCAGCTCTTATTATGCCATCAGCAATGGCAATTATAACTTCAATATTTACATCGCAACGAGAAAGACAAAAAGCGTTATCTGTGCTTGGAGCAGTAGGATCAAGCGGTTTTGCAGCAGGTGTATTTCTAGGAGGTGTATTAACTGCAACCCTTGGTTGGCGCTCTATATTCTTTATCAATATTCCTATCGGAATTGCAGTTGCATTATTGGCATATAAACTTATTCCTGAAACAACAAATAAAGGTATAAAACCCAAACTTGATATAGCAGGCGCAACGACGATAACATTGGGACTTACTGCGTTTATTTATGCCGTATCATCAGGTGGAGAAAGAGGTTGGTTTTCTACTGATATAGTATTTTCATTTTTAATTGCAATCGTATTTTTGGTAAGTTTTGTTATTATTGAACGTAAGACTAAAAATCCTCTCCTTCCCTTTACAATGTTTAAATTACCTTCTCTTAGGGGTGCAAATATTAGCGCGTTTCTCTGGTTTGGTGCTTTTTCAACAGTGTTTCTTTTATTATCACAATATTTGCAAGATATTTTACACTATTCGGTGCTTGTAACGGGGTTAATGTTTTTGCCTATGGGCATTGCAATGTTTATTATGGCAAGTTATTTATCTTCAAAACTTATGAATCGATTTAACACTAAACCAGTAATTATCGCAGGGTTTATTCTTGGAGCAATTGGTCTTTTTCTTCTTACGACACTTCCGGCAAATGGCAACTATTGGCAAAATGTCTTTCCCGGTATGATCCTCCTTGGTCTTGGTGGTGGAACGAGTTTTGTAGGCTTGTTAGTTGCCTCTGTTGCCGGAGTTTCGGCTGATCAGCAAGGACTTGCTTCCGGAATTATAAATACCTCTCGACAAATCGGATCAGCTGTTGGCATATCTGTGCTTATTGCAATTGAAGAAGTAGGTGCTCAAGGGATGCAAAGTACTTCAACTACTGAATTTACCACGGGCATTCACTATGCCTTTATTGGTGCATTGATTTTTGTCGTGTTAGGTATTATTTCAGCTTTCATTTTTATCAAAGAAAAAGAATGCGATTTTGTCATAAAGAGAATAGGTCCACAAAAAATTAGTAATAAAGTTATGTGTCTGCAATAATTAGCGTGTTTATGTTTATTCTTGCCATTTTAGGGATTATTATAATTCTCATTATATTAGTTGATGCTTTTGAAACAATAATTCTCCCGAGACGAGTTAGTCGACGATTTCGACTTGCAAGAGGATTTTATCGAATCACATGGCTTCCTTGGGTGAAAATTGCTACATATTTTCCATCAGAAAAGTTCAGACGAATCTATTTAGGAATTTATGGCCCACTTTCGTTGATAGTGCTTTTAGTTCTTTGGGCGATAGGATTGATAGTAGGTTTTGCTCTTTTTAACTTTGGGATGAATATAGATATTATAGTGAGTCATGGACCAAAAGATTTTATAACTTATTTATATGCCAGTGGTACTACATTTTTTACCTTAGGACTTGGAGACGTATACCCTGCAAAACATATTGGCAGAATATCTTTTGTAATAGAAGCCGGGACTGGATTTAGTTTTTTAGCAATAATAATCGGTTATTTACCAACACTATATCAAGCATTCTCGCATAGAGAGACACAGGTAACAATGCTAGATGCTCGGGCAGGATCTCCTCCTGCAGCTTTATTGCTTTTAAGCGTATATAAGGGAAAAGATATGGATAACTCACTTACACAATTACTTGAAAGTTGGGAGATATGGTGTGCTGAATTATTGGAAATACAGCTCTCCTATCCTGTACTTTCATATTATCGTTCGCAACATGATCGTCAGTCATGGCTCTCTACTCTGTCACTTATCCTTGATATTTCAGCACTAATTTTAGTAGGAGTTGGTAATGTTTCTAAACGGCAGGCACAATTTACTTTTGCAGTAGCACGCCATGCAGTGGTTGACTTAACACAAGTATTTCGTCTTACACCTCATTTCCCACAAATAGAGAGATTACCCGCAAAGGATTTGAAACACCTTCGGGAAATACTAAAAAAAAGGGGTATTATTCTTGCATATGGGAAAAAAGAAGATAAGTATTTTGAAGAGCTACGTAATCTCTACGAACCGTACCTCCAGGTTCTCTCAGAATATTTTCATATGCCACTCTCAACATTCTTTCCATCTGCGGAAAGTGAAGAAGAATGGAAGAGTACTCCATGGAAAAGGTTTTCTAAAAATATTGATAGAAGGCGTCCTAACGGTAAAATGTGATTACTTGAAGTTTGCAATACGATATTCTTACATATTTTTTAACTCCATCAGTTAATTTAGAGATATGAATAAAACAACAATTGGATTTATCGGAGCAGGTTACATGGGCAGCAGATTTGTGCAGAAACTTCTGGAAGCAGGACATACTGTTCATGTATACAACCGGACAATAGAAAAGGCAGAACCTTTGACAAAAATGGGTGCAATTTTAGAGGAATCACTTACGAATCTTGCTTCATCATGTCCACTTATTATGTCTTCTCTTTTTAATGATGAGGCTGTTGAAGAGACTTACTTAGGAAAAGATGGTGTTTTGGAACATGCTAAGAAAGGCACAGTTATTATTGAATTGAGTAGCATAAAACCTGAAACAGCACAAAAAATTTATAAACATGCAAAAAAGAAAGGAGTCTTCGTTTTGGATGCGGCTGTGTCAGGAAGCACCCCCACACTTGAAAAAGGAGAACTGCTTATCTTTGTTGGTGGAGATAAAGATATATATGAAAAATTCAAGAAATTGCTATCTGCTTTTTCGAAAATGTCTTTTTATATGGGAGCAAGCGGAAAAGGAGAAGCCATGAAACTTGTTGCTAATATTTTACTAGGAATAGAAATGGCTGCTCTTGCGGAAGCAGTGACGTTAGGCCAAACTTTAGGACTTGAAAAGAATAATATTATTGATGTCCTGGCTAATACGGCAGTCATTGCGCCTGGACTCATGGGAAAACTTGATAATATCAAGCGTGATGAGTATCCAACGCAATTTAAAACATCATTAATGAAGAAAGATCTAGATAATATTGTGGAAGAAACAAAAACACATAGTCTTACATTGCCTTTAGCAAATGCAGCAGATAAGGAATTTAAAGTAGCAATCAAAAAATATGCAGATCAAGATTTTTCAACTGTTTTTAAAGTTATCAAGTAAGTTATACATGTTTAGAGGGTAATGAATTATAAACAATACTATTTTTTAACCAAAATATTTATCGTAATTTAAAAAATTAAACATATGTTTTGTTAAGCTGGGGGAATGCAACCTTCTCATTATTTCCCGGGTATTATTTTGAGAGAGAATATTCAAACTTCCTTCCCACATAATTTCTCGATCAATCATGGCTAACTTTCTGTGGTGTCCTCTATCTTCAAGAAGCACCTGAATACCTATATTTTCAAACCATTGTATTCTAAGCTCTGATTGGATAGCCATTGTCTTATCATGTTCACTCGGGTCACGGGTAATAATATACATGGTAATATGTTTTGATTTGAGTTGAGTAAGTATCGATAAAAGTGTGTTTAACCGTTTCACTGTTATATAAGGACTCTCAATAATTACTTCTTTCGTAGCTTTTTGCAAATTGGTAACAAATTGTTCATAGAACGTATCTTCATTATAAAGAGATGATAAAAATAATTCCTGAGGCTGAATCTTATTGTGGATACCTATATTACTCCCTTTCATTTGCGTTCCTCCTTTTTCTTAAAGTATAATAAAGATGAAAGGATGATATTTTTTTCTCCAACCTTAAGTGATACAGTTTGATAGGTTCGAACATCGTTCCACATGGAGTACACAAAGATCATTATATGTAATTTAGCTTCAAAATTGGGTTCGATAAAGTTAGCTTAACGAATTGAATTTATAATTTTATCGATTTCTGAAGCTAAAAAGGTTCGAGTCACCCCAACCATGCCACGTCCTATAATTGCTTAGCGTCTACTTTTTTACTATAATTCTCATGTATGTCTAAAGATAATATCCGTAGTACTGGAGCAGTATTACTTATTGGAGGTGAAGGTAAAAGGCTTCGTTCACTAACTGCCCAGAGTGAAACTGGAGAAGTTATACTAAAGCCTTTATTGCCAATAGCTGGGAGAGAAATGGTTCTATACACCTTAGATCAACTAAAACCTCCAGTTGTACAACATTTAGTGTTTGCAGTACATCATAATGCAGATACTGTAAAAACATGGGTTGAAAATATTGATCTACCTCAAAGAAGAATAAGTTATTCCACTCAAAACGCACCTGGTGTTTTGGATGCGATAACATCCGGAGCCACTCATGTAACAGAAGATAGTTTTGTTACCGCAACTACAGATACAATACGATATGGACTTGATTTACAAAGAGCATTAAATTTTCACCAGAGCTCAGGGAGACTTGCAACCATGGTTGCCGGTTACACAAATAATTTATCTCGTGAAATGTTACTTACAGTAAATGATACTAATGGTCTCGTTACCCGCACCGAGGAGTATCCTTCAAGATACACAAATAAACCTGATGAATATGGGTCTGTCCATACAGGCTTTGTAATTTTAGATCAAGGAGCACTTGAATTTTTTGATCCAGCACATGATCCTGGAATGAATGGAGTTATTGACCCACTACGTGACGCAAATCAATTAGGAGCATTTGTTGATCCCAATATCGTGTATTTTAATGTTAACACACCAAACCAGTATAAAGAGGCAGAAGTATATTTAGCAGCACAAGTAGTCTCTAAACGATCTGAATATTCTAATGTCGCTTTCATCTAAAAATAAATACTTGTTGACAATATATTCCAACAAAGTTACTTAGATTTAAATATACTGATGTAATTGTTGATAAACCTCAACAAACGAGGTTAAAAGGGTTCGATAATCGTCAACACAGGTGTACACAAGGCTAAAATTTCATATTTTTTACACAAAAACCTCTTTTCGAGGCTACAAAAGGTTCGAGTCCCTCTAGGGTATTCAATAGTTGTATTGAATTTATTGCTATAGATGTCTTTTTAAGATAATATTAAATTGTCTAATATGGAGAATACTATTCCTGAAAGCGAACAGAAAGATATCCAGATTGAAAAACCTCGTTTCAAATTTAATAAGAAGTTTTATCTTATTGGATTCTCAATTATTTTAATTGTTATTTTCTCTTTTCTCATAAAATTTTGGTCAGATGAAGATATGCATCAAAAACAAATGCCATCCAAAATGTCTGCACCAATTACACATATTTCTAAACCAGGTACACCGTCCTATGCGAAGTCGGTTTATTTTCTAAACGGGACTCCATCAAGCACTACTCCGTCGGTGCAACCAACAATATTTCCAGTTTTACCTCCAAACGTCACAATAACAGGTGTATCACCATCTCTTACAAAAAGTGAGGTTACAGAACTTATCTCAAAACTTGTTCCAGGGAATCCTTCAAATGGATGGACTGAGTGTTCAATTTCTGAATGTCCTTTTACGCCACGTCTCACTACTGCATTAAATACTGCAATAAACTATGCTAATAAAATCGAAAAGGTAACCCCAAGTGCTTATACTTATTCTCCTGTTTTTCGTGAACAGAATAGCGGAAATCCAATTGTTGAATCTGTTACATCAATAAGTTATGGCAAGATTGATATAAAGATGTCCATAGGATCGGAAGATGCGACTCCTGAGTACGACTTAGTAGTTCTCTGGAATGGTAGTCAATGGCTTATTGATGATGTGCTATGTGATGGCAATAAATCTGAATACCACACTCCCTATCCACAAACTTGTACTTAATAGAATTTAATATATTATTGCTTTGTTTTTTCCAGAAAAAAATTAAACAGTAAGTGCAAAAGGATGGTTCATTTGTAATTTCTTGATCTCATTCCATCTTTGTCGGAGTTCTCCAATATAGCGTAAATCCTGAAAAGCGTGAATAATTGAAGGTAAATCAAAGGTTATATTAATCCAAGGCTGGGGGTACCAAGCTCATCAATATAAATTAATTTAATTTCTTCACGTTAATATACTTGATTATGACTTCCAATGTCATATAGCCAGATTTCATCGTCTTTTATTGTGTAGATAATTTTTATATCTCCTGTTATTGAAAATGCACGAAAACTTATCTTTTTTCCAATTAATTTATGATCTTTCAAAGATGGATCTTTAGGATTAGTGATAAACTTATTTAGTTGTTTTGTAAACTGTGAAGATAATTTAGGGTATGGTTTTATTCGCTTTTTATAATTTTTTAGAAAATCTTTATGATATTTAATTTTCATTTAGCTGCGTAAGTAGGTCATTAACATTCTGTGCTGTCTTTATATTTTTGCTTGTTTCAAAATCTTTTGTCATGGTAAGATAGCGTTCTTCATTTTCTTCAGAAAGTACAATACTATCCAACGAAACTTCAACTTTTTTTGCCGCAAGTTTTGCCAAGAATACTCTTACTATTTCTTGTAGAGATGAAAAACCTTGTTCATGAGCAGCATTTTCAGCATTGATCTTTAAATCTTGCGTAATTGGAACTTGTAAAATAGTTTTCTGCATATATTATAATTATAATGGTTTCATAATAAATTACAAGTAGTAAAATACTAAATATTCTTTAAAGAAACGTACTGATTAAGTGATACATATATATCCTGAAACGAGGCTAAAAGGGTTCGATAATCGTCAACACAGGTGTACAAATACATCGAATCATCAATATTTTTCGAGCTTAAATTTTATAGTTTTATCTTTTACGAATAGCAAGTATAAGGTAAGGTGTAAGTTCCGGATGATCTTTATTCATTGCAGGATCTTCTTTTTTCCATTTATCTTCAAAATCAGACTGTGATTGAGGAGTTATTTTTGATGTAGAGCTTTGCAAGTCGTGAAAATAGTACTCTTTATATAGTCTTCCTATGACATCTTCTGCACTTTCATCCACACCAACAGCTACTTTACTATGCCCAGAGGCTCTTACCAAACAGGGAACTTTCAACTGCGTGAGATACTCATCAAGAACCTCAAAAGGAATTTGATGATCTGGTATCCTAATTCCTCTTTTCTCCGCGACCTTATGTTGAAGATCAGCATATTTCTCTACACCCCACAGATTTACTTGGAGTTCGTTCTGTCTACCCGCACCAGCTATTATCTCTTCTGCTACGGCTGCTAAATGGGAAAAAGTAAGAGCATCAGGTCGAGTTTGCTCATTCATTAAAGAATAAGAATATTCTATTCCCGCAGGTCCATGGGCTTTGTTAAAAATTCCTACAGTAGTTATTGGTACATCCTGAAATCGGAGTAATGTTGCCAAACCTGCATATCCTGTCATAGCTACTCTCGGTAGCTCAGCAAATTGAACATCAAGTAAATGTATTGTTTTGCTTTTAGCTCTTATTTCTCTTCCCGCAAAAAGAGCTTTTTCTTGACCCGACCCTATCAAATCTACTTTATTCATAATAAACTGAATTATATAGGATATTATCTATTATCACAACAGGCTTATACTAGTAATTATAAGGATTCTAAATAATCGAAATGAAGTTAATTTTCTTTGGTATTTAATAGGAACGGATTGAAGTTAGTTTTGCGGTCGAAGTAATCTTCATGTTCTACCTTCTTGAGAAAATTTACAACAACATAGGTGATAGGGGTAAAGACTATCTCGACTCCTACTTTAAAAATATAGTTTGAGATAAGAAGTGTTAATAAGTCTTGTGTTGAAAACAATCCATAAAAAGCAATAGTAACGAAAAGCATTGTATCAAAGAGTTCACCTATCAATGTCGAGCCGACAGTACGAGTCCAAAGATATCTCCCTTTGGTGAAGATTTTCATTTTAGCAAGTGTGAAAGAATTGGAAAATTCGCCCACGAAATACGCTATGATGCTCGCAAAAACGATTCGCGGAGTAAGACCGAGGATTGCATTATATGCTGATTGATTATGCCAATCCGCAGCAGATGGCAAAGCGCCAACAGTTATAAAAGTTAGCGCCATAAGTACATTACAAATAAGTCCTATCCAGATGATTTTCCTATCTTTTCCGTATCCGTATACTTCAGTAAAGATATCACCAAATATATAAGAAAGAGGGAAAAGAATTGTTCCTCCGTCAAAAGTAAACGGTCCAAATACGGTTATTTTGGAAGATGCGACATTTGATATAAGTAATATCGTCACAAAGATTCCTGTCATGAGTTCAAGATAGCGGAATTGTTTGGTTACTTTTTTTGATGGCATAAAAAATGATTATACATTGTATTGTACTCAACGGCAACATGATACTTTTTATGGATTTTTTAAAACCTTAAAAAGTATTGCATTTCCTGCCTGCTTATCTTTTTTGATATAACCTTCTTTTTCTAAGTTATCTAAACCATCAATGAACCTTTCCCTATCTCCCAATAAATGCCTTATATCCCAGTTATTAGAAGTATCAACAATGAGATATTCAGGATTTCCACCCCAACTAAACCAGTCACAAATTTTTTCACCGCAGGGAGAATTTTTTAAAAACGTTTGTTTGTGTGGCCATAAAGTAAATATATCTGTTCTATGAGATACGTGAGGAGTTATATTATTTTGTGACACAACCCCCGCATTTGGAGGTATATAGCTTATGAGAGTATTGATATTTGCAACAGCTTGCGGTTGCGACCAAAACCATCGTTTACTTAAATAAGAGAGTGGAAGATGTAAGAAATATTGCACAGCGCACGCACAAACTAGTATATAAATTGCAATGTATTTTGTATTCAACCATTTTTTATAGCGATGAATAGTTAAAATTGTTGCAAATGATAAAAGTGGTACGAGATCAACACGATATTGTAGAAATAAACCCTGTGCAGTAGATACATCTCTACCGAAAATGAAATATATCGCTAAATTTCCTATATATGAAATTAAATAAAGAGGATAAGCAAGCGGTATAAACCCAAAAGAAAGTAAGCTGTAAAAGAATACGCTTCTCTTATCTGTTGTGTTAAGGAGGTAAAGAGGATTAACACTTGAAAGTATACCTCCTGTTGGTTGATATTTATAGCCGCCGGGAACAAAATGCGGAAAGTAAATGCCAAAAATAAAAATCAAATAAACAAGTGCAATGCCCATAAAATATATATGATATTTTTTGCGGTTAATAAAGTAATAGGTTAACGAAACAAGAAAAAGCAGTGCAGCGAAATTCTCTTTACTCAGAAGAGTCAAGAAGAAAAAGAGCCATGCCCAGCGAAGTTTTTGTCGATCAAGAAAATAAATAAACCATGCCAAAAAACCTGCTCCAAAAGGCGTACTATGTACGTCAAACCACAAAGCATTCTGTACACCAAAAAAAGTTAGATATGCGATCGTAATTGCGTAGCAAAGAAATGTCTTTAATTTATATTTTTGGGCAAGAAGAAAGACTGGAATTACTGAAGTAACCATAACAACAGCCTGGACTACAAGAAGGAAACGGACATCATCCCAGATCCAGTAGATTGGAGAAATAAGAGCATAAATGATCTCTACGTGATTAGTCAAGCTAAGTGTAAAAGGTGTGTCATCAATTGTGGTAATCGGCAAATGAAAATTACTGTAATGCCAGACAATTTGATCATCAATACCTAAATCATAGCCATAAGATTGATAGTGATTATGGCGGACCACAGACAATACACTATAAGAGATAGAAAAAAAGAGAAGAATTATTGCTAAGGGCCAATATTTACTCAGTATCTTCATAAGCATGGGTTATGATAAAATAAATTAATTTAGTATAACAAATATCTACCCTTAAATGCTAGTTTAT
>Ga0265338_10006031_pt1 | contig 15564 bp, 16 predicted proteins | sample 42126metaG_FD_193579 | JGI IMG/M metagenome (GOLD analysis project Ga0265338, IMG submission 193579) | Rhizosphere microbial communities from Carex aquatilis grown in University of Washington, Seatle, WA, United States - 4-21-26 metaG | ecosystem: Host-associated > Plants > Roots > Rhizosphere... | reverse complement strand
CTGCATCTGCAGCAGAGAAGCGAGATTATCTATCGCTTCCACCAACTCGTCAACAAGTTTTTTTACTTCACCTCCGACTTGCCGACCCCCGCAAACCCATGCCCAGCACCGGTTTGCAGCCCCCTCTCATCGCCCGCAAACTTATGCATAGCGACTCAAGGGAGACGAATTCTAACCACCCCTTTCGTTATGTGCAAGCGGTATTTGACACCTCGATGACAGCCCGAAAAAAATCCCTGCGGATTGAAACACTTGGCGATTTCCCGGGTGCAATTTTTCATCGCGGCGGGTGCGAAATCGACGTCGCCCCCCCTTCTCAAATCCCGCATACGGGTTTTTGTTGCGACCCGCGAGTACCTTGTAATACGCGAGCTTTCGCCTAACCGCTCGGGTAAACTGGGTATCAAATATCGCAACCGCTCGAAAGGACTCCATGCCTCAGCTTGAATTTACCCTGACGGGTCACTACATCGAACTTCACCAATTGCTTAAACTATGCGGGCTAGCTGACAGCGGAGGCGCCGGCAAGGCAATGGTAGCGATGGGACTTGTCAGCGTCGACGGCACGAAGGAGTCGCGTAAAACAGCGAAAATCCGGGCTGGGCAAGAGGTGACCCTGGGCGACACCTTGATCAGCGTGGTAGCTGCCGTCGGCGAAGTATCACCGCAGCCAGGTCAGGATGGATGACCGCCAAAGGAAGAGTCACAAGCGTCGGGCCCACCCGGGCCCAGCCATTGGCACCAGACCTGATCGCGCTCGACCCGCAACGCGTCGAGCGTCCAATCCAGTATTAGCCTCGGTCGCGCGTGAGCTTGCGCAAGCGCCAGATCAAACTGGAGGTATCGTAGCGCGCACCACCCAGGGCCTGGACATCCGCATAAAACTGGTCCACGAGGGCGGTCACAGGCAGAGCGGTGCCGTTTCGGCGAGCTTCATCGAGGCAAAATCCGAGATCCTTGCGCATCCAGTCAACCGCGAAGCCAAATTCGAACTTGTTCTCGAGCATGGTCGCACCGCGGTTGTGCATCTGCCAGCTAGCGGCAGCGCCTTTGCCAATTACATCGAGCACAACCGGCATGTCAAGTCCCGCTTGTTCGCCGAAATTGATTGCCTCGGACAGCCCTTGAACTGCTCCCGCGATACAAATCTGGTTCACCATTTTCGCGAGCTGGCCAGCGCCCGATTCGCCCACCAAAACAGCCGACCCATAATGCTGAAGCACGGCGCGTACGCTTTCAAACGTGGCCGCTTCGCCGCCGCACATAATCGTCAACTTGCCATTTTGCGCGCCCGCCTGGCCACCTGACACCGGTGCATCGATGAAGTGCAGGCCCGCCTTCTGAGCCGTGGCGAACAGTTCGCGCGCCACGTTTGCAGACGCAGTCGTATGATCGACGAACACAGCACCCCGGGCCATGCCAGCGAATGCACCTGTTTCGCCAAGCGTGACACCGCGTAGATCGTCGTCATTGCCGACGCATGCGAAGACGATTTCCGCGCCATTCGCTGCGTCTTTGGGCGTCGCCGCCGATTTCCCGCCATATTCCTCGACCCATTGCTGCGCCTTTGCCGACGTGCGGTTGTACACCGTCACGTGGTGACCCGCGCGAGCCAGATGGCCGGCCATGGGATACCCCATCACGCCCAAGCCGAGGAAGGTCACGCGACGCACTGCAACGGTAGAATTTGATGCAGCGGAATTTGAATCGGTCATGCTTATCTCCAGGGATATCATCGGGTGTCTCATATATTAACGCAGAGAATGAATCTGGATGGTGCGACACCCACGTCACTATCTGTCCCGGCGACGGGTAAGAGGATACGGCTCCCCTTCCTGCCGGCTGTCGCGACACCAACGCACGCACTGCTGCCTGAAGCCCTGTAGCAGATGGTTCGGCCGACGCTACATGTAATATCATCACGAATGCTTTTAAAAACAAGAACGCAGTTCAAAACCCGCGTCATTCGAACGGAGACAACATGCATATTCTGGTGACGGGCGCCGCCGGCTTCCTCGGCCGACGCATCATCGCGGCGTTGCTCGCGCGCGAGACCTTGACCGGCCGCAGCGGCCATGCGGAAAGAATCACGCGCATCACCGCCTTCGATGTGGTTCCACTGGACGGCGTCGTCGACCCACGCGTCCATGTCGTGACAGGCGACATTCGCGAGCCGGCGGAACTCGCCAGCCTGATCGGCCCGGACACAGCAAGCGTGTTCCATCTGGCAGCCATTGTTTCTGGTCAGGCCGAACAAGAATTCGATCTCGGCATGCACATCAATTTCGACGCGACCCGTGCTTTGCTCGATCGGATCCGAGCGACGGGCGAGTCGACTCGTTTTGTGATGACCAGCTCGGTCGCTGTGTTTGGGGGTGCATTGCCCGAGACAGTTCCGGACCACCAAGTGTGGGCACCGAAGAGCTCCTACGGCACGCAGAAGGCGATGGCGGACTTGATGCTCAGCGACTATAGTCGCCGCGGTTACGTCGACGGCCGCAGCCTGCGCATGCCCACCATCGTGGTACGTCCTGGAAAACCGAATAAAGCAGCCTCGAGTTTCGCGAGCAGCATTATCCGCGAACCGGTGAATGGCGTCGCGGCAGTCTGTCCGGTCGCGCCGGAGTCCGTCTTATGGCTGATGTCACCGGCGCGTGCTGTCGAAAATCTCATGCACGGCCACGAACTGCCGGCCGAGGAGCTCGGCGCCGGCCGCGTAATCAACATGCCGGGCCTGTCGATCACTGTGGGCGCCATGATAGATGCGCTGCGACGCGTCGCTGGAGATACGGCAGCGGCAATGATTATCCCGCAGCGCGACCCTGCGATCGAGCGCATCGTCAATTCCTGGCCAGGCAACTTCAGCGCAGACTATGCGCGCGCACTGGGCTTCGTCTATGACACTGACTTCGATAGCATAATCCGTACATTCATGGCGGAAAATTCAGCCTGAGCACAGCCGACGAGTTCCGAGAAGGATTTTCGCGTATACGGGGCAGTCGGGTTTATGGAACTCTCCCTGCCAGCCCCTGCGACCAAATCTCCTCCAATAGCGTAATGGCCAATGACCGATAAGATCTTGTTAGGCTGCATCGCCGACGACTTCACCGGCGCAACCGATCTCGCCAATATGCTGGTGCGTGGCGGGATGCGTACCGTACAGACCATTGGTATACCCATTGCTTCTCTCGACCAGCCCGCCGAAGCAGTGGTGATTGCGCTCAAATCGCGCACTGTGCCCGCTGACGAGGCCGTCGCGCAATCGCTAGCGGCATTGCAATGGCTACGCGAGAGCGGCTGCCGCCAATTCTATTTCAAATACTGTTCAACCTTCGACTCGACAGACGCGGGCAATATCGGCCCCGTGACAAGCGCGTTGATGCACGCATTGCGAACCGATTTCACGATCGCCTGCCCGGCTTTTCCGGAAAATGGCCGCTCGGTATACCGAGGTCATTTATTTGTCGCGGATACTCTGCTGAACGAATCCGGCATGGAACATCACCCGCTCACACCGATGACCGACGCGAATCTGGTGAGAGTCCTGCAGCGTCAAACCGAACGCAAGATAGGATTGCTACGCTTTGACACGATCGCGCGCGGCGACGCCACGATCAAAGCTGCTCGCTCAGCCCTGCGCGAGCATGGCGTTGCGATCGCGATCGCCGATGCGATTAGCGACAGTGATTTGTACAACCTGGGCGAAGCGTGCGCAGACTTGCCTCTTCTGACGGGAGGGTCGGGGCTGGCGCTGGGGCTTCCCGGCAATTTTCAGCGCGCCGGGCTGTTGCCTGCCGCGGCCGACGCAGCCCGCCTACCGCCGCTGCGCGGGCGAGCGGCGGTGCTCTCTGGCAGTTGTTCGCGCGCAACCAACGGGCAGGTCGCGCATTGGAAAACGTCGGGGCGCCCGGCCTATAAGATCGATCCGATGGCCTTGGCCGACGGCGAACCGGTCGTCAAAAATGCCGTCGCATTTGCCGCTGCGCTACCCCTGGAAGAACCCGTGTTGATCTACGCAACGAGTGAACCCGAAGAAGTTCGAGCCGTTCAACAACGTCTGGGCGTGGCCGAATCGGGCGCTCAAGTGGAACGGGCTCTGGCGTCCATAGCTCGCCTCTTGGCCGACGACGGCGTGAACAAGTTCGTGGTCGCCGGAGGCGAGACATCCGGTGCGGTGGTCCAGGCATTGGGCGTCACTGCATTGCGCATCGGTATCCAAATCGACCCGGGTGTCCCGTGGACGGTGTCGCTGGGTGATCGCCCCGTTGCACTGGCACTGAAATCCGGCAATTTCGGCGCTCCGGATTTTTTCGCGAAGGCGCTGCACCTACTGCAACAATCGTTGGAACCATCGTGAACACATCGAATGAGAGCGCGGTGCGCGAAGAGATTTGCCGGGTCGGCGCCAGCCTTTATCAGCGCGGCTACACAACCGGCTCGGCGGGTAACATCAGTGCCCGGCTCGACGACGGCTGGTTGATCACACCCACAGATGCTTGCCTGGGCTGGCTCGATCCCGCCAAGCTTGCAAAAGTAGGCCTCGATGGCACATGGATCGACGGCGACAAACCGTCAAAGACGCTCGCACTGCATCGCGCAATCTATGAGAGCAACCCTGGCGCGCACGCGGTCGTCCATACTCATTCCACCCATCTGGTCGCCTTGACGTTGATGGGGGTCTGGCGTCCTGACGACGTGCTGCCCCCGATCACGCCGTACTACGTCATGAAAGTCGGGCACGTCCCACTCATTGCCTATCATCGCCCCGGCGCACCCGAGATCGCCGAACAGATTCGCGCATTAGCCAGCAGTGTCAAGGCGGTACTGCTTGAACGCCTCGGTCCTGTGGTTTGGGGACCGTCCGTATCGCAGGCTTCGTGGGCCCTGGAAGAGCTGGAAGAAACCGCTCGCTTGTGGCGGCTTTGCCGCGAGCAGCCCATACCCTTGACACCGGCACAACTCGACGAATTGATTCGGACATTCGGGGCAAGCTGGTGACTGCATTTTTACTTCACTTGAACAACGGGACTCGTCATGCCACGTTTTGCAGCTAACCTTTCCATGATGTATCAGGAATTCGATTTCCTGGATCGCTTCGGAGCCGCCGCTCAGGATGGCTTCAAAGCCGTCGAATTTTTGTTCCCCTACGAGTTTCCGGCGCCTGAAATCGCCGCCCGGCTCAATGCGCACGACCTGACCCAGGCGCTCTTCAATGCGCCGCCAGGCGACTGGGGTGCGGGCGAGCGTGGTATTGCATCGCTGCCCGGACGCGAGGCCGAGTTTCGCAGCGGAATCGAGCAAGCGCTGTCATACACCGCTGCGCTCGGTAACGACCGGCTGCATGTAATGGCGGGCATACTCGGTGACGCCAACGACCGCGGCCGGCACCACGCGGTGTATGTCGAAAACCTCGCCTTCGCAGCAGAACAAGCTCGCGCACTGGGTGTGACGATCGTGATCGAACCTATCAACACCCGCGACATGCCTGGTTTTTTCCTGAATTATCAACACGACGCGCACGCCGTATGCAAAGAGGTAGGGGCCGAGAACCTCAAGGTGCAATTCGATCTTTACCATTGTCAGATCATGGAAGGTGACCTTGCCACCACGCTTAAAGCGACGATGGCGGGCGTGGGGCATATTCAAATCGCCGGGGTACCCAGCCGCCACGAGCCCGACGACGGCGAAGTCAATTATCCCTATTTGCTCAAGCTGATCGACGAGTTGGGCTATGCCGGTTGGGTCGGATGCGAATATCGACCACGCAATGGAACGCGCGACGGGCTAGCCTGGCTTAAACGCTGGCAACCGTAACACCGTCTGATTTTTTTTCTTGTGCTCATCAGACTTCTGTTCTCTAAACATAATTCGCCTTCTATTTGACCCATTGCCTTTTCGCTCAGGACTAGCCTATTGCTAGCCGGGCGGGAGGAAGAGTCGCTGGGTCCGTGAGGGATTGCCATGCAGAATGTTGTCGCGACGACGCGCTATTACAATATTTTGATCAAAAGCTCGCCGCCATCTCCCGCTACGGCTGTCGACCGGGCTGTCGAGCCGGCTGTCACCCCATTACCGACGACCGCGCCCCCGAGCACTCCGATCGAACCGCGACAAATGACTGGCAGCAGCTCTCAGGACGACGATTTGCAAGAAAGTGTCGCCCTACAACTATTCGACAAAAAAACGACCGAACTCAATCAATTGGTGGCTGAACTAAAGTCGAAGCTCGCAGATGCCGAATCGGAACGCCAGACGCTTAAGTTGCAGGCTAAACTGGTCTACGGACTCGTGTCCGAAATAAAGAGCCTGCGTGCGATGAACGACGCATCCTTAAATAGCGACAACGTGATGAGCCTGTCGGCGAAACAAGGACGGGTCCGCTATAGCAAGAAAGGCCGCCGCTTGAAGGGATGGAAGGACAGCCTGGTTATCGCTTGTCTGTTGATGTCGACGGTAGCCGTCACGGCGTTCGTGATGGAAAACGTTCCTCCGCGTCCACATTCTCTGTTCAGCCTCCGATAACGCGCAAGCGACTGATGGCTTATCGGCGAAGCACGTTATCTAAATTGGCTTCTGCGTCGCCATTCAATGCCGAACCGGGGTCCCACCGTATTTAGGCGAGTGCCTCCGTAGCCCCCTCGTTTCGCCCTATCCCAATTCGCCCATTTTCTTGAAGTCCCGAAGCGGCAAGTTGGAAGGCTCACGCTGGGCGCCCCCCCAAATGTTAAACTTCGCCGTAATTCTCGTGCGGTGGCGCTTTTCTTCGGTGCCACAGCACGCATGGCGCGCAACTCCATTGCGCCGCCCAGTCAACACGGACGATGATTATGACCTTTGCCCGCACTCCCGCGAACCGCCCAGCGCCACTGACTGGAGTCATCGTTTTCCTGCTCATCGCAGTGATCGGGCTGTTTTACGTCAAATGGTTTCCCTACTACAACCGCGCCTTTGTCGCCCAGTCCCATCATTCGATCGGCCATTCGATCTTGATGGGCGACGCGGCCCAGGCGCCAGCACCCTCGTTCCAGTCCGCCCTTGACTACGCGTGGGCCTACGGCAAGGCTATCTGGCAAGCGATGGTACTGGGCTTGCTGCTGGGTTCGGCCGTTCAGGAATTATTGCCGCGCCGCTGGATCGCCAACGTGCTGGGCAGAACGCGCTTCGGCAGCGTCGCAGCCGGCGGCCTTCTATCGATCCCGGGGATGATGTGCACTTGCTGCGCCGCGCCTGTCGTGGTGGGGTTGCGCAAGAGCCACGCATCCGTGGGTGCCGCGCTGGCATTCTGGCTGGGAAACACCATACTTAATCCAGCGACATTAATCTTTATGGGTTTCGTGCTGGGCTGGCAATGGACCGGATTAAGGCTAGGCCTGGGCTTGATGATGGTATTCGGAATGGGTTATTGGGCTAATCGCGCTGTGCGGCCCGAAGAAGCGCAAATCGCCAAAGCCCAGCTCGATCTCAGCTTGGCTGACCCAGATCAAGCGCCGTCATTCTCCCGCTGGTTGAAAAAGCTGGGATCGATGACGGTGCGGCTGATTCCGGAATATGTGATATTGGTGTTGTTGCTGGGCGCAGCCCGAGCATGGCTCTTTCCGCACATCGGTCCTGCAATTGGCAATCAGCTCGGCTGGATCGTCGCGATGGCGATTGTCGGCGCTGTGTTCGTCATTCCTACCGCAGGGGAGGTACCGATTATCCAGGCAATGCTTGCGCTGGGGATGGGCGTTGGGCCCGCGGGCGCACTGCTGATGACGCTCGCGCCGATCAGCCTGCCCTCGCTAGTCATGACCCGAAAAGCATTTCCGCCGCGAGTGATCGCGGGCGTAGTCGCGGCTGTCATTGCGATCGGCGTCGTGAGCGGACTGCTTGCGATCGCGCTAGGGTTCTGATCACGTGCCGCTGGTCACACTGCTGATTTTGTTCCACATCGATTGGAACGCGATGGAATAGAGGCCGTTATTGCCACTTAATGCCACCGCGGCGAGAATCAGGGCACTCACCACTATACCGGCGAGCACCGCGTACTCAAGCGCGGCGATACCGGAATTGTCGCGCGCAAACGATCTCAGCCGTCGAACCATGCGTTGCTCCTAACGGAAATGGCATTGCCTGCGTCAGCCTGCGGACCCAAGCAGCGAAAAGATTGGGTATGGCTATAACGAACGACCTGCACGAGCGAGTTGCAACACACAGAGGTTGCCGATCCGGAATGCATCCGGCGGCAACGCCTTGTCAGGTGAAACGCTTATTTCTGGTTTATTTCTTTTTCGTCGACCGCTCTAGCGCAAAAACCATTTTTTGCACCATGGGCTCGGCGCTTCCCAAGCTGAGGAACGCGCACCCAAAATGATGCCATGGCTTGACATCGTTGCCCAAGCGCACGCACGTAACGACCTTCATAGGCGCCTTGATGGTGCCGTATTCATCGAAGTTCAGAGATGCGTCGCGGATGACGCTGCCGACCGGCATAATCTCAGGCGTGATGTCCCTGGAACGTAATCCCACGCCACCCAGCGAAAGATCGTACACGCTCAAGCTGACCTTCTGACCGTCCGGGAGTGTCCCTTCGCATTGGAATGGCATGGCTATTTTCGCGCGGGCACGGAAATATTCACGTCGCTGAATGTACAAGATATCCTCGGGGAAGCTCGACTCGAACGCCCGCCTCCCGTCAAATTCGCACTCGTCGGCCTGATGAATCGTGAACGAAACGGGCACGCCACCCAGCGACATCGAGAAACGTATCACTTGCGAAGCTTTGAGCGCAGCGCTCGCACTCTCGCTGCCACCCCAATCATAAACAAAGGTGCTGTCGGCCGTGTTCACTTCCAAAATAGTGGTGACCAGATGTACGCCGCGTTCGCATTCGATGTTGACAAAACATTGCCGATTCATCGCATCGCGCAGCACGCTGCCGATCTGCAACCGCTCGCGGATCCGGTGTCGGTCGTCGGCAAGTTCATAGTTGTCGACCTCCGAAAGTTGACCCATTTTTTGATCCTAGATAAGGGGGGGTATTTACGACCGGTTCAATCAACGCCCGCCATGAGCAAGTTCTTTCCGAGTTACCGGCCGATTCGCCTGTCCCGGCCACCAATTGTTTATCGTGAGCATCGTAGCATCAATTGTCCGTCATCGGTCACTCGAACCCGTTCAGGATGTCAATAAATCACGCCTCACCGCGACGTTTACAGGCATTCTATTATTTTTTGAAATCCTACTCTGCTGAATCAATGCTAACGCTAACGCACAACGATTTAACCGGCGATCCGCTAGCCGCCCTATTTATTAAAGATGAGGCCGTGGAGGTCAAATTTTCGGACACCATCGGCGAATTGATGAGCCGCGAGGGGCCCAACCGCTACAAGCCCGGTGACGCACTGGTTACGGGGTCCACGGGCGATCGTTGGTGCGTTTCGCGCGATCGGTTCGATCAAAAATACCTGCCCATACCGCCCCTAATTCATGGTCTAGCCGGATGCTACCGTAACCGCCCCGTCCCAGTGCTGGCCAAACAGATGCAAGAAGCGTTCACCATAGCTCGCTCGGCCGGAGGGGACGTTTTAAGCGGCGTCGCGGGGGATTGGTTGCTGCAATATGCGCCGGGAGATTATGGCGTGGTGGAAGGCACTCGCTTTAAAAACGTCTATCGTCGCCACAATGATAGTTAATTTCTTTAAAGAACGCGTTTAAGGCGGCCCCATATACGCTGATAAAAACCGTGGTAGATCGAGGATCGCCGACCGGGCTCATTCATTGTGAGCGGCGCTTTCCGCTTCATCGGTTCGGGTGTGTTGATTCTCGAGTACCGCTGCCGCAATACTGTCCTCAGCAACGCTGGCTGCCGACAGCGGCGGTAAGTGCTCGCACAACTCGTCAATCGTAACCTGATCGCCCCGCTCAGCCGCTTGCGCGAGCGTGAGCAATTGGCCGAGCATCCCGCGCCGTTGCAAAATCGCTTCACGGATCGGCATCGCCAATGCCAGGCCCTCCAAGGTTTCTTCGATCGCTCCGCCGAAGACAACATCGATCAGCGAAAACACCCCCGTCAGAAAGGCGGATTCGAGCAAGCGTCGGTCGTGGTTGTGTAGGCGCGAGGCGGCAAGCTCCATGAAATGAGCACGCACGGCGGCCAAGTGCACCAACGGATCGGAGCCGATCGGCAGACCGTTGCTATCCGCATAGAGCAACAGTTGCGTCCAGCGCGTAATTCGGTTCATTCCGGCGGCCATAATCGCTTCGCGCACCGACGAAACGTTGCGCCCGAGCCCGAAAGCGCCCGAATTCACCAAGCGCATCAAGTGCATCACCACCGTCGGATTCAGCTTGAGCTCGACCTCGAGTTCGTGAATGCCCGGGTCGGCCTGCAACAAGGCCTGGAGTCTCAAGAGCGCAATATGCGAGGCATTCGCCCGCCTTGACGACAAAACTTCAGGCTTGGCAAAGTAATAGCCCTGGAACAGGTCGAATCCCAACTGCTTCGCGAGCGCATATTCGCCCTGGCTTTCGACTTTGAGGGCTACCAACGTCTTGGCGTGGTGTTTGAGCTCAACAACCAACAGCGCAATCTGCTCTTTCGGGCAACGGACGAAGTCTATTTTGATGTAATCGAAGTATGGCAGCGCCCCAATGAGCGCTTCCGAACCCTCGACGACTTCGTCCAGCACCAATCGGTATCCCGCTTCCCGCAAGGCCTGATATCGTTGCCAACGCTCTCGGTCCTGCACGTCCCGGGCGGGAACCTCCAACACGAAACGCGCCGGCGGAATCACGCGCAAGCTTTCGTCCGCCAGCATGTCGCCCCCGACATTGACAAATCCAAGGTGCGACCCGAGCGCAGCGTCAAGACCCATTTCGCCGATGGTACGAGCAATCACGTGGGCCGTCGCCTGTCCGTCATCGACAAAACTGGCACGATTGACGATATCCGAGCGAAACAATAATTCGAATCCGATCAGCGCGCCGGCACGATTGAGGATAGGCTGGCGCCCAAGGTAGGCGTGTTCCGGTTCGCTATTTTTCGGCGTCGAAGGATCCGCTTCGATCGGAGTATCTGACATCATGTCGTTCATGGCAGCCTCAAAAACCTCGCCGGACAGCGATATGGCGGATGGAAAATCAATATTCCCTCTCCGGGACCCGGGAGCGCCAGGTATATCACTCAGAGCCCGGTGCCTTCTTCCCAATCGTAGCAAAGAGGGTAACGATTTAGTTTGACAGCGTAGCGGCTTCCTACGGAAAAGCGACAGTTTTCAGCGCTGCTGCAAAGTTTTACACTGCGCACGACGGAACCGGAACCCGGCATTTCACTGACAGGGGGTCGTCATTATGTGTGGCCGTATCGCTCAATATAGTCGTCCAGCACACTATGTCGAATATCTCGGCTTAGACAACGCAGCCTTGTTGTTCGATACGGCGGATCAGCGGCCGGGATTCAATCTCGCTCCAGGCAGTCACCCCGTTGCCATTTTTTCCGACGCCACCCTGCGCCGGATCCACTGGGGCTATCGGCCGGCGTGGGCCTCTCGCGACGGCTTGCCCTACACCGTCAACGCACGGGTTGAAAGCGCATCCCAAGAGCCCTATTTCAGAGCGCTTTGGCAACATGGCAGAGTGATTGTACCGGCCGACGGTTGGTATGAATGGCGCCAGGAAGAGGGGCGCAGGCAGCCATACTACATTCGATTGCAGGCCGAAGCCCCGATGTTCTTGGCCGCGCTAAGCAATGCGTGTCTAGGTGCGCCAGCGCCATCTGAAATCGGATTGGTGATCGTGACGGCTTATCCGGAAGGCGGTTTGATCGATCCGCATAACCGGCGACCGCTGGTGCTCGCCGCTGCGCACGCGCGCGCGTGGCTCGATCAGAGCCAGCCGCTGTCGGCCATTGCCACCCTGGCAAACACGGTGGCGCTCGCCACCGAACACTTCACGTGGTATCCCGTTTCTGATGCGCTCGATAAACCCGGCGCCGATAGTGTCGACCTGATCAGCCCACAGGCTTGAAGAAATGCGGTGGCGACTGCCAGTGCAGAGAATTAGTCAGATCACGCTGACAAGATCACAGGGCATTGCGCGGCTGATGCGGTGCGCGGCGCCGGCAGCCATTGGCCGCGGCCGCCAAGCCCCGCCGCAAGCAAAGCGTCGCACGCTGTGGCAGTGGTAAGGGCAGCATCGTCAAGCATCGGGTTATATTCCACCAACTCGAAGCCGAGCAGGCGCGTATCGTTGGCGGCCACCGCCAAGCCTTCAACCGCATCCGCGAGCCTGATACCGTTCTCGACCGGCGAGCCGACACCCGGCGCATCACGTGGGTCGAGCGCATCGACGTCGAACGTCACGCCATACCCAACCGTGCCGCGGCTGACAATACCGATCGCCTCGGTCATGCAAGACGCCATACCGCGCGCTTTGACTTCGTCGATATTCATCACGCGCACACCCAGGCGCTCCAGCAAGGACGCTTCGCCGCTTTCGTAGCTACGCGCGCCAATCACCACCACGTGGTCGGCCTGAAGCTTGGCCGCCCACCCGTACACGTGCGTGAGCTGCACGTCGCCGTGGCCCAGTAGGGCGGCTAACGGCATCCCGTGCGGCGCCTGGCTGTCGGAGGTGTCGGGCGTATGACTGTCGAGATGCGCGTCGATCCAGATCAGGCCGATCTTGCCGCGTGTACGCCAAGCATCTGCGACCCCGCTCCAGGTGCCGATCGCACAAGAATGGTCCCCCCCGATCACTACCGGAAAATGCCCCTGACCGACCGCTTCCTTTAGCGTGTTCGCGAGCCTGGGTGTGAAATCCGCAACCACCGCGAGCTTGCTGACGTCCAGCAACGCCTGATTGGATATCACACTGCGCCAGCCCTTCGCCTTGAACGTATCCTGGTCGACAACTCGCCCAGCGGCTCGGCGGGGTGCCGTTTTGGCATGCTCATGGAAGCGCTGGCGCAGCGCGGCCGGACCGTATTTGCATTCGATTTCCTGAGCCCCCTCACCAATTTCCGCGGTAATCCAAGCAATCGGGCGGCTCTGTTTCATCGTAGCTCCTAGTCGGACATGCAAAGTGACGTTCATGCTGCGGCCATCGCGTTCGAGCGGTGCGGCGCCGGCACGATGAATTCGTCGAGTACTTCGAGCAACCGTGCTGCGCCCCATTGCAAGTCCGCCTGATCGGTATTTAACGGTGGTGAAAGCCGGATCGTGTTTTGATAGGTATCTTTGGTGATGATGCCGGCCTGTCCGAGCCGCTCCACCACATCATGCGCCTTCACGCTATCGACGAGCCGCAGGCCCAGCATCAGGCCTCGACCACGGACCTCGGCGACAAGCGGATGCCGTGCCCCGTTCAAAGCTAGTCGCAACATCTGTCCGGAGGACTGGGCACGCTCGGCCAAGCGCTCTTCAACCAATACCGCCAGCGCCTCTCGCCCAACGCGCGCGGCCAATGCATTGCCGCCAAATGTACTGCCGTGATCGCCGGGATGCATGACGCCCAGCAGCTCTTCGGTCGCAACGAACGCGGACACGGGCAACAAACCACCGCCTAACGCCTTGCCAACGCATAGGCCATCAGGTTTCACCTGCTCATGGTGGACCGCGAACAGATCGCCGGTGCGGCCCAAACCGGTCTGAATCTCGTCGGCGATCAGCATGACCCGGTTCGCATCGCACAGCCTCCTGACAGCTGCGAGGTAGCCGATCGGCGGCACGACGACGCCACCCTCGCCCTGAATCGGTTCGATCAACACGGCGCAGGTGTTCGGCGTAATAGCCTGCTCAAGCGCGTCGATATTGCCAAACGGAACGGATCGAAAACCTGGTGTCAATGGTGCAAAGCCGGCCCGGTATTGCGAGTGTGACGAAAAACTGATGATCGTCGTCGTACGGCCATGGAAGTTGTTGTCGAACACGATGATCTCGGCCCGGCCATCGGGAATACCCTTGAGTGTCGCGCCCCACTTGCGTGCAACCTTGATCGCGGTTTCCACCGCTTCCGCTCCGCTATTCATCGGCAATGCCAAATCCAGGCCTGTTAACCCGACCAGTTCGGACAAGAAAGGCGCCAACTGATCAGAGTGTATCGCGCGCGACGTCACGGCCAGTTTGGCAGCCTGCTCGACCAGCGCTGCAACCAGGCGCGGGTGGCCGTGACCGAAACTGACCGCCGAATACGCGCTCATCATGTCGAGATAACGGCGTCCCTCGGTATCCCAGATCCATGAGCCCGCTGCCCGGCTGGCCACGATCGCCAGCGGCGCATAGTTGTGGGCGCAGACGCGCTGCTCAAGATCAATCAACGGATGGTGTGATGCAGTGTGGAGTGGCTCGCGCTCTGTCATGACAATCTCCTCGATTTGCACCCAGTCTAGCCACGCCGTTAATTCGAATCCAGCGAAATGTTTCGATTGAATAGATCGAATTTTTGATATTAAATAGCACCATGCACGCGGGCACCAAATACCTTCCGACCTTTATTGCTGCGATCGAAACGGGCAGTTTCCTGCGCGCGGCTGAGACGTTGCATATCACTCCCTCGACCGTCAGTTACCAAATCAAACAGTTCGAGACGTGGATGGGTGCCGCATTGTTCGAACGCACTGGACGCAAAGTGCTGCCGACTGCACTAGGCGAACAGTTGTTCTCCATTTGTGGACAATTCATGGGTGAGCTTAGCGCCCTGCAAGCCGCAGCCCAGGGTAACGAGGGCTCCCAGCGGCCCGTGCTGCGCGTGGCCACTGGCTCTTCGTTCGGGCGTTACGTGTTGACGCCGTTTCTGCAGACTGCGGAATTTGCTCGCGCGGTAGTCGATCTTCGCTTTGGCAGCGACGACGACGTATGCAGTGCGGTGGCCAACGGCCGCGCCGACGTCGGCTTTTCCTATACGGTTCGGCCATCGAACACATTGATCTTTGCGCTGGTCTATCAATACCCGCTTATTTTGATCGCGCGATATGACCAGCGCGTGCCGCGCGATCCCGCCCAGTGGATTGCCGATAGCGCATTCATTACTTATGATGATTGCGAGCCCACTTTTGCGCGCTGGTTTGAAACCAATCTGGATGGCATGCCCAAACAAGTGCGCACAATGGGGCACTGCACGGAAATCGAAGAAGCGATTGCGCTGGTCGCCGCCGGCCGGGGAATGTCGATCGTACCGGGACACACGTTGAAAATAGCGTTAAAAGCACGGCAAGTACGTGAAATCAAGCTTCATGGCAAGCGGCCGGCAACCGATACGGTATTCCATGTATCGCGGGCGGGCTCGTTCCAGGATCCGGTTGTGAGTCGCTTACTGACGCTATTGCCGCAGCAGTAAGCTCGCCCGGTCGGCCAAGTCACCGTCAAAAAAAAAGCCCCACATATAGAAAATGTGGGGCTGATCCATGCATTGAGCCAACTGCGCTCGGAAGTTCCTTTCAGTGCGCTCAGCGGCGCACTATGCCGGAAAATCCTTATTCGACATGCTCGCCGTGCAAGGTGATGTCGAGGCCTTCGCGCTCTTCTTCCTCGGTCACGCGGATGCCGATCACCATGTCGATGATCTTCAGCAGCACGTAGCTGAGCA
>Ga0265338_10006030_pt1 | contig 15565 bp, 5 predicted proteins | sample 42126metaG_FD_193579 | JGI IMG/M metagenome (GOLD analysis project Ga0265338, IMG submission 193579) | Rhizosphere microbial communities from Carex aquatilis grown in University of Washington, Seatle, WA, United States - 4-21-26 metaG | ecosystem: Host-associated > Plants > Roots > Rhizosphere >... | reverse complement strand
GAAAGATTCGTGGTGTCGTGGTCAGTCGCGGAAAACTCGCAACGATAAAGCACGTAGCGCTGATCGTTCACTCCCAGTTCTGGCAACGACTTGCCGGCGCTCAACGGTTGCCACGAACCGTCTAACGGGTCGTTGCGTTTGAGCGCCGTAGCGATGCGGACCGGCGCGGGCAGTGCAGCCGGACGTGCGATAGGCTTCTGCGGCTTGGGATACCAAGTCCCTTCCGCCGGTGTTTTCCCCTGCGGAATGACCAGCACCTTCGCGCCGAGAGCAGCGAGGTCATAATCCACTTCAAACGGCGAAATAGCGTTGGTTTGCGAAACCGCTTCCCTGGTTTCGATCAAAACGCGTTTGCCATCCTGGTCAATGTTGTAGATCGGCGCGTGCGCCTTCACAATTTTCCCCGGCACAACCGTGACTTTGCCGGATACGGGATGTTCCGGATCGGTATTGTCCAGAAACACAAACCGGGTGCCGTCCGGACTGACGCGCACGCCACCGAACAGATTTGTCGGCGCGCCTTGAAGTTCGCATGGTCCGCCGGTGGCGCGCAACAACTGCGTTTCGTTTTCGCGGATGAGTTGGTTGATGCTTTCGGCAACCGCGTATTTCTCTCCGCGTGCGCCCCACTCGCGAATCGGCGCGTTGTAATCGTAAGTCGTCGTTTGTCCGCGCGCCTGCCAGCCGTCAAAATGCGTGCCGCCAACAAACATGTAGGTGTTCATCCCTGATGCACCGCCAAGCAGCGACATCAAGCTGATCGCGTTGTAATGGCGGGCGTCGGAATAATTTTCTTCGCTTAACTTGTCCCCCACTAGCGCAAACCAACCGCCCTGCAATTCCAGGACGAAGCCCGGCGCGTCCGGCTGTTGGGTGCGCAGCGACACCATGCGTTGCGAGCAACTAGGCGCGGCTGTGAGGCCGACGTAATAGTTATCGCAATCGAACACCTGCGAAAGCACCGGATCGCTGCTCTCACGGCATTCGCGGGTGAGACAGGTGAAAATCGGAATGTCAACACCGCAATTAGTCGCCGCTTCAAACAACGCGCGCAGCATTTTGGACTTATCGTCGCATTTGAAGTGATCGTATTCGTTTTCAATCTGCATCAAGATGATGCCTTTGCCACTTTGCGGCTTGCGGGTAATCTGCTCCTGGGCGATCAACTTGCACACGGCGTCATACCAATGAATGCTCCAGGCGATGTCGGAATCGTCCGGGCTGCGCAGCCAGAAATTCGTGCCAGCGGTCGGCGCAAACTTTGCCAGCCAGCGCGGATAACCACCGCCCGCCCACTCGGCGCAAATGAACGGTCCCGGCCGAACGATGGTGTAAAAACCAAATTCATTCTGCGCCATATCCAGCCACGCCTTGAATTCAGAAAGGTCAACTTTAGAAAAATCATCCAAGCCCACCGGCATTGCGCTTTCATGCCAGTTCCACGGCACATAGGTTTCGACCGTGTTGAATCCGGCATCCTTGATCTTCCGAAACCGATCGCGCCATAACTCGCGCGGCGTCCTGAAATAATGAAATGCGGCGCTGCGGATAAAAGTATCCCTTCCATTGATCGTCAGGCAGTGGCCGTCGTAACAAATGACTTTGGGGTGCGGAAATCGTTTTGTGGTGCTGGAAGGGGTCTCGGCCAATAGGCTCGCACAGCTCATCGAAATTGCCAAATGGACAAGGAGCAGGGGAATCCACATAGCTGGCTTCGACCTTGAGGTCGGGACAAACCTTGCGCCAAAAATACTCATTGGTGCAGTCTCATTTTATTGGAATCAATTGGATCACACAGCCACCGGCGCGACGTAATGCAAGATGAACAGAATCGCCACGTTTGGCGGATTTTTCGTCGCGGTGCCAGGCATCGTCGCGATCTGGCCCATCACCCAATTGAATCATCTGATAATTGCCGCGACCGAGAAAATTCAGCGGCAACTCCAGTGTCGTGGCGTCTGCGCCGTTGATGACGCCGATGAACCAGGTTTTCCCGCTGCGGCGTGCGAAGGCGGCGCATTTCCCGATGTCGCTACCGGGGAGGACGATCGTTTCATCCCAAACCGAAGGAATCGCTTTCATCACATCCAATGCCGGATTGCTGAGATAATTCGTCGGATGATCCGCATAGCACAGGAATGGCGAAGTGAAAACGATCGCCTGCGCCAACTCGCGCGACCAAGCATAGCCGCGCAGTTCCTTTGAATTAAAAACCGTCGGCGTGTAATCTCCCGGGCCGATCACATAGCGCGTGAATGGCAAGATACAGTCGTGCTCCGGCGGGAGCGTACGATGATAACGAAGGATGTGCCACTCATGGCCGCGAATGGCTTCGCGGGTCATTTCGTTTGGCCAGGTGCGATAGCGGCCAACCGGTTTGTTGGCGCCGTGAAAATCCACCATCAACTTTCTTGCCGCAGCGTCGCGCAACGTTTCGTCATACCAATTGACCCAGCGAACATTGGCTTCCGGCTCAAAATCGATCTTCACTCCGATTGCGCCGACGGCCACAGCCTGGTCAAGGAAATTTGTACGCCGCGCAGCGTTAGGAAGTTCGTTGCTGTGGGCCCAGAGCCAGACTTTCACGCCGCGCGTTTTTGCGTAATCACAAACTTCGCGCAGACAGTCCCAATTGTCCTTGCCATTGGCCTTCCATCCTTTCCAGCCTTCGTCAACAAGGTAATACTCGAACCCAAGTTCCTTCGTCCAATCCACCCACTGATGTTGTTCGGAGTAAACCGGGGCGCCGCTTGACCACCATTGCCACGAGCAACGGCCAGGTTGAATCCATTTCGCCTTGGCCAATTCCGGAGGCGCGGCGGGACAGAGATTGCGGACCAAATCGCTATTTACCAGTGCATTGAGATCGCGTGCCAGCAGCGTGACACGCCACGGTTGAATCACGGCATCGCCAGTCGTCCAACCACCCGTATCGGCTCCAGCATGAAAACAGATCCGCAAGGAATGATTTGTGGAATTTTGCACACCTGAGTCGGTGTAGTTCAGGAGATTCGCTTCCGTTACGAGAGCATATCCGCCGTCGCCTAGACAGAATGTGATGGGCAGTGGAACCTTTTTCCCTTCCGGCAAGTCGTCCAACCGGGTGCTTTGAAAAATTCCTTCATAGCCCCCTGCGAAATTTGTTTGATACCATGCCATTGGATTGCCGGCGATTCTCCATTCGGTTGCTTCGCCATCGATTTTTCGCCCCGATTTGGCGGCCAACCGGGCGCGCAATGCCGCCCCATCGTTGTATGCGCGCACATCCAATTCATAGGTTTGGGCGACGGAACTTCGGACCGAGATCGTGGTTTCCCGGAAATTATTCTCGGCCTGTGAGTGTCCACCGAACATCGCATACGTTTCGTGAATTTTGCGCGAAGAGAATTTCCCCAATGTGGCGTTCCTGCCCAGATCAGCGCCGTCTGCAATGATTCCAAAACGAGATTTGTTAATAACCGTGCGGCCTCCAAAAACAACCGAGTAACTCAACCCTCCGTCGTCTGTTACGGTGATGACCACATTACGGTCGGGCGACCTGACGACAACTTCCGCCGAATGACTGTTCGCGACAAAAGATGCGAGGGTTACAAATAAGAGAATACCTACTTTCATGAATATCTATGCATACATCACGCGTCAATCTTCAGCGCGAAAGCGATCTTGCCTTCAAACTTTTCCGACAAAGAGACGTGCAAGCCGCCTGCGTCGCGAACAAACTTCAGTTTCCCGCCGCCGAGCAACCGCACGCTGCTGATATTACCGGGCCATTTTTCCGAACCTGCGCCGAGAGATTTGACCGTTATGTTTCCATCTTTCGGAAGCGCCAGCACGATGACGTAAACAGTCTTACCATCTTTCGATTGTGTGAAGCGGATGTCTTCTGATGTAAATGGCGTCTTCGAGACGTCGGCCTGGCCGTCGAAACGTCCTTTCTCGGCCGATTCCGTTGACGGGCCTTCGCCGTAAATTTTCCACGGGCGCGTCGCGTAAATTGCCTCGCCGTTGACCTTCAGCCAGGAGCCGATTTCGCTGACAATTTTCATTTCGTCAGCGTCCGGCTGGCCATCACGCTGAAGCGGTACGCTCAACATCAGGTTGCCATTCTTGCTCACGATGTCCGCGAGCATGTGCACGACCGACGCGGCGGTTTTGTAGCTGTGATTTTTGAAAATGTTCGCATCGTAATGCCACGAACCGATGCAGGTGTCCGTCTGCCACGGCTGGGGCAGGATGTCCTGTGGCTTGCCGCGTTCGATGTCATAGACCATCGTGCGGCGCTGCATCTCGTTCAACATTTTACCGTTCATCACGGCTTCGGTATGGCCATTCTTGTCGAGACGTGAGTTGTAAAAATGCGCGGCCAGATTTAACGGCACCTCCGACGCAATTGAATAGAACGGCAGCACGGCATCATCGAAGTAAATCTGGTCGGGGTGATAATCATCCCAGAGTTGCTTGGTTCGTTTGAAAAATTTTTCCATGTAGGCTGCGTCCGGCATACTCGTGCCACGCGCGGCGTCGAAATCATGGAACAGTGCTCTGCCGGGCTTATGATTCTGTTCGTAAAGTTCCTGCGGATCGAGGCCGTACCACCAAAACCCCCGGCCCTCGGCCTTGGTCAGCTTGCCGTCGTAAGGCACGCCCGCGAATGGCCCGTCCTTGTCCGCGCCTTGAGCCACTTCGTACCACGTCCAGGCGCGGGCGGCATGGACACTTACAGCAAAGCGCAACCCGTTCTTTCTCGCTGCCGCGGCCCAGCCTCCAATTAAATCCTTGTGCGGCCCGACATTGACGGAGTTCCATTGCTGAAATTTGGAATTCCAAAGATCAAGGTTGTCGTGATGATTGGCCAGCGCCATGAAATACTTGGCGCCGTTCTCCTTGTAAAATTTCAGCAGCGTGTCGGGATCGAAATGCTCCGCCTTCCATTCATGGATCACGTCCTTGAAGCCATTGGTCGAGGGATGGCCGTATTCGGTAAGATGTGATTTGTATTGGGCGCTGCCTTGAACGTACATGTTGCGCGCGTACCAGTCGCCGTGCTCGGGTTGGCATTGTGGCCCCCAATGCGCCCAGATGCCGAACTTCGCGTCGCGAAACCATTCCGGGCACTGGTAGTTCGTCAACGAATTCCAATCGGGTTTGAACGGGCCGTCAGCAATGGTTGACAGGTGCAGTAAGTTTGTTTGCGCAACCGCTGCCCGGGAGGTGTCCAGGAGCAACAATAAGAAAAGCGCTTTGCCAAAAATATTTCGCATGACTGGTTGGTGTTTAACCCCCGCTCAAGGCAAGCTTGAACACGATGGCAAAATTGTTGGGAATGTTTTTGGGCTGGGAAATAGTCAGGGCATCCTGTCCTTCCTCCCATTGAATCCGTTCCCCGCTGCCGAGCAATTCGATGGTTGTGATTTTGCGATCCAAAAGCCCGGCGGATTTTCCGAGCGATTTTATGCGCACGCCATTGGTCGGGGCGCCCAAAACAATCGCATATAAGACTGAATCTTTCTGCGTAAACCGGATGTCTTCCGAGGTCAGCGGCTTGCCTTTGCCTTCGTTGAATCCCTGCGCCGTCAGCTTGGGGCCGACGGAAGCGGGACCCTCGCCGAAGGCTTTCCACGGGCGCGTGCCGAAAATGCATTCCTTGTTCTCGTCCATCCAGTCGGCAATGCCTTCAACGACTTTTAGTTCTTTTTCGTCGATTGTGCCGTCGCCGCGTACAGGAATGTTCAAAAGCAGATTTCCGTTTTTGCTCACGATGTCCGCGAGCATCTGGATGACTGTCTTCGTGCTTTTGTAACCGTTGCGTTCGTAGAGCGGACGATCATAGTGCCATCCACCGATGCACGTGTCGGTCTGCCATGGATACGGCTCGATTTCGTTGGCTTGGCCGCGCTCGATGTCCCACACCAGGCACTTTTGCTGTTCCGGAGTTAAAATTTTTCCAAACAGCACGCCGTCATCATTTGTGCCGTGCCGCTGGTTGTTGGAATTGTAAAAATGCGCGGCGATCTTCAAACCTGCATCCGAGATCGGCCACAACGGAAGGGCCGTGTCGTCGAAGTAAATCAAGTCGGGATGATATTTGTTGATGAGATCTACCGTGCGATTGTAAAACTTATCGCAATACGCCTGATCGGGAATGCTGACGCCGTTGCCCCAATTCCATCGGCCATGAATGGAACCTGGATTGCGATAGTTAGGACTGGGTTGATGATTTTGCGCGTATAAATCCTGCGGATCGAATCCGTCCCACCACTTACCTTTCCCGTCCGCCTTGGTCAATTTGCCATCGAAATCCTGCGCCGGCTCATACCAACTCCACGCGTGCGCCGCGTGAACGCTCACACCAAATCGCAATCCGTATTTGCGAGCGGCCGCGGCCCAGCCGCCGATCAAATCTTTTTTTGGTCCCATGGCGACGGAATTCCATGGTTGATACTTGGAATCCCACAGGTCGAAGTTGTCGTGATGATTGGCCAAGGCGAAGAAATACTGCGCGCCGGCCCGTTTGTAGAGGGCGACAAGCTTGTCTGGATCCCAATTTTCCGCCTTCCATTCGTGGATGACGTCCTTGAATCCAAACACCGCTGGCGAGCCATAGTGATTGGTGTGAAATTGATACTGCCTGCTTCCGGACTGATACATTCCCCGCGCATACCAATCGCCGTCTTCCGGCTGGCATTGGGGTCCCCAATGCGCCCAGATGCCGAACTTGGCGTCGCGAAACCATCGCGGACATTGATATTGCTTCAAGGATTCCCATGATGGCGCGAACTTTCCCGCAGCAACCGGTTCGGCAATAGTGTTTACCACCACAGAGGGGGTAGGGGATTGGTCCGCGGCGAAACCATTGGTTCCAACCAGCAGAGCGGAAAGCGAGAGGAAATTTTTTACGATAGACACTTTCAACATACTATTACGGATCAACGTCATGGATAAACCAGCCGGAAAAACCCATTGGCATTGGTTGACTCAATCCAGACTTGGTTTGTAGCGTTCGCACCGGGTACGTCCTGCCAGTTGGTTGTGCTCAAGTTTGTGTTCATTTGCAACCGCCAGCCGGTGTGATCGGCAGGCCAGCTCAACTGAAGTTGATTCCCAACGAGGTCGAAGGAATTGGTTGGCGCAACGGCGGATACGGGACGGGCACTTACCTGACTGGAATTGGTGCTCTCGCCTCCTGCATTCAGCGCCGATACCACGTAATAATTGAGTGTACCGTTTGCCAGCCCCGTGTTTGTAAACACCAGCGCAGATAAATTCGGCGCTATCACTACGTAAGGGCCGCCGTTAGTCAGTGATGACTTTATGTTGTAACCTGTCGCGCCCGCCACAGAGTTCCACATCAACGCCACCTGCGCGTTTCCAGCCGTCGCCACCAAACTCGTCGGTGCAGCGGGCAGATTTGAAACTGAAAGCGTTATCAAATTGGCGTTGCTGAGCAGTATACCGCCATAACCGCTGGGCATCTGTAAGGTCAAATTGGTAAAATTGCCGCTGAAAGTTCCGGCGTAGCTGATCAGCGGATAATTGGTGCCCGTGATCAAGCCATTGGTGCTGATTATCTTCACCGTGCAACGGCCATTCACGGTCAAATTGCTGGCTACAATCAATGGCGTCACTAAGTTGGTTACCCGTTGAAATTCAAGCGTGCTTCCGGCAGCCACGATGAGGTTCGAAATTATGGCCGAGCCAGTGGTGGTATTTGTTATGCCAAATATCGCGTTGCTGGCCACCATGTAAACTCCCTTCGCCAGCGACGCTGTGGTGATAAGCAATTTGCCGGCGGTGATATTATTCGATCCGGTGTAGGTATTGGCACCCAAGAGCATCATCGTGCCCGTCCCAACTTTGGTCAGGGCCACGGTGCTCGAATTATTCGCAATGACACCTGAAAAGATGTCATTTAACCCCAAGGCACCAACTGAGATTGTCTTGGTTCCGTTATTATTACCGCTTTGGATCGGTCCGCTCCCCGTCAGGGATCCGAACGAAATCGTGCCCGCGCCGTTGAATTCAATCGAGGTTCTGCCAGCGGTCGGTTGGTTGAAAACCCACCTCGCGTTGGCGCTGCCAGCGGTCGGATTTGTGAAGCGGACGACGGCATTGCCATTGTTCGGACTCGTGAACGTGCCGGTATAGCCGCTGTCATCTCCATTGAGATATAATGTCAGGAGGCCCGATGTGCCGCGTGTAATGGCGCCACTGCCGGTGATGTTGCCGTTCATGGTCCAGTTGCCAGAGGACGTATCGAATGTGGTGGCGCCATTTACCACGATGTTGTGAGAGAATGTCGCATTTCCGGAGATATAACCCCATTTGAGCGTGCCTCCATACGCGGTGACCGTGCCCGTGCCCAGGGCATCACCATTGGCGAAGAGGATCGTTCCATTACTAATCGTCGTACCGCCGCTGTAGGTATTGGCCACGTTGAATGACACCGTGCCGCTGCCCAATTTCATGATACTGCCGGTGCCACTGATGTCACTGCCGCTGAAGCTATAACTCTTCGATGAATTGCTCACCACCACGACCGAGGGAAACATTGTTGCCGAAACATTGATGGCAACATTGCTTAGCGCGGTGTCATCAAACCAAACACTCGATCCATCCTGGTAAACCTTCGGCAACCCATTGACTGACCAATTGGTTGATGTGCTGTCCCAGTTCCCATTCGAGGCTCCTGTCCATTTCATCGCTGGCTGCGTGGCCGCGCTGGCCTCCGGCGAATACGCGCTAGAGCCAAAACTGTTTGTCGCCGTCACTACGAAATAATATGTCTTGTTGATCGCCAATCCCGAGTCTATGTAGGTGGTGTTGGTAGTGCTGCCCACCAGCGCATAGCCGCTGCCGCTGGTCAATGAACGCCAGATATTATAGCCGCTGGCATAATTGGTGTCCGCGGCGTTCCAGTCCAACTCAATCTGTGCGCCCTGAGAAGTTGCCAACAAGCTCGTCAACGCCGACGGCACCGGGATTACCGTGACGGACAGAGCAATTTGGTTCGCGTTGCTCACCAGTGTGCCGCTAACGCCCGACGGCAGTTGAAGGTGAAGATCCGTAAAGTTGCCCAAAAAACTTCCAGTATAGCTTGCCAGCGGATAGACGCCCAACGCGATCCCATCAGGCAGCGTGACCTGCACGGTGCAACTGCCATTGATTAACACATTGCTGGTTGCCAGCAATGGCGTCGTCGTGCTGCTGACATTGATAAACTCGACGGTGCTCCCGGCTGACAGCGTCAGATTGGAAATTAAAGCCGAACCGGTTGAGGCATCGGTTACGCCAAAGGTTGCGCCGCCGGCCACCGTGTAATTGCCCTTGGCCTGTGATCCGGTCATGATGAGCAATTTGCCCGCGGTGATGTTATTCGATCCGGTGTAGGTGTTCGTGCCCGTCAAGGCCAGCGTTCCCGACCCCACCTTGGTCAATGCGGACGTGCCCATGCCATCCGTGATTTTACCGCTAAAAGTGGAATCTTGATTCAATGCACCAACCGACATGGTATGCACTCCGGAGGATCCGCCGGTAATCGTTCCAGACCCGTTCAGCGAGCCGAACTCAATCGTCCCGGTTCCGAACTCAAGCGTGGTGGAACGGTCCTGCGCGCCGCCGATGCTCCACGCTGCGTAGCGGCTGCCAGCGGTAGCCGCGCCGATGCGGGTTACTGTCTGATTATTGCCACTGCTGTTTGGAATGGTGATTGTGCCGCTGACAGTATTTGCGGAAAAATTCAAATAGATTGAATTGAGAATGCCGCCAGGAGGAGCCACGCTTACATTTCCCGAGCCGCTAATCGAGCCGTTCAATGTCAGATTTCCCGCGCTACTGCTCAAAGCAAATGTGCCGCCGCCGGTTCCGACATTGATTGGGTTTGAAATCGTCGAATTGAGGCCGCTACCGACAACGGTTTTCAACGCACCGCCATTCAAGGTCACAGCCCCGCTGCCCAATCCGGTCGAAGCTGCCATCAACGTCGCGCCTTGCTCAACCGTCACGCCGCCGATGAAAGTTTGCGTGCCGTTCAACGCCACTGAACCACTGCCGAACAAAGTTATTCCGCAAGTCCCGCCGATGGCGCTGCCGCTGATGCCGTAGCTCTTCGAAGAGTTATTAAAAATCACCGTGCTGGGCGAGAGGGTCGCGGACAAACTGACCGTAGTGTTGGACAGGGCCGAATCGTCAAAGATCACGGCATTGCCGTCTTGGTAAGTGGCCGAGTTGCCGTTATTGATCCAGTTCGCAGTAGATACGTCCCAAATGCCGTTCACCGCTCCGCTCCAAAACACCGTCGCCGCGCTCGCGCCCGGAGTCACGCTGACTTCCGGCGAATTGGTTCCTTCCCCAGCGGCGCCGATGGCCGATACGACATAGTAATAGGTTGTGCCGTTGATCAGGCCGATGTCCACCCAGCTGGTACCACTAACGTTGGTGATGGTAACATAGCCGGTGCCACTGGTGCTGGAACGTTTCACGTTGTAGCTGGTGGCGCCGCTGCTGGCCGCCCAAAGCAAAGTTGCCAATCCATCGCCCGCCAGCGCCGTGAGTCCATTCGGCGAAGACGGAGCCGGCTGAGTGGTCACACTTTCCTGCGTGGAATAGCCGCTGTCACCAGCGGAGTTCGAGGCGGTGACGACATAGTGATACGTCGTGTTGGGAATCACGTTCGTATCAATAAAACTGGCGTTGGTCAGGCCGCTCACCAGCGGTGTGTAAGGCCCGCCGTCGATCAATGAGCGCGATATTGTGTAACTGGTTGCGCCAAACGATGTCAGCCAGCGTAATGGCACTTGACCCGCGTCTGGCGAGGCATAAACCGCATACGGCGCAGGCGGCACAGTGATGTTGCCGCCGTCTCCGCCCGTGATGCTCACGTTGCTGAAAGTCGCCGCGCAAGAGGCACCGCTGCTCTCCGAACACACCACCAACCCCACGTAGATCGTATTGGGCAAATTGTAGTATTGGCCAACGACCTGGGCCGCCCAGCTCGTTCCATCCAACGAGGTGTAAAGATTAATGACGTTGCCGAACCTTTCCAATTTGACCCAATAGCTTGGCTGCGAAATTGACCGCAATGCATTCTGTCTGCCTCCCCAGTTTTGTGACCAACCATATAAGAATGAATCCACCGTTTTCGATGGAGTCACCGCCACCCAGGCGCGATAGGCGGCGTTGGCTGAAAGCGAATCCCGAAACATGACGCCTGCGCGTGAGTTGGAAGCTGTCGGCTGCACATTGTTCACTTTGGCTATCACCGTGCAATCGCCCGTCAGTGCCTTGTAAGTGAAATGACAACTATCCGTGCCAAACGTCCAGATTTCCGAGCCTCCACCATTGACCGTCCAAAGGCCGTTGGCGTAGGAACTATTGCCGGAGGGACTCGACCCGCCAATATCCACATCCGTAAAGCCCGATGTCGCCGTGGCCGCCGGTGGATAAGTAATCGGGGCTGGCACGACTGCAGTGGAAGTGTCTGCGCTTTTGAGAAAGCAGAAACTGGTTTCGTTTTCTGTCTGGCTGCCTGATACACCATTGGCCGACGGTGTGGCATTACGTTTGAGGACCATCCAGGGTGCCGTCAACCCTTTGCGCACCACGTACGCGCTGCGCAATATGTTTCCCATCGTCGGCTCCGAAATATATCCGCCACCATCAGAGCTATTTTCCAAATAAAACCAATCAATGGTGCCAAAGGGAATGAAGTTCGCCGGTGGTGGCAGGTTGTTCCGGGCGTAGTATTCACCGCAGGCCAGCAACCGGTTGTCATCTTCCGAATAAACGTCAATTCCCTGCTTGTAGAAGACTTCCGCACAGAAGGCCATTCTAAGCAAGTCGTTGAATGAATGGCCCTGGTCGCGTCCTGTTTCACCCATTTCGCCACTGGTCAGACAGTTATTATGCACACCGCAGGATGCCGTGGTTCGAAAGAGATACAGCATGTGGTTGAACATGTTGGTGTCGTCGTTGAACACCGCGCAGGCCAGCGCGGCAGCGATTTGCAACGCACCTTTGTTGGCCGGTCCCGGCGTGCTTACGTTCGTATCGCCAAGAAATGTGGCGGGCAAATATACTGTCTTAAAAAAGTTGGAAACGGTCAGGGTGTCCGCCAGGGTCCAACCCGGCCACGTGCCGCGCAAAATGTCCGCCCCGCAGCCATAGACAGCCGAATAGTCGCCGAGGTCAAGCGCGGCCTCATTGCCGCCGAAATTGGTCATCGTGTTGGCCCAGGCAATCAGGATGTCATGCGCCTTTTGGGCGTAGTTATTGTCCTTGGTGAAATACCACATGCGTGACAGGTTGAAGATGGCCTGCATATCGTTCTTCCAGGCGTTTTCATTGTCATAGTTGCCCGAAAGATTTCGGTTCACATAGCCAAACGGCCCGGCCATGACATAATTAGTGGAAGACTTCCCATCCGCCAACAAAGCCGCATACCCGTCGCTCCAGGGCGAATTACCTAGATTGCTCTTCACGCCATCCAAGTCCGCAGTTGTCAGCGGAATGCCAGGATGAATAAAAGCGTGAGCTTGGAACCCGCCGCCCGCAAAAAGAGCTGTCACGATCCCTAGAAACCACCACGCCCGGAGACAACTGTAAAATGTGGGTTTTATCTGCATTTTGAATATTACGGGCGAAGAATTTCGGGCGTTTCAAGGATTCCCGGCGTTGGTTACGTATTGAAAATCCCTGGTGCTGGTATCGGCTGGCACTTGGTGACAGCACCATCCTTGAGCCGTCATTAATCCGTATTTAATGACGGTCGGATCCGTCCACTTGTGATGCTCGGCATGACCGTCAAGAAACGCTACCGTACTGACATTGCCGTGGAATAAAGTTGGCAGATCACTCCAGGTTGAGCCCGGAAATTGCCAGGTTCCAAGATTGTATCCCCGCCCCTCCGCCTCCTCAATGAAAGCCAACGTATCCGAGCTACGACGGAAAGATGTGATCTTTTTGCCTTTCAGATTGTCCGTTACCGAATAGCCATCAAAGCCAAAGCCCATGCCGGGGCTCACTCCATTGGGACTCGAAGGATAAGCGCCGACAGTGCCGCTGATATTGCGTTGTTTATCTCCGGGACAATGATCCAGAGCATAGTTTGGGGCATAGGCGTAGAACAGACTGTTTGTTATCATTGCGGGGATAATAACAGTCTTCATGACCCAATCCCCGTTTTGTCCAGGCCAGGACGTCGAATCAGGGTTTGGAGGCCCCCAAAAGCCCCCGCCCCGAGTTGAGCCGGCAGCCAGCCATTCACTAAACTCTGTGGAATACATCAGTTGGGCGAGGACCATCTGCTTTTCGTTGCTCAGGCAGGCGGCCATTGTTGCTTTCTTTTTGGCCGAGGCCAAGGCAGGCAGCAACATCGCCGCCAATATGGCGATAATCGCGATCACTACCAACAGTTCGATCAAGGTAAAACCGTTACCTTTCGGGGAAATATTCCGACCACTTAAATCCACACTTTTCGTTCTCACTTAGTTTGCTTTCTATCAGTTTAATTTGTCTGCTTTTAAAAGAGAGGGTCGCCGCAGAACCTCTAAAACCTGCGACGACCCCACTCAATTGTCTTATGGATAAATCAGCCGATAGAACATCGTGGGCGTAGTAGGATCTATGGTAATGCTATAAATCCCGTCCGTGTAGCCGGGTACGGGGACCCACGAATTCGAAGTCAGGTTGGTCTCGCTGACCAATCGCCAGCCCTGTCCTGCCGGCCATGTCAGGGCCAGTGTCCTCCCACTCAAATGGTTGGTGATTGTAACAGGAGTGGTGGTCGGAACTTGGGTTACATTCAAGGTGATTGTGCCCGCATTTGTGGTGATATTCGCCGCTACGCCAGTAGGCAGGCTGCCGATCGAGAAACCGCCCGCACCAGTGATGCTCGTGCAGGAGATCAACGGATACTGGGCGACTGCCAAGCTTGTTGCCTCCACATTCACCACCACCTGGCCGGCAAGCGTCAACGCCCCGGAGTCACTGATGGCAGGAACGGTTGTGCTGTTGATTCCGGCGAAGGTACTGGTGCAGTTGTTACCGAATGTCAGGGAAGTCATGTTCAGAGTGGCACCATTGGTAACCAGACTTACTCCGAACGTGGTTCCATCAAACAAGGTAAAGTCGCCGCTGCTGATTTTTTGCGAAGACACAACCAGCGCGCCACCGCTGATGATGGTCGGGCCGGTGTAATTGTTCGTTCCGCTCAAAGTCAGCGTGCCGGTGCCCACTTTGGTCAAAGCGATGGTGCCACCAGCAGTCTCACTCAATGAACCACTAAACGTGTCATTTAACCCCAGCGCGCCAACTTCAATCGTATTCACTACATTGGCATTGGGGCTTAGGATACCGGCTCCCGACATAGAGCCAAACTGGATTGTGCCGGTGGTGGTAGGCAGGCTGGTGCGTCCCAGCAATTGCGCTTGATTGAATATCCAGCGCGCATTGGCGCTGCCGGCGGTATTTGCCGTAAAGCGAACCACCGAGTTGGCACTGTTTTGATCCTGAAAAGTTCCAGTGAAACCGCTGTTGTCCCCACCCAGGAAGAGAGATACGGGCGGGGTGACGCCGGCGCTGCGGGTAACGGTGCCGCTGCCGGTAAGATTACCGTTGATTGTATAATTGCCGCCTTGCGGATCTATGATTGTAGTTGTGTTAGTCACGGCAAAAAAGGTGTTGCCCACCGTCACATTCCCCTGATTCTGGTTGGTGCCACCAGCCAGTGTTACTACACCGGAACCAAAGGCGTTATTGTTGTTCACAATCAGCGTGCCATTGCTAAGGGTCAAACCACCGGAGTAGGTGTTGGCGCCAGACAACGTCAGAGCGCCGGTGCCGGTCTTGACCAACGCCAGATTTGCTCCTGTATTTTGGATGTTGCCAGCGAAAGTGGAATTCACATTACCGTTTCCGATACTTAACGTAGCCGGATTCGTGCTGGTGTTATCCACGGTGCCGGAACCGGAGGCGAACCCATTGATGGCGCCGTTCGTGCCATTGACATCCAATGTGCCGGAGATACTGACATTGCCACCTACACTGTTGCCATAGGGAAGGGCGGTGCTGCTGCCCACTTTGAGCGTCGCACCATTATCAATGACAGTATTAGCGGTATAGGTATCCGCTCCTGACAGGGTCACCGTTCCGCTGGAGACTTCCAAACCGAAACCGGAAATGGGGCCCGCAAATGTAACGCCAGCTCCAAAGTCCGCGATGATTGGGGTGCCGTTATTCGTGATCGCCAAGTTGAAAAATTGCGGATTGCCGGAATAATTGTTGACCGGGCCGCTCAACGTCAGCGTCTTGCCTGTAGTGCTGCCATTGGTGAAACTGCTCGCCGAACCGTCGAAGGTAATACCGGACACACCGTAATTTGCCTCAAGGTTCGGAGACGTATTCACGTTGCCAGTGAAGGTGACGCTGTCGCCGGCAAAGCCAGGCGGAATTGACCCAACCCAATTTCCTCCCGTGCCCCAGTTGGCGTTTCCTCCGGAACCATTCCAAGTGAGTGAGGATGCGTTAACGGTGAAACTACCCGAAGATGACCCGCTCGCCGAAAGAGAGT
>Ga0265338_10006029_pt1 | contig 15567 bp, 13 predicted proteins | sample 42126metaG_FD_193579 | JGI IMG/M metagenome (GOLD analysis project Ga0265338, IMG submission 193579) | Rhizosphere microbial communities from Carex aquatilis grown in University of Washington, Seatle, WA, United States - 4-21-26 metaG | ecosystem: Host-associated > Plants > Roots > Rhizosphere... | reverse complement strand
TGGACTCCGGGTCCAGTCTCCATTCCGTCAGAATGTATGGTTGCGGAGTCCAGTTCAAGGCGTCCAGTTGTGTTCGTGCCGCGTCGAATTTTCCGGCATGGTAGGCAATGATTGCATAGGAAGTGCGCCATTCGCGGCGGCGCTGCGGATATGCTTGCGCCTGGCGAATGTATCCTTCGTATACGCGCTGTAATTCAGGCCAAATATCACTCCGCCCGAAAATGTGTTGTCTGGCGGGCAATTGCATTTCTGATTCCACGTCGTAAACGCAGTCAACATATTTTCGCGGCACGTCCGTGTCAAAGCGTCCGGTGTCAATCGCCGTCTTGCCCAAGGCGAGCATGGCTTCCTCGTTGCCATACCAGCGCGGGCGAAGCCCCCAGCGCATTTCCGACCACGCGCCGGGATAATCAATCTGCGCTGCGACCGTCCGGTCGAACCACACACGCATTTCGGTGATATCTGAATTGCCGAGCGACACCTGGATCAGCGCGCATGGCGCCAGCGGGAAATCTGGCTGTAAATTCCACGCTTCGGTCAAATCTTTCTGTGCCTCAGCCAGATGATTATTGAAACCCTGCCAGCCTTCCTGTATCACCGAGTTGGCGTAACCGTCACCGCGCGCCCGCCAGGCTTCGGCAATTTCATTTTCCCCATCCAACACCAGCGCAAGCCATTGGTAATTTGTCCCGGCTTCATGCGTGATTTTGCAAACCGCAGCGGCATTGCGTTGAAAAAAACTGTCACCCCAGCCATCTGCAAAAATGTCGGCGATGTCCTGCTGGTCGTCCGGCGTAAAACTGCCGTCCGCAAAACACCCTTGCAGTTGTTCCAATGCAGACGAGTCCAACGATTTGAGTCGTTCAGGTTGTCTGTTGAAATATCCAGCCAGCCAAACCATGGCGTAAAATTTGGGATACGCCTTGTGCAGCGAGCCGGGATACGCCGCCAACGCGCGTTCAAAACGGTGGATGGTGTCGGCGTTGTTCCGGCTTTCATTCGCCACGACGGTCAAAGCGAGCGGGTCGGTGCAATTCGTGTCCGCAGCCAGCCTGTCACTTTCCGCTGCGAGCGACATGAGATTAGTCGCCGCCGCGCCGCCGTAATTGCGCGCGATCCATGTTTGGATAAACTGCACGATCTCCGCATCACATTCAGGATTGCGTTGACCGCGCTTTTCATACCCGTCAAGCCATTGGCGGAGTCTGAATTCCCTTCGCCTTTTTTGGACATCCGTTTCCGTCAACGTATTGGTCGTCCACAAAACCGGCTTGCTTGCCGCGGCCATCGCCTTCGGACGCGGCTGGTTCAAATTGCTGACACGTGCCTGGTTGACCGCGTATAAATAACCCCGGCGTGCCTGGTTTATCATCAAGCCGACAACAATCAGAAAGATAAACACTCCACCGACAACGATGCTCCAGATCAAGGTGTGGTTCGGCCCGGAGCCAGAAACTGACGATGGCAACGGCGGGGGTGTGACACGATAACCTTGCTGTAAAACCATATCCAGCGGCTGCCAGTCTGACATCCCTTCCGCCTGAACGTATTCGCCCCCCGTCAATTCGCCAGCTTCGCGCCGGCGGTGCAATTCCTCCGGTGAAAAAGCACCCAGATTTTCACCCTGCCTGCGCACTTGATAATTCATAAAGATGGTTGCTTCTCAGAATGATCAAATCCCCCTCGTTCGCAACACGAAAGCATCTTTGTTTTGCCCTGTTGCGATCTGACCTGTTTGGTGGAACCTTGAACTAATGCAAATAGTCCAATGCCGGCATATTTTTGGTGGTCTTTCCTGACCCTCAATCGAACTGTCCTTGAAGAAAATCCACCCGATTAGGGCAGCACGCAAAATTGAACTTCTTTGTGAAAGCTGCAAACGCGCAAAGGCAGCTTCCATTCAATAATTTTACGCCGTCGCCAGATTGTCTTCCAACACTTTCGAGCGCGCGGCATTTTCAGTGGCTTCGACCGCCGGCACATTTTCCAAAACCCGGATCGGTTCGTAAAAGGTGTTGCGCTGGACGGGCGTGCGGCCGGCTTCGCGGATGGCCTTGAGCATGGCCGCCTCGGTCTGCAATTGCGGCGAGGTCGCGCCCGCCATGTGGAAGATGTGTTCCTCGATGATGGTGCCGTGCAGATCGTCCGCGCCGTAGCTCAACGCCACCTGCGCCAGCTTCAGCCCCAGGCCCACCCAGTAGGCGGTGATGTGCGGGAAGTTGTCGAGGTAGATGCGGCTCACGGCGATGGTGCGCAGCGAGTCGAACCCGGTCGGCGGCTTCTCCACGGGGATGTCGTTGTCCTCCGGTTGATACGCCAGCGGCACGAAGCCGGTGAAGCCGCGCGTCTCATCCTGCAACGCGCGCAGTTGCCGCAGATGGTCCACGCGGTCGGCCAGGCTCTCGACGTGGCCATAAAGCATCGTGCAGGTGCTGCGCCCGCCGAGCTTGTGCCAGGTGCGGTGGACGTCCAGATATTCCTCGGCGGATTCCTTGCCGCGCGCGATGGCGCTGCGGACTTCCTTGCGGAAAATTTCCGCGCCGCCGCCGGTGAGCGATTCGAGGCCAGCGTCCTTCAATTCAATCAGCGTCTGCTCGACGGATTTTTTGGCGAGCCAGGCGAGATGGAGGATTTCAATCGCGGTGAAGCATTTTAATTGCAGCCGACTATCGAGCGCCTTGAGCGCCCTGAGCATGTCGATGTAATAACTGAACGGCAGCGACGGGTGCAGTCCGCCGACGATGTGCAATTCGGTGATGCCGATGGCCAGCGCCTCGCGCGCCTTCTGGACGATTTCCTCGACGGAGAACTGGAAGCCGTCGGCGTCGCGTTTCTTGCGCGCGAACGAGCAGAACTGGCACGATAGAATGCAGTAGTTCGAGTAGTTGATGTAGCGGTTGATGATGTAGCTGGCGCGGTTGTTGCCGGTCTTTTTCTGCCGCGCGAAATCGGCGATGGCACCGACGGCGTTCAGGTCCTTGGATTCAAACAGCCGCAGCGCGTCGGCCTCGGAAATGCGCTCGCCTGCGGTAACCTTGTCGTAAATGTCGCGTAGTTCGCTGCGTTGGATGAAAAAATCCATTCCGCCTATTAAAGCAGCTTTCGCGACATTAGGCAAATGCCCCGAACAACGCGCGCATCTCCTCGTCCACGTCCGCGTCATCGGCGAGGGTTTGCGCGATTTCATCACGGAGCAGTTCGCGGTAACGCTTCCGCAATCGGTGAATCGCCACGCGCACCGCGCCTTCCTCCATGCCCAACGCCTTCGCGACCTGCGCCTGTGCCGTGCCGTCCTTGCTAGCCGTGAGAAAAATTTTCAACTGCTCGAATAGCTTCATCTTGCCGTCAGCCTCACATTCCTTTTTCAATCGCTCGATGACTTTCACTAGCAGCGCCAGCGCCCATTCGCGGTCGAAGGTCCTATCGGGACTCGGTTCGTTGGTGGCGGCGACCTGAAATTTCGTGTCCGCCGTCTCCCAGTCGAGCGAGAGCAGCGCTTCACCACCACCGCGCTTAAGCCGTTGCGACTTCTTCCATTCGTTGATGAGGAAATGTTTCAACGATGCGAGCAGGAATGCGCGAAAGCGACCACGTTCGGCGCTCAAGCCTTCGAGATAATTCTTGGCGAGAAATCGCGCGAAGAACGCCTGCACTGAATCCTCGGCGTCTTCCTTGTTGTGACCGCGCCGGCGGACATAGGCGTAGAGCGGAAACCAGTAGGTGCGGCAAAGCTCCTCCAGCGCGCCATCGGATTGCGGCGTGTGCCGCCGGCCCGCCGCGAGCACGACTGTCCAATGCGTCGTGGCAAAGATGTCGTCCGGTGCAGTCGAGACTGGCGTTGAATGTTCGGAGGTCAATTCACTTTATGATTTTCTGTTTCGCGTCACTGACGGCGGATTGTAGCCGTGGGTCGTCAAGCACCAGCACGGCTTGGTCGCGGATTTTCTCGGCTTCCGCCTTGAGTCCCGCGCCGACCAGAATTTCAATCAGTTGCCGGGTTCCATCAACGAAGCCGTTTTCAGTGAATGATTTCACCATTGCCACGGTGTCAATGTTCGGCGGAGTCACGGAGTTCGTAAAGTGAAACTGCTGGTTTAATTCGGCCATTCGTTGTGCCGTTCGCTGTTTCATCTCGGCCATCCGCTTCGCGCTGTCGAGTTGCCGGGCGTAAGCCTGCCGGATGGAATCGAATTGCGACTGGGGATCACCAATATAACTCAAGCACAAATCAAACTCACCGCGCTGGATGAGCAGGGGGGCGATGCAACCGAAGCACTCCTGCGCCAGTTTCTTGTCCTGTTGGCCGATGCGCTGGAACAGCGCATACGTCGCGTCGTCCTGACTCAAGTCGTTGTTGATGGCGCTGACCTCGGAAAACAAATGTGCATATCCCCGGCCTTCGGAAAATTCGCGGTTGTAGTTGTCGCGAACCTCGATCAATGCCTTCCTGGCTTTGGGAAATCGGCGGCCAAGTTCGACCCAATCGGAAACCAGCGGAATCATCGTGTGGTTGCCTGTCAATCCGCGCTGAAACGAGAGACACTGCTGCAAGGCTTCCTCGTATTGGCCATTGTCAATTAATTCCCGCACCTGCTGATCTGACATGGCGGCAGCAAGCGGGGCAGTATCGGGATCCGGCTGTCCTGGCATGAGCACCGGCATTCCGTTGGTCAAGTGGAGGTGCATCGGGTTTGTATGGTCAGAAGCAGGCAGTCCACTGGCAGGATCAATGATCTGTGCGTTCGCTGTTTTGGTGCCATACAGGGAAATAATGCCAGCAACCAAAGCGGCTACCGTATGAAGTTTTGATGGATTCGTCTTCATGGTTGTATTTGTTGTTGGTTGGTTTGGTAATAAATGATTTCTCTTCGCTTATTTTGTTTCAGGTGTAACGACCGAAGGGGAACGCTTTTGAACTTTTTCTTCCGCGTCGCCCACAGCCGATTGCAGCCGCGGGTCGTCCAGCACCGCCGCGGCCTGGTCGCGGATTTTTTCGGCGTCGGCTTTGTGGCCTGTGGCAACAAGAATTTCAACCTCCTTGCGAGCCTCTCCCACAAAATTGTTGGTTGCCATCTGCCCCATGTCGGGCGGCGCGCGAAAGCCGGGCGGCAAATGCGGCGCTGGCACGGGAAATTGTTTCCGCACTTCCGCCATGCGCTCTTGATTTTCCTTTTGCATTTCAAAACTGCGCTGGAATGATTCAAAGTGCGCCTGCGGATCGCCGATGCATTTCAAGCACAAATCATAATCGCCATTTTGCATCAGCAAATTCTCGGCATAGCCGTAACATTGTCCGGCCAGTTGTTTGTCCTGTGAATAAATGGTTTTGAACAGCGCCAGCGTTGCGCCGTCATCCTGCAATGCCTGGTTGAGGCTTTGAATTTCCGAAAACAAATCGGAATAGCCCTGGCCTACCGCAAATTCCCGCGCATCTCTATCGCGAATTTCGATCAATGCCTGTTTTGCCTCGGGATAACGCCGACCCAGTTCAGCCCAGTTCATGATGCCGAACGTCAAACGAATTGAATCTGACTCACCGAATTGGACGGCATGGTTGAAATACCAGATTTGTCGCTGCAATGCTTCCTCGTAACGACCCTGGTCCATCAGCGATTTCACCTCGTCGCGAATTTTCTGAATATCCGGTTTTTCATTCGACGCGAGCACAGGCGACCAGGTTTCGACGGACGCGGACGGTGCATTCGTGATCCAGCTTGCCTTGCTTTCTTCCTGCGCTTCGTCCTTGGTGCCAAAATAAAGCGCGGCAAATGATTTACCATCGGCATACATCGAAATGTGCGGCAATCCCGGAACAAGGTTGGGATCGGTCAACTCAAAATCGCCGCGTCCTTTGGAAATTTGTATTTCATGTTTTGAATTGCTCGGAACAGCAATCGGTGATTGGGTGGTGATGTAAAGCGCGAGCTTGGCGCTGTCGGCGCTGACGAGATTGTAATGGCCTTTGACCATCATCTTATCTTTATTCCGCTCGACGGAGGTGATTTCAATGGCATCGCCTTTTGGAAAATAGGCCTGGCCGATGTAAAAATTGGTTGTCGAACCGGAAGAAAGATTTTGCGCGCCCAACATCTGCGCAGCGTGCCGGGCGTTTTCCTGCGACTGGGCGCGTGCTTTGACAAAATTCGGGATGGCAATGGCTGCCAGCAAACCGAAGATTGAAATCAGAAATGGAATTGCAATCATGGCGAGCACCGCCACGGCAAACCAGCGCCAGAAATGGTCGGGCTTCCGGACTGGAGGTGCGGGAGCGCCAACGGATTTGTTCACCGCGCGCCAGACGCGGCGGATGATGAGCCAATCCACCAATGCAACGGAAGCGAGCGCCAAAGAAACCCAGATTGTGAGATCCCACAAATCAAGAAACAACGAATCCTGAAGGCCGAGCACTTGGCGGGCAAACAGTTTTGCCAGCAACAGCCACAGCAATGCGATTACCCAATCCAGCGCCAGCAGCGGAAACAGCAATCCGTCAAACACCGCCAGCCACAGGCCGTGAAGTTTTCCCGCCGAGCGGCGGATTTGCGTGACGGCAATCCAGCCGAGAATCGTGGTGCCAAAAATTCCCGGCAATCCCAACAGCAAAAGCGGCATTAAGATAAGTATTCGTGTGGCTGGCTCGTTGTGTTTTCCCCACAATGTCAAAACCGGCATGACTATCACCGGTAGAATGAAAAGCAAAGCCCAGCACGCCCCCACGATGGCCGTGCGTGAGAAACGCGAAGGCATTTCCGATTTTTTAGAATGAGCCCCCTCACGTCGGCTGCTACCCGGTGGCGTGGTCGCGATGGTTTCGACCATCGTCTTCACCTCGCTGACCTGCTGGTAGCGGAGTTCGGGATTTTTATCCAACGCGCGCAAAACGATTTCGTCCAACCGCACGTCTATTTGAACTTTGGTGGAAGGCGGCGCGATGGTTTTGCCCGGCAGTTCGCCGGTGAGCATCTGGTAGAACACGACGCCCAGCGCGTAAATGTCAGCGCGGTTGTCCACAATATCGGGATATTCCTTCTGCTCCGGTGCCATGTAATTCGGTGTGCCCATCACCTTGCCGGACTCGGTGAGCGCCGGAGAACCGGCAGTAGCCCCTTCTCTAGCCATCGGCTCATTTCCGACGCCAACCAATTTCGCCAGCCCGAAATCCGCCACCTTCACGCGGCCGCGGCGGTCGAGCAAAATATTCTCCGGCTTGATGTCGCGGTGGACGATGCCCTGGTCGTGCGCGAATTGCAGCGCGTCGCAAATCTGCGGCACAATGGCCAGCGCCTCGCGCGGGAAAATCCGTCCGGCGTGGAGCAGTTGGCGCAGATTCACACCGTCCACAAATTCCATGAAGAAATAATAAATTGGTGTAGCAGTCGACGTGAGTCGGCTCTGACTTTCCGTGCTGCCGCCGGATTCAATTGGAGCGGACTCACGTCCGCTGCTACCGACCTTTCCAAATTCGTAAAGCGTCACGATGTTCGGATGATTCAATTTGGCCAGCGCCTTGGCCTCGCGTGCGAAGCGCTCGGCAAACGCGGGGTCGTCGCCAATGCCGGGCGGAAGAATTTTCAGTGCGACGATGCGATCGAGTTGGCGTTGACGCGCCTTGTAAACCGCTCCCATTCCGCCTTTGCCAATGAGTCCGAGGATTTCGAGCTGTGGAAATTTCGCCGCAAGTTCGGCGACGGACGGCGGATCGAACGGTGGCTGTTTGCCCTCGGTGACGGTGTCCGCCCCCGCGCCCATTTTAAGCAGGCAGGCGGGGCAAAGTCCGGCTAGCGCGCCGGTGGTGAGCGGCGTGCCGCACTGCGGACATTTGCTTTCTTCGGGCATTGGCTGGTCAATTTTTACCGTGTCCATGCACACTTCAGAAGCAAAACCGGCGGAATGTTACACGAAATCTTGGAACGCCGATCTCCTGATCGGCCTGTAATTAATTCCTGTTCCAATTTGCCGAACCGGAGTTCGGCGTTCCTAACGCAATTTGAAGCCGCCCTGAAAAATCACTTCGGCGGCGACTATGATGAGAAACACCGCGCCGACAAGCGCGTTCAGCCGGAAGAAGGCGAGGTTGATCCAATTCAAACTCCGGCGGCGCGCAATCCAGTGTTCCAGCACGAGACAGCCGACGATAATGAACCAGCCGACGAGGTAAGCGACGCGAAATTGGCACAGCAGCCCGAACGCAAGCAGCAGCCCGCACATGATCATGTGCGCGAGGAACGCGGCGGCCAGGGCATTTTTCGGCCCCCACGCCACCACGAGCGAGTGTAATCCGTGCGATTTGTCGAATTTATAATCTTGCAGCGCGTAAATGATATCAAAACCGACAAGCCACAGCACGACGGCGAGCGCGAGTAAAGTCATTTGCAGAATTTCCAGAACTGAAATATTCGCGCCTTTCACAGCCAGCCACGCACCGATGGGCGCGAGCGCCAGGGCGATGCCGAGAAAAACGTGCGTGTAATCCGTGAACCGCTTCGTCAGCGAATAAAAACAAATCACCACGAGCGCTACAGGGGAGAGGTAAAAACAAAGCGGATTCAGAAAAGAGCTGGCGGCAACCAAACCCGCTGCCGACAGAACGCAAAGCAAAATTGCGCTCGGCAGGGAAATTTGTCCTGTCGGCAAATGCCGCTTGGCGGTGCGCGGATTGAGCGCGTCAAATTTGCGATCAGAGATTCGGTTGAATGCCATCGCGCAGGTTCGCGCACAGACCATCGCTGCGAGAATTAGGCCGAACGTTTTCCAGCCGGGCCAGCCGCGATTGTCGCGGGCGGCGACCATCATCGCCGCCAGCGCGAAGGGCAGCGCAAAGACGGTGTGCGAGAAGCGGACAAAGCTTCCCCATTTTTGAATCTCCGAAATCATTCCTTTTCTTCAGACCAGCGCGGCACCAGTTTTTGTGGGACGCCGAGATGGTCGAGGACCCGCGCGACGACGGTGTCCACAACGTCTTGAATTGTTTTCGGGCCTGCGTAAAAACTCGGATTCGCCGGTAGAATCGTCGCGCCGGCCAGAAGCAGCAATTCCATGTTCTTCACGTGGACAAGGCTCAACGGCGTTTCGCGCGTGACGAGAATCAATTTTTTCCTCTCCTTCAGCGTCACGTCGGCGGCCCGGAGCAAAACATCCTCGCTGTAGCCGTGTGCGATGCGGCCCATCGTGCCCATCGTGCAGGGGATGACGACCATCGCGTCCGGCGGATTCGAGCCGCTGGCAAAGGGCGCGTTCATACTTTTCAGCCCATGCGATTTCACGCCGTCGGGCAATTTCAACCCGCCCGGCAATTCCTCCGCGATGACCTGTTGAGCATAATTGCTCTGCACGACATGGATTTCGTGCGCGCGCGGGTCAAGGTTATCGAGCAGGCGCTGCGCATAAAGCGCGCCGCTGGCTCCGGTGATGGCAACGAGAATTTTCAACCTGCGCGAAATCGTAAATCGTAAATCGTAAATCGTAAATGAGGAAACAGCTTGAGTCCGCATCTCCGTTCCGCACAATTGGCGCGTGTTCAAATTCGCGGGAATCATTCTAGTCGCCGTCTTTCTGGCGGGCTGCGCGTCGCAGCCAACCACAACGCCACCTCCGCCGACGGAAACGATCAGCGAACCCGAGGCGCCGGTTTCGTCGGAGTTGAACTGGACCAATCCCACTGCCGCGAAATCCTTCGCGCCGCGGCCTTACAAGCCTGTGACGCCTATTGTTTCCTTTGTTCCCTCCAACAAACCGCCTGCCATGGTTTCGAATCCCGCTCCCGTGACGATGTGGACCTCTCTCAAAGGATGGGCCGCAACGCGCAAAATCGGCGCACCACACCGGCTGTCCGACTTGCCGGTGACCTCGTATGCGATAGGTTCGAAAAACGGCGTGATAGTCCTGGAAATTGGCAGCCACGAAGCCACTTGGAACGGTCTCCAGATCAATCTCGGCTTTGCTCCGGAACTCATCGACGGCGAAGTTTCCATGGACGGGCTTGATTTGCAGAAAAACCTCGAACCGCTTTTGTGCGCGCCGCCGCTGACGTTAGGCACAAACCGGATCATTGTGATTGATCCCGGACACGGCGGATCAAATGTCGGCACGCACAGCGTGCTGGACGGCCGGTTTGAAAAGGAATTCACCCTCGACTGGGCGAAACGGATCAAGCCGCTGCTGGAAACCAACGGCTGGACGGTTTTCCTGACGCGCACGAGCGATGTGTATGTGACAAATCTGGATCGCGTCGTTTTCGCCGAGGCGCACCACTCGGATCTGTTCATCAGCCTGCACTTCAATTCCGCCGCGCCCGATACCAAGCAGGCCGGGCTGGAAACCTATTGCATCACGCCGACCGGAATGCCTTCGACGCTGACGCGCGGTTACGAGGACAACTGGTCGGAAAATCTGCCGAACAACGCCTTCGATGCGCAAAATTTGCAACTCGCATTGAAGTTGCACGGCGCGTTGTTGCGGGTGACCGGAAACGCGGATCGTGGCGTGCGCCGGGCGCGGTTCATCGGCGTGCTTCGCGGGCAAAATCGCCCGGCCATTCTGATTGAAGCCGGCTACCTGTCGAATCCGGCGGAGGCAAAATTGATTGAAAGTCCGGAATATCGGCAGAAGCTTGCGGAAGCTGTCGCCGCTGCGCTCAAATGAAAAGTTCCAAACACATTTTAATCACCGGTGGCGCTGGATTCATCGGCTCGCATCTCGTCGAGCGCCTGTTGAAAGACGGCAAAAGTATTGTCGTCATTGACGATCTTTCAACCGGAAGCCTGGACAATCTCCGGGCGGTGAGAAAAAATCCCCGGCTCCGAATCACCAAATCCAAGATTTCCAGGTGCAAGGAATTGCCGAAGCTCGCAGCAAACTCTGAATTCATTTTCCATCTCGCGGCGACGGTCGGTGTGGAACTGGTCGTCAAATCGGCGCTGCACGTTTTGGAATCAAGTTTTCATGAGACGGAAATCCTGCTCCGTGCCGCCGTGAAGCATTCCACGCCGCTGCTGCTGACCTCCACCTCGGAGGTTTATGGCAAAAGCGCCAAGCCGGAGTTCAGCGAGGACGACGATCTGCTCATCGGGCCGCCGAACCAATCGCGCTGGAGCTACGCCAGCGCGAAGCTCACGGACGAATTTCTCGCGCTGGCCTGCGCCCGCGAGAAAAAGCTACCGGTCATCATCGCGCGCCTGTTCAATACCGTCGGCCCGCGCCAGACCGGACGTTACGGCATGGTGCTGCCACGCTTCATCGCCGCCGCGAAAAAGAACGAGCCCCTGAAGGTCTTTGGCGACGGCAAGCAATCTCGCTGTTTTGGTTTTGTTCACGACGTGGTGGAATCGCTCGTGCGTTTGCAGAATTGCGGGAAGGCGCGTGGAGAGATTTTCAACATTGGCGGAACGGAGGAAATTTCCATGCTCAAACTCGCGAAGCTCATGGTGAAAACGCTCGGCTCGAAATCAAAGATTGAACTGATTCCCTACGACCAGGCTTATGCGCCGGGCTTTGACGACATGCGCCGCCGCAAACCGCTCGTAAAAAAACTGGAACGCTTCGTGAAATTTAAGCCACAGACGTCGCTGCGCGAAATCATCCGGTTGACGGCAGGGTGATTCCCTCGCGCTTGAGCAAACTGCGTTTCCAATCCAATCCGCCGGAGAAGCCGCCTAGTTTTTTGTTCGTTGCCAGCACACGATGGCACGGAACCAAAACCGGAACCGGATTTGCGCCGCACGCGCCGCCCACGGCCCGGACGGCCTTGGGCCTGCCAATCGCCTGCGCGATTTCTCCGTAGCTTTTCGTTTTGCCGATGGGAATTTTCCGCAGCGCGCTCCAGACGCTTTTCTGGAATTCCGTCCCCGCCAAATCCAGCGGCGGAAGATTTCTGGGTTTACGGCCGGCAAGAATGCTTTTCAGAGCGGTTTCGGTGGTGTGATGCCAAGCGCGGATTTTGGCAGGGACACCATTTTGTTTGGTAGGGCTGCGCTGCCGCGCAGCCTGGCCGAGCGGCAGCTCGGCCCTACCGAATTTTGGAAAATTCAAGCCGGCCAGTCCCTTTTCGGAGTAGCGTGCCACAAACTGGCCATCGCGCGTGGGAATGGGCAGTGCGATGAAATTATTTTTCGGGTTCATCCCGCCTTTCAATGGTTGTGCAGGAAGATGGACAAGATGCCGAGCAGGATGACGAGCAAGATGACGACCAGCGCGATGAAGCGGTTGCGCGCGACGCGCTTTTCGTAGCGCAGCGGGCGCAGGCCGCGCACGCCGCCGGCGGCGAGATAGGTGACGAGGCGCGGATTGCCGGACTCCGGTCGGCTGAACTGCCGGCGCAGGCGGTTGACTAGCGCGGGCAAATCGTATTTACGAACGCCGAGGTCGTTGAACTGGTCGGGCGTGGCAGTCTCGTCGTCGGCCCGGAGCGGTTTGACTTCCTCGAACACCGGCTCATGGACGGGCTTGGGCGGCGGCGCGGGTTCGCGGGTGCGGGCAATGGTCGCGCCGTGTGGAAGCGCGGTGGAACGCAGCTTCGGCATGGTGGTGTGCTGGATCTGCGTGTCGAGCTTCTTGATTTCGGATTCGAGCGCGGCAATCTGGTCGTTCAGCGCGCGGGCGCGGTCGGAAATGGGGTCAATCGGCTTTCCTTTTCGCTTCGCGGTCGCCATAGCCTCAATTCTCAATGTCGCAACAGAATGGCGACGAACACGCCCAATGCGGCGAGAGCAACAGCCAGCAGCGGCCAGGTCATGGCCAGGCCAAACCGGCAAAGTTCGCCGAAGCTCATGCCGGCGAACGGCGACACGACGGGCGCGGGCGCGGGTTCCGCTTCGGCCTTTTGCCCGGTTTCGCCGGCGAGCACGGGCAGCTTGAGCCGCGCGGAATTCCATTCCATGCGCGCGTTTTCGATGGTGGTCAGCGCACGGGTGAGTTCGATCTGAAAATTTTCCTTCGTCCATATCTCGTCGTGGATGGACTGGATTTTTTCGAGCGCGTCGCGGAAGTCGCCGACGGTCTTGACCATCTGCTCGGCGTCGCGGCGGGCGTTGAACTCGGCTTCTTCGAGCAGGCCGAGGCCGCGCGTGAGATTGCGGATCATTTCCTGCCGACCGGTCTGAAATTCTAGCTGGCGGCGGCGCAATTCCTCGAGCGTGGCGCGCTCGCGCTCCAGATCCTCCTGTGCGCGTTTCAACTCGGCGAGTTTCTGTTGCGCCTCGACGACCTTGCGGTCCACTTCCTCGCGGGTCGGCGCGCGCAGCGGATCGGTGAGGGACGCGCCGGGCGTCTGGTGCGCCTGGAAATCGGTGTCCACGAACTCCGTTGCATCATATTCGGCAGCCATGAGGCGAATTTAGTCCGGTAATGTGGAAGTGTAAAGCGGTTTGCGCTTGTAAATCCAAGGTGGAAATTCTAAATTCCGGTGGTTGGCAAAGCGTTCAATTTTGACATGATCGAACTGATTCAGTTTCTGTGGAGTCCGTTCTGCATTGTGCAGCGGCGCATTTTGGAATTTTCCGGGACGCCGTTCAAAATCACCAACATCCCCAATCAGGATCGCTCGCTGGTCTGGAAATTGACCAAGCATCGCTATTACGGCGTGCCCATCATCCGGGACGGTAAATACGTGGTGTTCGAGATGAACGACGATTCTCAAGTCATCGGAAAATATCTCGACCAGAAACTGCAACTAGGCTTGTTCCCGTTCTCGCTTGAAGGCGTGCAATCCATCCTCTGGCGCAACATCGAAAACGAAATCGAGGGCGCGGCGTTCCGGCTCAACGACATTTACTGGAAGGAAAACGTGCCGATGGCGGAGCAGCTTCAATTTTTGCGGTTCAAGGAACGCAAATTCGGCCGTGGTTGCCTCGACCAGTGGCGCATCCAGCAAAGTTCCTGGCTTGCGCAGCTGGAGCAGAAGCTGCTGCCGTTCGAGGAAATGCTGGCGCACAATTCCTTCCTGCTCGGCGAGGAGCCGCGCTTCGTGGATTTCGACCTGTTCGGGATGCTGGAAAACTTCCTTCATTCCGGACACTACGAATTGCCGCAGGCACATCCGCACATCAAGGAATGGTATTCACGGGTGGCCGGATTGAAAATCCGAAGAGCGAAATGAGATTTCACCAAATCTTTGCACAAAACGGCTTGTTCCTGCCGTTTCAACCATTATTTTTACTTCATTGAAAAATTACATACTCGACACCAACGTCCTCCTTCATGATCCCAACTCGCTTTTGAGCTTCGTGGACAACCATGTCCTGATTCCCATCGAGGTCATCGAGGAAATTGACCGGTTCAAACGCGAATCCAGCGATTTGGGCCAGAACGCGCGCACGGTGTCGCGGATGCTCGACGGCTTTCGCGGCACCGGCAGCTTGAGCGAGGGCGTGAAACTGCCCAACGGTGGCAAACTCAAAATCGCCTTTTACAAAAATGGCCATTCGGGCAACGGCGATATCGCCTTCAACGGCAATACCGTGGACAACCGGATTCTCTCGCTCGCGGCGAGCATCCAGAAGACGCAGCCGAAAAACCCGACCATTCTCGTCAGCAAGGACATCAACCTGCGCATCAAGGCCGACGCGCTGGGGTTGCAGGCCGAGGATTACGAGACCGACCGCGTGTTCATCACCGACCTTTACACCGGCATGATGGAAATCGCCGTCAGCCCCGCGAAAATCGCCGAGTTCCGCGCCAAAAGCGAACTGGCATTGGACACCGGCAAAAAATATTTTCCGAACGAATACTGCACCCTCACGGACGAGTCGAACACCAAAAAGGCTGCGCTCGCCAAGGTGGACGCAACCGGCACGAAACTGGTTCCCATCATTGACTGCCGCGACGGCATCTGGGGCATCAAGCCGCGCAACCGCGAACAGCATTTCGCACTCGACGCATTGCTCGACGACCGCATCAAACTCGTCACGCTCATGGGCAAGGCCGGCACGGGCAAAACGCTGCTCGCCATGGCCGCCGGATTGAAGCGCGTCGTCAATGACCGCGAATTCCGCCGGCTCGTCGTGGCGCGCCCGACGATTTCCATGGGCAAGGAACTCGGCTTTCTGCCCGGCTCGCTCGAGGAAAAGCTCGCGCCATGGATGCAGCCAATCCACGACGCGCTGGAAATGTTGAGCGACCTCAACATGGGCCACGACCACCGCCGCAGCGGCGACCTGATGCGTTCCGGCGCGATTGTCGTCGAGGCGTTGAGCTACATCCGCGGCCGGAGCATCGCCAACCAGTTCATGATCATTGACGAGGCGCAAAATCTGACACCGCTGGAGGTCAAGACCATTGTCACGCGCGTCGGTAACGGCACGAAAATCGTCTTCACCGGCGACCCGTATCAGATTGACAATCCGTATGTTGACTCGTCCTCGAACGGATTTAATTATGTCGTGAGCAAGTTCCGTGACCAGCCCATTGCCGCGCACATCGAATTGCAGAAGGGCGAGCGCTCAGAACTGGCCGAGTTGGCGGCGAATATTTTGTGATTTTTGGCAGTTGACAATTGGCCGTTGAGGTCGAAATTCTTGTGGTAGCTGGAATGGGCGCAAAAACGGGCGTCTTCAGCGGGAAAGAAGAGTTATG
>Ga0265338_10006028_pt1 | contig 15573 bp, 10 predicted proteins | sample 42126metaG_FD_193579 | JGI IMG/M metagenome (GOLD analysis project Ga0265338, IMG submission 193579) | Rhizosphere microbial communities from Carex aquatilis grown in University of Washington, Seatle, WA, United States - 4-21-26 metaG | ecosystem: Host-associated > Plants > Roots > Rhizosphere... | reverse complement strand
GGCAATGCTTCCACGCCTCCGGGCCTGACCCACGTCACGGCCATTTCCTCGGTCTTCCAGCACAACCTGGCGTTGAAACAGGACAGCACGGTGGCCGCGTGGGGCATCGGTCCGGGAACCAATGTGCCCGTCGGCTTGAGCAACGTCGTGGCCATCGCCGCCGGGAGCACGCACAGCCTCGCATTGAAATCGGACGGCACTTTGGTGGCGTGGGGCACGGGCGCCGGCACCAACATCCCCGCCGGGTTGTCCAGCGTCATGACGATTGCGGCGGCAACTTACCTCCTCGACCAGCGCAGCAGCGTCAGCTTCGCCGTGAAATCAAACGGCACGGTCGTCGCGTGGGGCCTTCCGGGTTTCTTGGGCCTGACCAATCCGCCGTCCGGCCTGACGAACGTGGTGGCGGTGGCGTCGAGCGTATATCACGCGCTGGCGCTGGTGAACGACGGCTCGCCGCAAATCATCCGGCAGCCCGCCGGCGGCGTTGCGTGGTCGGGACGTGACTGGACGTTGCAGGCCGTGGCCGCGGGCGCCGCGCTGCTGAATTATCAATGGCTGCTCAACGGCACAAATGTTCCGGGCGCGACCAACGCCAGTCTATTGCTGCCGGTCATCACCTCCGGCAATGCAGGCAGTTATCAGGTCGTCGTGAGCAATTCGCTCGGCGTTGCCACGAGCCTTGCCGCGCCGCTCACGGTGATGGACAGCCGGCCGTTTTTCCTGACGCAGCCGACCAATCTCTCCGTTTATCTCGGCAGCAAACTCGCCCTGTCAACCGCCGTTGCCGGTTCGGGACCGCTGCAATTGCAATGGCTGTTCAACAGCAACAACATTCCCGGCGCGACAAACGACACCTTGAATTTTGACCGGGTCCACCTGGCGAACGCGGGCAGTTACACGCTCGTCGCCAGCAATTCGTTCGGCGCCGTCACCAGCGCGGTGATCAATCTGACGGTGCAACAGCTCGTCGTTTGGGGTGGCAATATCAACAACGCAACGAATATGCCGCCCGGCCTGACCAACGTCGCGGCAATTTCCGCGAATTTCTACGGCAACATCGCCTTGCGACAGGACGGGACGGTCACAATCTGGGGCGACAGTGGTCTTGTGACGACGAACACGGCGGCGGGCATTTCCAACGTGGTCGAGGTCAGTGCGGGTAACAATTTTTACCTGGCTCTGAAATCGAACGGGCAGCCTTACGTGTGGGGCTACAATTTGCTCTCCGCTTTCTCAAATGCCGTTGTCAATCAGTCAAATATCGTGGCCGTTGAGGCGGGCAACATCGGTTGCGCCTTGTTGAAGAACGACGGCTCGGTGGTCTGGATCAATTTCGGCGGCGTCGTGACGGTAGGCCCGGTGAGCAGTTGGACGAATGTGATTTCGGTCGAACCGTTTGATGACGGCGTGATTGCTTTGCGCGCCGACGGGACGGTTTCTTCCGTGAACGGCGGGTCGCCGCCGCCTTCGACTTTGACCAACGTGCTGGCCATTTCATCGGCGCGCTATCAGGGGCTTGTGGTGAAACGTGACGGCAGTATTCAGGACTGGTCGCAAATGTTGTTGCCGGCGGGAACGTCCAACATCATCGCCGTCGCAGCAGGAGGCCAGAACGCCGGGCCGGAATTTGCCGTGCGCGCGGATGGATCAATCATGACCGGCGGTTCCGCCATCACCACCAATGTCCCCTATGGACTTGCCAAAGTCTGGTGCCTCGACGCCGGGAACAACCATTGCCTCGCGCTGCTCTCCGACCGGGATTTCCCGCCGGTGTTTCTGCACAAGGCGCTGGACACCTCCAGCTACGTCGTCAGCTCCAAGGGCGCCCCGCAATGGTTCGGCCAGGCGAACATTTCCCACGACGGCGTCAGCGCCGCCCAAAGCGCGCCGATTGGAATCAATCTTTCGTCCTCGATGCGCATGTGGGTCGCCGGGCTGGCTCAAGTCAAATTCTGGTGGAAGGTTTCATCCGCCACCAATCACGGCGTCTTGAGCTTTTCCGCCGGCGGTGTCGTGTTGACGAACATTTCCGGAGAAGTGGACTGGCAGCAATGCACGCTGGCCATCCCGCCGGGAAATCAAATTTTGCAATGGACTTACGCGAAGGACGGCGCCGCCGCCGCCGGTCAGGACGCCGCATGGGTGGATCAGTTGCAGGTGACCAATAATCTGCCGCCGACGATTTTGGTGCAGCCGCAACCGGCCAGCCAGGATGTTCTGGGCGGGACGAATGTCGCCTACAATGTGACAGTCATCGGCACGCCGCCTCTGACATATTTCTGGAAAAAGGACTTGAACACAGTCGCGGTCGGTTTGAATAAAACCAATCTCCTTTTGACCAATGTGACCCGCCACGATTCCGGTTCGTATTCAGTTTTCGTGATGAGTCCGTATGGGAACGCAACCAGCAGCAACGCCGTTCTCAAAGTGCATGTCCCGCAATTGCTGGGGACGCCGGTGTTCCAGCCGGACGGAAGTATTGTTCTTTCTTCAATCGACGCAACTGGCAACTGGCTTGTTTCCGCTGATCTGGCGAATTTTCAGGTTCAGGTCAGCACAAATCTCGTGGATTGGATGACGCTGTCAAATGCGCTGGTTCTCATCAACGGTGGGATTCAATTGCAGGATGCCGATGCCGCGAACTCTCCGATGCGTTTTTACAGGATTGTGGAAAACTGGTAGGCGTGATTATCTGCGCCCCAGCCGTTCCAGCAATTTTCCGTGGATCCCGCCGAAGCCGCCGTTGCTGAAAACCACCACCACATCGCCACCGCCGGCGGTTTTCGCCACGTGAGCCACAATTGAATCCACGTCTGGCAAATAGGCCGCGTCCTTGCCGGCGGCCCTCAAGTCCTGCATCAGCTTTTCGGGATTGAGCCGTTCCTCCGGCGCGAGCTGCTCCAGACGCGCCACCTCGGAAACAATCACCGCGTCGGCATCCGCGAATGACGCGGCGAGCTCGTTTTGAAAAACATTCCGGCGCGTCGTGTTGCTGCGCGGCTCAAAAATGGCCCTGATTTTTTCGCGCGGATATTTCATACGCAGCGCCTTCAGGGTCTCGCGGATGGCCGTCGGATGATGCCCGAAATCGTCAATCACCGTTACCCCGCCCGCGATGCCGCGCACTTCCATCCGCCGCTTGATGCCCTTGAACGTGTCGAACGCCGACTGGATTTGCTGGTTCTTCAACCCGCAATGCTTGGCGCAGGCGACCACCGCCAGCGCGTTGCGCACGTTCAATTCGCCGACGAGGTTCAGGTGAAACTTGAAGCTGGGAATTTCAAACTCGGTCGCCGTCGGGCCGTAGCGGAGGTTGAACGCGTGGACGGCATTGCCCTCGCCAAGCCCAAACCGCTTGACCGGGCAATGCGTGACGTCCAGTAGCGGCGCGAGGTTTGCGTCGTCGCCGTTGCCGAGCAGGAGGCCGTTGCGCGGAATCAGCCGGATGAAATGCGAGAAGGTCTTCTTGATGGCGTCGAGGTTTTCAAAAATGTCCGCATGATCGAATTCGACGTTGTTGATGATGGCGACCTCCGGCTGGTAATGGATGAATTTGCTGCGCTTGTCAAAAAACGCGGTGTCGTATTCGTCGCCCTCGATGATGAACCATTCGCTGTCCGTGAACCGCGCGCCCTGCGAAAAATTGTTCGGGATGCCGCCGATGAGAAAGCTTGGGTTCAGGCCGTTGTGCTCAAAGACCCACGCCAGCAGCGAGGTTGTCGTTGTCTTGCCGTGCGTGCCGGCGACGACGAGCGCGCGTTTGCCGCGGATGAAAAATTCCCGGAGCAGCTCCGGCAGCGAGCAGTAACGCAGCTTGTGGTCGAGCACAAACTCGGCCTCGGGATTGCCGCGCGAAATGGCGTTGCCGATGACGACGAGGTCGGGCTTGTGCTTGAGGTTCTGTTCCGCGTAACCGTTCATCACGGCGATTTTCTTGGCCGCGAGGAACGACGCCATCGGCTCGTAAACATTCTGGTCCGAGCCGGTGACGGCAAAGCCCTTGTCCTGCATGGCCGCCGCCGCCGAGGCCATGGCCGTGCCGCCAATGCCGGTGAAATGCACCGATTTGATTTCCGATGAAAACATGACGGGCAGCTTAAACAACGAAGACGCAGCGGCGCAAAGTTTTTTACACAACGAACGATTGGGGATTAATCAAGCCTCGTATTTAATCCCCAGTTCCTCCGGGATGATGGGACGGAACTTGCCCTCCAGCGCCGAGGCATCGAACTTCATCTCGCATTCCAGCAGCATCACGTAATAAAGAGCCGTGAAACCCCAGAAATTGGTCTGGCCAAGACCCTCGCCAGTTTCGGCATTGTAATATTCGCGGAGCATAGGGTTTTTGACGACAGCCATCTCAAACAGGCGGCTGGCCAGTTCCCGGGCAACGTCAACCTGGCCGTAACGCATCAGGCCCTGGAAGATCATGTAATTGGTGGGCGCCCAGGTGCTGCCGCGCCAGTTGCATTCGTGCGAGCCGTTGGACAAAAGATGCGCCCCTTGGTAATAATCCGGCTCGGTTCTGGCGTAACTGGCCACGGGATAGGCCAGCCAGAATTCCTTTTCGTTGGTCAGATGTTCCGCAACCATGCGCTTCACTTGGGCCTCGCTTGGCGCGCCACAGAAGAGCGGCATGAAGTTGGTGGCGGATTTGATGGACACCGATTGCTTCGTCTTTTCGTTGCGGTCGAAATATAGCCCCTGTTTCTCGTCCCAAAAAATCTCATTGATGAGCTTGTTGACTTTCGTGGCACGATCGCGGAACGATTGCGCGTCTGCCTTCTCGCCCAGATGCCCGGCAATGACCGCCATGGCCTGTAGCTCGCGGACGAGATACGCGGCCAGGTCCACGCCCTCGACTTCAAAGGCGCTAATCTGTCCGGCGCGCGACCACTGGTTGTCCGTGCCGGCGGCATCCGCGGAATTCCACGTTGGCAGCCCATTCCCGTCGCCGTCGTAGGAGAACCACTTGTCCAGATACAGTTTGAGCCGGTTGTAATACGAGCCGTTGGCGGGTGCGGTGACGGTCGCGCCCGCCGGTGATTCCTTCACCCAGTCGTAGTTGTCCTTGTCCTGCCGCGCCCCCAGCACGACCAGTTGCGCCATGAACGGCTTGAAATGCTGCCGGTCACGCTGTTTGTTGAGCGAGCGATTGATGTAGCCGTCGGCGTGCTGGCGGGAGAGAAATTCCTTGAGGTTTGTGTAGCAGTAGGGGAATACGCCGTAGTAGGAGAGGTAGAGATTCTCAAAATACAGGTCCCAATCGTAGAACTCGGTGTAGGGATAACCCGTGAGAAACATGCCGCCGGCGTTGGGCACCCCGCGGATGGTCTTGAGGCCTTTGAGCTGGATGTCGGAATTGGTTTTGCGGAGGCGAATGAGCAATTCCTGGAATGGCTGTTCGTCCACTTTCGCGCGAACGGCCTTGACGGCATCGGAGTATGCGGGTTCAGAGGAAGCCGCCGGCTCCGCCGCTGAAGCGATGCCGAAGCGCGATAACGATTCAACCCACGGCAGGGTCATCGCGGCACCGACGCCCCGGAGAAATGTTCGTCTTGAGAAACCGCGATTGATTTTGCCGCGCAAGTTTTGGTTCCGGCTCATAACATTTTATTTTTCGCAAGGCCGTTACAGCCCCTCTGGTTTGGATGGGTAAAAGTTGAGGGCTGGTGACGAAGTTATCAATCACATTATCGACGCCACGACATCAGCCGTGATATGAAGTTTTTTGAAAGAATCGCATCGTATTTTACGAGCAAGTGAGGTATGAGCCTGACCATGACATTGCAGACGGAAGATTTCATTCCGACCCGTTACAGCCTGTTAAGCCGGTTGCAAAACTGGGACGACCGGGACAGTTGGAAGGATTTCTTCGACACTTATTGGCGGCTGATTTATTCCATTGCGCTCAAGTCCGGGCTGACGGAAGCCGAGGCGCAGGATGTCGTCCAGGAGACGATCATTTGCGTCGCGAACGACATCGAAAAATTTAAACGCGACCGGACGCTCGGTTCGTTCAAAGGCTGGCTGCGAAATCTGACCCGCTGGCGCATCGCAGACCAGTTGAGAAAGCGCGAACCGGTGACGTCGGTTGAAAACGCCACGCCCGCCGAAAATACCAGCCCGCCTGAATTGCCTGAAATTCCCGACCCGGCGGATGCTGTCCTCGAAAAAATCTGGGAGGAGGAATGGCGGGCGAATCTGATGGAGGCGGCCACGGAACGCGTCAAGCGTCGCGTCAAAGAGGAGCATTACCAGATATTTGATTTGAACGTGGTCAGGCAGTGGCCGGCAAACAAGGTCGCCAAGGCGCTCGGAGTCAATATCGCGCAGGTTTATCTCGCCAAACACCGGATGTTGGCGTTGATTAAGAAGGAAGTCCGTTTGCTTGAAAAGCAATGGTGACGGATTGAACAAACTCATGTGACGGAAGCAGTAGCCATTCCGATTGTTCCAGACCACGAACTGCTGCGCCTCATCGGGCGCGGCAGCAGCGGTGAAGTGTGGCTGGCCAGAAACGCCCTCGGCACCTGCCGCGCCGTCAAAATCGTCCATAAAAAGAACTTCACCCGCGAAAAACCTTTTGACCATGAGTTCAACGGCGTCCAGAAATTCGAACCCGTTTCGCGCTTGCACGACGGGCTGGTGGATATTTTGCAGGTGGGCCGCAATGACGCGGCGGGATATTTTTATTACGTGATGGAAATCGGCGACGATGTCCGCACCGGCCAGAACATCACTTCGGAAGAATACACCGCGCGGACCCTCGCGTGGGACCTTGACCAGCGTCGTCGCCTGCCCATCGGCGAATGTGTCCGGCTGGGCGCGGCGATTGCCTCTGCGCTCGGCTTTTTGCACCGGCACGGGCTGATTCACCGTGACATCAAGCCTTCCAACATCATTTTCGTGAACGGTTTTCCAAAGCTGGCGGACATCGGGCTGGTCACAGACCTGTCCGATGCCGGCTCGCACATCGGCACGGAAGGTTTCATCCCGCCGGAAGGCGCCGGGTCGGCGCAGGCGGACATCTACTCGCTCGGCAAGGTCCTCTACGAAATCAGCACCGGCATGGACCGGAACGACTACCCGGCATTGCCCACGCCGCTGGGGGACAGCGCCGAAGACCGGGATTTGATCCGATTCAACAAAATTGTCCTGAATGCCTGCCGCAGCGACCCCGGGCAACGGTATCAATCCGCCGAAGATATGTTGACCGCCTTGCTGACGTTCCAATTCAGCAAGCACAATCCGCGCAGGCAAAAAAGCCGCAACCGCCTTTCAGAGATAATCGGCATCGGCGGCATGATTTTTGGCTTTGGCGTTATTATCGCCATGGTTTGGCGTCTCATCTGGATTCTGAAACACACGCCGTGACTGGCCGCCCGCCGGCTCCTCGAAAATTTCTGCATATTTTTGAAAGAAGCGGTTTTTTGCTTGCGAGCAATTGGTGGAATGAATGCATTTATGTGCAAATCAGACAGTTTCAAGCGTTCCAATCAAATGGTATTGGGGCCGCAAAACCATAACCACGCCTTCACGCTGACCGAATTGGCGATGGTGATTGCGACAATCGCGGTGCTGGCGATGGTGGTTTTGCCGGCGCTGGCCGGCGTTGCCAACAAGGGCGGGCGAATGCAATGCGCGGCCAACCTGCGCCAGATTTATGTCGCATCCATGATTTATGCGACCGAATACCGAGGATGGCTTCCAATAAATCAGGTTCATGTCGGCAGCGCTAACATTAATCGGTTGAACGGGATGCATTATACCTACTTTGTGACTTCTGCAGACAATTCGGTTGGCCCAAATACATTCATCCCCACCAACGCAGGCGCATATCATTTTTCAGATTTGGGGTTTCTATACCATGCCGGCCTTGCGGGTAACGGAAGTATTTTTTACTGCCCGGATGCTTGGGGCACGTTTGTGGGAGCCAACAACTACTCACCTTTGTTGACAACCGATTCAGGTGGAAGAGTCAGATCCAGCTATGCTTTTAATCCGCGTATAGTTGACCCAACCAACGGAAACGTTCTTCGCCTTTACCAAAAGACCAGCGATTTGCCGCCCCATAAGTTATTTGTTGTAGATTATTTTCAGGGATATTCAACAGCCTATTATACCCCGCACCTTCGTGAACTCGGCTGGAATGTCCTTTTCACCGACGGCAGTGTGCAATTTTCAAAGAATGTCCAAGCCTTCAATTTGATCCAGACATATGTTGTCGACGAAACAACACAATCACACATACAGGGGGACCAGATAATAAATTACCTCGAACTTGACCATTGATTTGATTTCCGATGAAGACGTTGCTGACATTTAACCACGAAGGCGCAAAGGCACAACGATTCTCGAAGGAATTGTCCTTGCACTCACGAACAGTTGGTGGAATGAATATGTTTATGAACCCATCAGCTTGCTTCAAGCGCTCTAATCGAAGGTTGTTGAAATCGCAAAACCAAAACCGCGCCTTTACCTTGACTGAATTGGCGGTAGTGATTGCGACAATCGCTGTGTTGGCGATGGTCGTGCTGTCCGCCTTGGCCGGTGTCCAAAACAAGGGGGGGCGGACGCAGTGCGCGGCCAACCTGCGCCAGATTTATGTCGCGTCCATGATTTACGCATCCGAATACCGAGGCTTGCTTCCCTTTAATACGGTTGCTAGTCCCGGCATTGTAAACAGTCTGCACGGGATCCATTATACGTATTTTGTAACTTCACCATTTGGCTTTTCCACGCCAAGCGTATTCATTCCGACCAACGCGCCTGCGTCCTATTTTTCAGATCTGGGGTTTCTTTACCACGCTGGTCTTGCTGGCAATGGCCAGATATTTTACTGCCCTGACTCGTGGGGGTGGTCAGTTTGGGGCGCGAATAATTATCTGCCCTTACTGACATCCGATGCAGGGGGAAGGGTCAGATCGAGCTATGCCTTCAACCCGCGAATACTTGACCCGAACAACACAAGCTGGTTGCGTGCTTACCAAAAGACCAGCGATCTGCCGCCACACAAATTGTTCACGGTGGATTATTTTGGCAATGCTGGAGCAGGGGGACCAGGTTCAATACCCCATTTTCGTGAGGACGGTGGCTGGAGTGTTCTTTTCACGGACGGCAGTATGCAGTTTTCCCGCAATCCACAAGCCCTCAACCTGATTCAAAATTTTGTTTCTGCTGTTTCCGTGGCTAATCAGCAAATGGAATACCAGATTCTCGACCTTTTGGAGTTGGACCACTAATCGAAATTGTGAAAACCATGAAAACGAACCACTCTGAAGACCGTTTCAATTGCCGTCCCGCATTTTTTGCAGGTCTGGTGCTGTTGGTGTTGGCTACGTCGGTCACGCGCGCGTTTGCGCAGGTCGAAATTCACGCGTTTCCCAATCCCGACTTCCTGCCCGCCGGCCTGGTGCAGGGCGCGGACGGTAATTTCTACGGCACGATGCATCAAACCGGTCCGTCCGGTAACGGCGCGGTTTTCCGGGTGGCCACCAACGGAGCATTCACCAAATTGGTCTGCTTCAACGGCGCGAACGGCATGGATCCCAAGTCCCGCCTGATCTTGGGAGCGGACGGTAATTTTTACGGCGTGACACAATCGGGCGGCACGAACAATGCCGGGACGGTCTTTCAACTCACGCCATCAGGAACATTGACCACGCTCGTCCATTTCAATACCAGCAACGGCGCTTCTCCATTCGGCGAACTCGTGCAAGGCACGGACGGCAATTTTTACGGCACGACACAATCCGGTGGCACCGGCAGCAGCGGCACAGTCTTTCAGGTCACTCCTTCCGGCGCGCTGACCACGCTGGCTTCGTTCACCGGTGACAACGGCGCGGTGCCGTGGACGGGATTGGTGCAAGGCACGGATGGGAATTTTTACGGCACGACGCAATCCGGCGGCATCAGCAACCGGGGAACCATTTTCCAAATCACGACGGGTGGCACGCTCACGTCATTGGTTTCATTCAGGGGCACGAACGGCAGTTATCCCACGGGGAAAATGCTGCAAGGCGCGGACGGGAATTTTTACGGCACGACTTACAGCGGTGGGACGAACGGTTTCGGGACGGTTTTCAAGGTCACGACGAGTGGCGCCCTCACCCGGTTGATTTCGCTTAACTGGACGAACGGCTTCGGGCCCCGGGCCGGATTGACGCTCGGTGGGGATGGAAACTTTTATGGCACGACGATCGGCGGCGGGACAAACGGTTATGGGACTATTTTTCAAATAACGCCTTCCGGAACGCTCACACGGCTGGTTTCGTTCAACGGTGCAAATGGTTCCGGGCCGGATTCGCCGCTGTTGCTCGCGGCGGATGGGAATTTTTATGGGACGACGGAATCCAGCCTGCCCGGCGGTAATGGGACCGTTTTCAAGCTGGCTTCGAACGGCGCGTTCACGACGCTGGCGTATTTGAACAACACCGAGGGAGCCAATCCGCATGCCGGACTGGTGCCCGGTGGGGATGGGAATTTTTACGGCACGACGGAATATGGCGGCGTGTATAATTGCGGAACAGTTTTCAAGATGACGCCGGCGCAAACGGTCACGACCCTGGCTTCCTTCAATTTCACCAACGGCGCCTGTCCGATGGCCGGTCTGGCGCTGGGTTCCAGTGGTGTTTTTTATGGCACGACGTGTGCCGGCGGCGCGAACAATCTCGGCACGATATTCAGCCTGACGCCGGGTGGCACCCTGACGACATTGGTTACGTTCAACAGCACAAACGGTTCATATCCTGAAAGTGGATTGGTCTTGGGAACGAATGGCCTTTTTTACGGCACTACATTTCGCGGAGGCACCAACGATGCCGGAACGGTTTTCAAGATGACGACGAATGGCGCGCTCACTTCCCTGGTGTCGTTCAATTCAACCGATGCAAACGGCTACTATCCGCCGGCGGGATTGGCGCTGGGAACCAACGGTAATTTTTACGGGGTGACGTCCATTGGCGCTTCCGGCTCGTATGGCACAATATTCAAAATGACCCACGCGGGAGTGCTTTCACTCGTTGCTTCCTTGGCCAGCGCGAATGGCAACCCGGTGGCGTCATTGGTTCAAGGCAAGGACGGCAATTTTTACGGTTCTGGCACTTACGGAAATGGCGCCATCTTCAATGTCACGCCCGCAGGCGCGCAGACCACGCTTTACACCTTCGCCAGTGGTGGGCAATACGGCACCACCCCGACTGCGGGATTGGTGCAAGTCGTGGATGGCAATTTTTATGGCACGACTGAATACGGTGGCGCGGGCGGATCCGGCACGATGTTTCAAATGTCTCCGTCGGGCGCGTTCACCAGCCTGTTTTCGTTCGGCATCAATGGCACCAACAGCGGCGCCAGCCCGGATGCGGAAATGGTGCGAAGCGCGGGCAGTGGTTTTTATGGCACCACTTCAAGCGGAGGAAGTTTTGGCGGCGGAAATATTGTTCAAATCGGGCGGACAGCTCCTTTTCTTCTGACGGCACCACAAACGGCAGGCGCTTTGACATTCACATGGACTGCCGTGCCCGGCCAGTCTTACCAGGTGCAATACGCCACCGACTTGGCCCAGCCGGTTTGGAACAATCTGGGCGGTGCAGTCACCGCCACCAATATAACGATGACCACAGTGGATTCCGCACCACAGGATCCGCAGCGCTTCTACCACGTCATTCTTCAGTAATCCAATCATCATCCGGCATCCGGGGCGCAACGTTTTTGAAACCGCAAAACATTTGCGCCGTCTTAATTGCTTTCTCGGGATGGAAATGGCATATACCCCGCCATCACTTTATGACCAAGCTGGTTTCCACCAGGCATTTTGCCGCGATTATAATCCTTTGCGTCATCGCATTTACGCCGTGCGCCCGGGCGGAGGTGCGCCTCGCCAGCCCGTTCACCAGCCACATGGTCTTGCAGTGCGACATGAAGACGCCGGTCTGGGGCACGGCGGATGCCGGTGAAAATGTGACCGTGGAATTTGCCGGGCAGAAAATTTCCGCGCAGGCCGATGCCGATGGCAATTGGCGCGCTTATTTCAAACCGTTGAAGGTTTCAGCAGAGAGCCGGACTCTCACTGTTGCCGGTTCGCACACGTCGCAACCCATCACGCTCGACGACGTGGTGGTCGGCGAAGTGTGGCTGGCGTCCGGCCAGTCGAACATGGATTTTTCCATGTCGGACAAGGCGCTGGATTCCACGGGGAAGGCGAAGACTTTCGCCGGCGTCACGAATGCGGAGCAGGAAATCGCCGCCGCAAATTATCCGCTCATCCGCATGTTCGTCGGCAATGCCTGCAAGGCTTACGCGCCGCAAATGTGCGTCACCGGCGTATGGAAAGTTTGCACCCCGGAAAATGCGTCGGCATTTTGCGCCATCGGCTATTTTTTCGCGCGCGATTTGCAAAAGGAAATCAAGGTGCCCGTGGGCATCGTCGCGGAGGCGTTCGGCGCGAGCACGGCGGAGGCGTGGATTCGCCGCGAGACCATGGCCTCCGACCCGCGGTTGAAACCGATGCTCGACAGGTTTGATGCGGCGATGGAAAGCTTTCGCACCAATCGTCCGGCCGTGATCGCGCCGCCGCGTTCCGAGGATGTGACGGCCACAAACCTAGTCGTCACCGCCACAAATGCAGCCGGCGCCGGCACGAATACGGCTGCCCGCGGCCGCCGTCGCGGCGGTGGCGGCCCGCCGCGCGACCCCGTGCAAGACCAGCACAACGCCACGGTGCTGTTCAACGGCATGATCAATCCGGTCATTCCCTATGCGATTCGCGGCGTCATCTGGTATCAGGGCGAATCCATCATCGGCGGCGCGGATGGCATCGCGCTTTATCCGCATGTGGAGGAGACGCTGATCAAGGATTGGCGCGCGCTTTGGGGTGAAGGCGATTTTCCGTTTTACATCGTGCAACTCGCCGGTCAGGAAGCGGCCAGCAACAGTCCGAAAGTGCGCGAAGCACAGGCGCTCGGCCTCACATTGCCGAACACCGGCATGGCCGTCACCACCGACATCGGCGAAGCGCACAACGTCCATCCGAAAAACAAGCAGGACGTGGGCGACCGGCTGTCGCGCATCGCGCTGGCGAACGTTTATGGCCGCAAGATGGAATTTTCCGGCCCGATGTATAAATCCATGAAAGTCGAGGGCGGTGCGATTCGCGTGAAATTCTCGCACCTCGGCGGCTGGCTGGTCGCGAAGGGCGGCGTGCCGCTCAAATGGTTTGTCATCGCGGGCGCGGACAAGAAATTCGTTCCCGCCGAGGCGCAGATTGACGGCGACACGGTGGTCGTGAGCAGCCCCGAAGTAACCGCGCCCGTCGCGGTGCGCTACGCCTGGGTGAATTTCCCCGACGGCTGCAACCTTTTCAACGTCGCCGGCCTGCCCGCCCCGCAATTCCGAACCGATAACTGGTAAAAAATTATGAAAATCACACTTAATCCCAACCCGCTGGCCATCATAACGCTGTTGGTCGTCTGCCTGATTTCTTCCCGCATATGGGCGGCGGACACCAACCGGCCCACCGAATGGATTGATGCCGACACCGGCCACCGCGTCGTGCAGCTTTCCACCGAGCCGGGCAGCGAGAGCCTTTATTTCAACATGAATCCGTTCACGCCCGACGGAAAAAGAATGGTCTTCACCACGCCCAGCGGAATTTCGATGATTGACCTGCAAACCCGCGCGGTTGAAAAAATTGTCGAGGGCCGCGCCCATATCATCATGGTCGGCCACAAGACCGGGCAGATTTATTACATCCTGAACAAAATCGAAAACGGCGTCACCAACCACGTCGTCTGCGCGACCGACCCGAAGACGAAGGCCACCCGGGAAATCCTCACGCTGGCGCAGGGGCAGTCCGTGGCGACGGTTAACGCCGATGAAACCCTGCTCGGCGGCACCATCACTTACCGGACCGACTGGACGAACGCATTTTTTGACGGCGGCCCGAACCGTCTGACCGATGTCCAGTTCGCCGACGAACAGCGCGCCAGAAAGGGCACGATGATGGAGGAACGCCTCGCCAAACGTTACCCGATGGAACTTTTCTTCTACAACATCGCGACCGGCAAGACCAAAACCGTCAACAAGTGCAATGACTGGCTGAACCATCTTCTGTTTTCACCGACCGACCCGAACCTGCTCATGTTCTGCAACGAAGGCGCTTGGCACAAGGTGGACCGCATCTGGACCATCCGCACCGACGGCTCGCATTTGAAATTGATTCACCAGCGCACGATGGCCATGGAAATCGCCGGCCACGAATTCTGGAGCGCCGACGGCAAGACCATCTGGTATGACCTGCAGACGCCGCGCGGCGAGGATTTTTGGGTGGCAGGCTACGGCGTCACCAACGGCGCGCGGACGTGGTATCATCTCCAGCGCAACGAATGGGGGGTGCATTTCAACGTCTCGCCCGACAACACGCTCTTTTCCAGCGACGGCGGCGATTCGCACATGGTCGCCCACGCTCCGGATGGCGCGTGGCTTAATCTTTTTTACCCGGAACTGTTGCGGGATTCGAGCGGGCCGGAGTTGGACTCAAGCAAACTCATCAAGCCGGGCGTGTTCCACTCCGAACGGCTGGTGAACATGAGCAAGCACGACTACGCGCTGGAGCCGAATGGCATGTTCTCGCCGGACATGAAATGGCTCATCTTCCGCTCCAACATGAGCGGCGCGAACCAGGTCTATGCCGTGGAATTGAAACGCGCGGACGGAAAGCCCGGCTATCAGGGCAACACGGACCCGTCGTTTTATTGAACCGCCGCGCGGAGCGGTTGGAATTTTCCCGGGGACAAGCCCGATGGCTTCACCGGTTTGCAGGCGGTGCGTTTGTGGACGAAGACAGTGCGTCACGAACCGCAGCCCGGTTTTCCTCTGTCATCGCCGCGCCTTTGATGGTTTTCGCCTCGCTGGTTTTGGCGTCAACGAGCGTCAGATTGACCGTGTGTTCTGCGTTTATCGGATGCCCCATGTCTCCCAAAACAACCACCAGATCCTCGGCAAACCGTTTTTGCCACAGGCCGCCGTATTTTTTCCGGCAAAAATCAAGCATGTCCGAAGTGGATAAATCATCAATCGCCGCGAGTTGATATTCAGTGCCGTCGTAAGTCACGTTGACCGTGTCGCCGTCGTATCGCACCTTCGTGAACGGTGAAAGAAATTTTGAAGTATCCTGCCACTTTGTTGGGACGGTGGTATTTTGCCGTTTGGCATCCTTATGTCCGCAGCTGCAAATGAGTGTCATGCCGATCACTGTGGTGTTGATGATTGCAATTCTTGTTTTGATTGATGCCATAATCTTCCTGTCCTTGTATCTGAAAAGTGCGGCCGGAAGCTTGTCAGGCCGGCCGGCTTTCGTCCACCACAATTCAGTCACGGATGGACACGGATGAACGGGGATTACAGAAGGGACGATGCCAAAGGCGGTTAGACGGAAAATGGGCGGTTTACTTGACCATACAGGATTTTAATGATATAAATAAGCCATCTCAATTGGCAAAATTGAAAGCAGGAGTCTTATTTCAGATTGTCGCACTGTGGACGTGTGTTGTCTTGAACGTTCACGCCACGACC
>Ga0265338_10006027_pt1 | contig 15573 bp, 12 predicted proteins | sample 42126metaG_FD_193579 | JGI IMG/M metagenome (GOLD analysis project Ga0265338, IMG submission 193579) | Rhizosphere microbial communities from Carex aquatilis grown in University of Washington, Seatle, WA, United States - 4-21-26 metaG | ecosystem: Host-associated > Plants > Roots > Rhizosphere... | reverse complement strand
GGGTGCAGGAGCCTCGGGGTCGCGGCGACCGGGGTCTTGCTGCGCGTGGGTGAAGTCGCCACGGTCGATGCCGGGCCGCGATTGGCCCGACCGAGCGCGAACGCCTTCTGATTCACGTCCTGCAGTTTCGGGGGCAGGTTGGCGATGATCGCTTCCACCCATTCCTTCTCGGCAATCGGCAGGTGCCGGCTCAACTCGCCGAGCAGGGCCATGTTAAGGCTCTTCTTGTTCGTCAACTGTTTCTCATCGATTACCGCCGGCGTAATCAGTACCCCGCCGTCGCGAAGTTGATGTCGATTCACGTCCACTTGACCGGGATCCACCACGACGAGAAAATCGGCTTCGCCCGTCGGGACCATGGGACTCAACACGCTGGCTCCGAACCGCACATCACTGGAAACCGAGCCGCCACGCTGGCTCATGCCGTGGAGTTCGCTCTTCTTCACCTCGAACCCGGCCCGGATCGCCGCGTCGGCGACGATGTCGGAAGCCTTGATGACGCCCTGGCCGCCGAGACCCGCAATAACGATATTGGTCACGTCGTTCATCTTCATTCACCCGTGGGAGCGAACAACTCCGCCAGCCAGGCCGGAGGTCGCATCGGTTTGCCAGTGGGGTCGGTCACCGCGTGAACCGTATAGCCGCGGGCCACCGGCGCCCCGCCGTTGCCCTGCACGATATCCACATCCACGCGCAGCCGCGCCTTGCCGACGAGCGAACCGCGGCTCGTCATCTGCAGGAGATCATCGTACCGGGCGCGACCGCGATATTCCACGTGCGCCTCGACGACGGGCAGAAAAACGCCGCGTTTCTCCATCTCGGCATAGGGCAGGTGGAGAGATCGGAGCAGCTCGGTGCGTCCGCATTCGAACCATTCCAACGCGCGCGAGTTGTAGAACGTACCCATCTGGTCCGTCTCGCTGTAGCGCACACGGAATTCAATGACGCACTCCTTCGAGGACATGACTCCCTTCTGGAACCACCGAACGGGGTGAGAACGAACCCGATGATACCAAACCGCCCGCCCATGGCAAGCGGCGATGCGCCGAACGGCGTCCGGTGTAGCGTCGTGTACGGGGCCTGCTCGACCCAACTTGGCTTCGCTCCGCTTCATCCGTGCCCAAAACCCCTCATCCGGCCCTTATTCCGGACTTTTGCCCCCTTCAATTTGGGTTCGCTTCGTCGACCGAACCCATCTTGTATTTTCCCCAACCATCTCATGCCTAACCATATCCGCTTTTTTAAGATGGGTTCGCTTTGGAGAAAAGCACTTTTATAGAAGAGTCCCCTCCCAACCGACCCGTCCGCCGGTGTAGCGTCGGCTGTCCCCAGCCGACTTCTTTCTCGTTGCGCGACCTGTCTCCTCGCCCCTCGGGGGAGAGGATTAAGGTGAGGGGCCTTCCTCATCTCCTGGCTCCTGTCCATCGGTTTTCTGGGTTCGTTTATGCACAAAATCACCCTCCCGGAGCAGCATTCAGGTGCTTTTTCCCACATTTCTAGGCTCTTTTTCGCAGAACGAACCCAACTCTCTTTTTTCCCAATCCATTCATTACCAGACACATCCGCATTTTTTCGGTGGGTTCGTTTGGCAGAAATACTCTTCTCTATAAAGCTCCTCACGCCAAGGTTGGTGTAGCCGCGCCTCTGTGAGGCGCGTGCCCCGTTGTGCGAGCAGTCCCGATCTCTCCGCTCCCCGCTTTTCGCTCTCGGTCCTTCCTATGTCAAGCCGACCCCGCGGGGCGGGGGAGACGCAGTTCCGCGAAGCGGAAAGCCAGAGGCCGAGCCGAGCGGGCGCGAGCGAGTGCAACAACTCCTATAAGACGCCAGTTCCTATCAAAGAACTGGCGGGAATATACCCTCCCCGCCCCACCACGTCCAGCAATAATATCGATTTACGATATCCGTCGACGCGCGTTGTAGGTGCGCTTCTGCGAAGCGCAGGCCGTTGTAGACCGCCTGGCCCCACGCGGCGCGTTCCCCTCCTCGGAAGGGAACAAGGGGTGGGTAGGTTGTATCCGTTTCCCGCCCGCCGTGCTCCCGCAGCCCTCTTCCATGCTCCAAACAGGGTGACAACCCAGGCTTTCATTGCCGGTGTGACCCGCAGGCTCTAGTGGATCCATGTAGTATGTGGCACTTGAGTGAGTTCAAGCTGCCACGGCAGAGTTTGTGGAAAACTGCGCCGAAGTCCTTCTACGGCTTGCCGGGTGGCTTACTAGGAGTATGCGGATCCGGCAAATCCATGTTGTGAAAGACGACAATCAGCCACTTGCCATCGTGCTTCTCGACGATGGCAGAGCCAAGACCTTTTCGATCCGGCCACGGCGTGCCGTCCGGCCATTTTGCCCCGGTCATTTCCCAATGAGTGTCCACGGATGCAATATCGTCCCGCAGGAACCGCACCTTTATCTCCAATGTCCGGTTGTGACTCTCCTTAAACATTCCGCTGAGGAGATCGGTATGGAACTCGGCGATTGCCTTTCGCCCGTGTAGGGATGTGCCTCGAACATTTGTGAAATCAGCATCTTCGGCAAAGGACTCTGCCAGCATTTTCCCGTCATGCGCTTCCCAAGCGACCATGAGGGAATTGGTAAACAGGCTGGCTATCGCTCCCTGATCAGTGATGCTTCCCTGTTGACTGAGGACTATTGAAGGGCAAACCAGTGCCATGGCGAGGATAATTGCGTTTCTGATGATCGGTTCTCCTTTGGACGTGAGACTGTCAGTGATCGAGTAGTTGGTCGAGCTACAGCCGCCAGTAGCCAACTCCACCAGCGAAGATGAGGGTCAAGCTTCCATAACGCAACTGTAAACCAACAATCTCCTACCGGCTGATCCTCGGCGGCAGATCATCCCGCCCGCCGTGGGTCTCGACGGTCGCACACCCTCAAGAGGCACCCAAATGCCATCACCATGGCCAAATCCCCCCCTTAATGGTCCCCGACGCTCATTCCTTCGCTCCGTACTTCCGTAACAGATTCGCGATCTCTTTGTATGGTTTTTCTCTGGCCTCAACCTGTTTGGGGTCAACCGGACCCGGAATGCAATTCATAACCGGGATGGGCCTTTCGGTCGCGGCCACTCTCAGTGGAGTCTTACCGGCTTGATCATGGGCATTTGCGTCAGCCCCACGCGTAAGTAGCAAATCAACGATGTCCACGTGAGCCCGTGCGACAGCCTCATACAGCGGAGTTCTGCCACCACTGTTTCGTGGGTCCGGGTTTATCCCGCCGTCCAAGAGCAATTCCACGGCGATTCTATGCCCATTTCGCGAAGCAAGGTGCAAAGGTACATCGCCATTACCGTCGGCACTATCACGATCCGCTTTCTGCGCCAAAAGGATTTTGATCACCTTATCCCGACCATTGCTGGCCGCTTCGTGCAGAGCACTCCAACCTCTCTCGTCTTTCAGATTGAGCACAGACGGACTTTCTTTCAGCATAGCCGAGACTTCCTCCGACATCCCCAACGCGCTCAATTCGTAGATGTTCAGCCTGGCGCCGTGTGTCATCAGAAGTTCGCGAACGGCTTTATACTCTCCGAATTGCTGGAGTGTAGTGTAGTAAAGCGGTCCTTTGCTATCCTTTAGGCGGATGTTGACGTCTGCGCCGCTGGTCAACAGCAATGCGACCGAGTCTAAGCGCCCCCTTTGAACAGCGTACATAAGCGGCGTGCTACCTCGATTGTCCCGTGCGTCCACGTTTGCCTTATGCTGGGTAAGTGTCTCGATGATACCGGTGTCCGCATATAAGGCCGCGTCATGTAATGGCGTTTCCCCATCATCGCTGGTGATATTCACATCGGCGCCCTTGGCTAAGAGAAAATCAACCAACTCCTTGCAGTTGTGATAAACTGCAACACATAAGGGTGTCTTCCCGCGCGCACTGGGTCCGCGCTCATTCACTAACTCTGGAAAGAGCTTCAGGAGCATGGTGGCGTTGGAGGTGTCGCAGGTGCACGCTAGAAAGTCAATGTCGCCACAACCACCGTGCCCGCCAGCTTCTCGCAAAAACCTAGTGACTTCCTCGTGTCGCCACATTATTGCCATGTCCAGCGGCGTCCTGCCATCTTTGTCCAAAGCGTTCAACATTTCAGGGCTTGTATCCAGGATTGACCTAACCCTTTCCAAATCGCCCATTAGCGCCGCACCGTGAACTTCCCCCGCGCCAGCGGCGGTCGCTAGCTTGAGTAGGGTAAGCACTGCCAGCATTGTAATCGACCGATGTCCTAGCATCCGGATTGTGAGACCGGAATTCATGGGAAACAGGCTAACACTTCCAACCCGTGGTTCAAAGAGAGAACCACATGGAGATAAAGGGGTCAGATAAAGGGGTCCGTACAGGTATTGGAAAGGGGTCACCCATTAAAGGTTCCGATCAAGACAAAAGTTTCCTCCACTGGCTTTCCCAGCCTTCGTTGCTTCTTCTTCGGTTGAACCTCGGAAAGGGGTCAGTCCTTAGTATTGACACAAGTGGACAAAACGCCTCAATTCGTTTTTTTACCGCCCGACCTCAACGCTTCCTGGAATCGGCTCAGGATGAAGTCGCTCACGAGCGGAAAGGGGTCACCCATTAAAGGTTCCGATCAAGACAAAAGTTTCCTCCACTGGCTTTCCCAGCCTTCGTTGCTTCTTCTTCGGATGAACCTCGCACCGCGACCCGAGTTGACTGTCTGCGCCTGGGTTGTTTCGTCTGGCTGTTTTGTTCAGTCACCCATCTGGTTCTAGACCGCGCCACGGGCACTGGCCCGATCTTGCGCGGCCCTTGTCCGCAATGCGGACCCAGAAAACCCTCAGTACCGCAACGTGTCCATTCGGTGAGGCGCACAGTTCTCTGGCTCAGCCCCGAAACAGTTCGGGGCCGTCCAACCCTCCCTGGCTCGCGTTGCGGGCAAAACAGGCCCTTCTCGTGCTCGGTGAAAGATCGGCGGCGTCCGCTCCCAATCAGTCCGTCGGGTTGTGGGCCAACCCCTTTCCGGGCTTGCGACCGCCGCCGGCTACTGTTCCAAAGAGTTTGTTCTCGTCGAAGTTCACGCCGTCGCGCAACACATAGTAGGCGGCCTTGGCCAGTTTGCACGCCAAGGCCTTCACCGCCACCACGCGATGGGTCCGCGCTGTCTTGCGGGCAAACCAAACCCGCGCCCGCGGGCTGTAGCGTTGCGCGAAGTTGGCCGCCTCCACGTAGGCCCACGCCAGATACTCGTTGCCGTTCTTGCGGTTGTTCTGGCCTTTCTTCTTGCCAGCGGACTCGCACCGGCTGGTGACCGTCCGACAGTACGACGCGTAATCCCCGGCGCTGGCAAACCGCGTGATCGGCCCGGTCTCCAGGGCGATGGTCAGGCCCAGGATGGGACCGATGCCGGGCAGCGTCTGCAACCGCTGAAACGGCTCGGTCGGTTTCACCACCGCCAACGCCTGCTTCTCCAAACGGTGCTGGATGCGCCGTTGCTCGCCGAGCAACTCCACCATCGCGGCGGCCGTCTGCTGCGAATACGCATCGGCAAACGTGGCGCGCACCTCCGGCTGCGTCCAGCCGGATAGCTGGGCCGCGCTGACCGACCCGCCGGTGTGGCGCGTCACCATCGATTGCAGAGACAGCAACGTCTGCGTCGCTTGGCGCACGATTAGCATCCGGCGGCGCAGCATGTCGCGGACGGGCCGCTCCGCTTTCGGGTAAATGTAACCTTCCGGCAGGATGCCCAGCCGCAACATCTCGGCCAGCCACAGCGCATCGGTTTCGTCGTCGGTCTGTTTCAACCCGCTGTACTGCTCCATCGCGGCCGGGTTGGCCAGGTGCACGGGGTAGTCCGCCGCCTGCAGGCCGTCCACCAACCAGTACCAATTGAACGTGGACTCCACGGCGATCGCTTTCAATTGCGGCCGATACGCTTCGAGTGCCTGCAAGATCGTCGGCAACTCCGCCGCCAAGCGGCGGCGGTAGATCGGTTTGCCCTCCTGATCGATCAGACCACAGAACACATTGCTCTTGTGCAGGTCCAAGCCTGCGTATAACCTCGACGGGGCTTCGGTCGGCATGTCTGGCTCCTTTCGTTGTGGTTAATGGCGGGGGCCAGTCTGCCACAACCGGAGCCTTCTTCGTCTTCACCTTTAGATGCTTATCAGTCCTTAGTATTGACACAAGCGGTCAAAATGCCTCAATTCGTTTTTCGTTACCACCCGACCTCAACGCTTCCTGGAATCGGTTCAGGATGAAGTCGCGCACGAGCGGAGATCATCGAGCTGCAAAATCAAATTCGCGATGTAATCGGAAAACCACCCGTGATAGGCGGTTTGTAGAGTCGGATTCTTCCAATCGGTTCCGGTGATTCTCCGGCGACATTGCGACGACTGGCACCAGCAGGCGAAGACATCGTAATCACAGGCATCCGTCATGGCATAGTCGTAGGTGAGTTCCTCGGCGGCGGGGATGTCGCGCATCGCCACGAGCGTGTGGGTGCCACGGATGCCGCAATTGGGATTGCAGGAATGATTCACGTGGTCCGCCGCCCCCGCCGAGTGCGGCACGAGGAACTGGTCCTCGCCAATCTGCGAGCAATTCCGGTATCGCGCCTCGGCCCAATTCTGATCGACTTCCGCTGCGGTCGCGACGAATCCATCCCAAATGGCGATGATTTCACCGGCTCTTATCCCCACGCTTGCAAACAGGCCCTGACCATTGATCGGCGATGTTCCCAGGTACACTGATGGGTGCTGGAATTGCATGCTCTAGTACGTTGCGTCAGTTTGAAATCAGGTTGGATCCAGCGACTGGTTAGGCGACTTGTGTCTCATTTCTCAGTCTTTGCTCTTCTTGCATGGCAATACAGCGCCGATGGCTGTTCCCAACGCCACCCCAATCGCAATACCCACTCCGACATTGTGCGTGGCCGCACCTATCGCTACGCCAAACGCTATGCCAACGGCTATGCTCATGCCAATCTGCTTCTTTGTCGTCCGTTCTGGATTCATAATTTGTAGGCATCCTCAATGCCGCCTGACGTAGAAGGCTGACCCACCGCCGACCCAAAATCAAGGCAAGAGCCCGACAGTTTCTTCCAAGCTCCAAACGTATTCGGTGATCTGCGCTTGGGCCGAAGTTGGCATGGCGCGAAGAGGTTGGCGGAAACGCTGACCCTTGCAAGATCTGCGGAAAGCGATGGTCGGCAGGGAAAATCCGCTTGTCCGTCATTCACCGTGGATTTACAATTCTGTCGTGAACAAGCCCATTGGCAGTGCCTGCGTCGCCATGATGGTATTGCTACTGTTGTTGCTCTTGCTGGTGCTGCCCGTAGCAGCGCAGGCGCAAGATTACACTTACATGACCAATAACAACACGATCACCATCATCCAGTATACCGGTTCCGGCGGTGCGGTGACAATCCCAAGCACGATCAATGGTCTGCCGGTCACCAGCATCGAAGAGAGAGCGTTCAAATGCTTTCCACGCTCAGGCTCCGTAATCATGAGCCCCCCCATGGAGTTATTGTTCTCCGGCTGCGCCCTGACTAGCGTCACGATCCCTAACTGCGTCACCAACATTGGATTCCGCGCATTCTCTGACTGCACTAACCTGACGACCGTCACAATCGCTGACAGCGTCACCAGTATTGGGTGGTGGGCGTTCAACGAGTGTACCCACCTGACCAACATTATGCTCCCCAACGGTATCACCACCATCGACAACGGTGCATTTTATGGCTGCACCAGCCTGACCAGCGTCTCGATCCCCAACAGTGTCACGAGGCTTCGACAAGGGGCGTTTTGGGATTGCCGCAACCTAGCAAGCGTCACGATCCCTGACGGCGTCACCAGCATCGAGAACTATGTGTTCTATGGCACCAGCCTGACCAACGTCACGCTACCCAACAGCGTCACAGCGATCGGAGGCATGGCGTTCGGAGATTGCAGAAGCTTGATCAACATCACTGTCGGTAACACCGTCAGCACGATCGGACTGGGCGCGTTTTCTAATTGCACCAAGCTAGCCAGTATCTATTTCCAAGGCAACGCCCCCAGCCTGGGCAAAGATGTGTTCTTCGGTGACGCTGCGACCGTTTATTACCGGTCGGGAGCGACGGGCTGGGATAAAACATTCGCCGGTCTTCCGACTGCTAAATGGACCGGGAAGTTCCCGTAACTGTTGACGTCGTGTCTATTCAGCTTGCGCATCCACGGGCCATAGCCCTCTCGCACTGGTATACATCCCAGTCGCCAAGACCAAGCACCGTGAACCCGCTAAACCAAGTGTTTCGTTGAACTCAGCGACTCAGCGCCTCCGCTTGGCCTTGGGTTTCAAACCCATCTTCACCAGTACATCTTCCAACTTCGCCATGTTGGCTTCGGTACAATGACCGAGCGGCTTGATCGGATCACCGACATCAACCCCCAACAGGTTCAGGGCGTCTTTCATGACCACTGGAAAACTACCCAGGCCGAACGCGATGCGCAACGGAGCCAGCCGGTATTGCGCTTCCAGTGACCCCTGAACATCTCCCGCCATGAATTTGTCATAGATTTCCACGACCAAAGCAGGCGCCACGTTTGATGTGGCCGCGACGCAACCAACTCCTCCGTAGACCAATGTGCCAAGGATCATCGTGTCCCGGCCGGCCATGATTCGAAAACCCTTGTCCCTCGTGCGCCGGATGTATTCGGAGGTCAGCGTCAAATCTCCACTGCTATCTTTCGCCCCGACAATGTTCGGAATCTCCGACAGCCGTTCCACCAGGTTGGCGGACATATTGATCCCCGTCCGGTCCGGGTTGTTGTAGACCAGCACGGGCAACGCCGTCGATGCCGCGATCGCCCGAAAGTGTTGGTACAGTTCCTCCTCGGAAGGACTGATAAACATCGGCGTCAGGACCGTGATCGCTTGCGCCCGGGCCTTCTCCGCCATCTGGGAAAGCCGGATACACTCTTTCGTGGTAATGCCGCTGGCACCGACGTAAACCGGAACCCGGTCTTTGACCTGATCCACGGCGATTTCGGTGGCCCGTTTCTTCTCGTCGTAATCAAGACCATAGAACTCACCCGTGCTGCCCACGACGAATACGCCATGGACGCCGCCACCCAACACGTGCTCGATCACGCCGCGCAATCCGGTTTCATAGACCCGTTCTTCCGCATCGACCGGGGTAATGAGCGGCGTCACCACACCGCTTATGAAATCTACATTCATTGCCTGGGTCTCTTTAGGTATCCGTCGCTCCTAATAAATATCCGGCTCGGCAATGGCTTTGCCGGCATGGAGAAACTTGAAATCGCATCCCTCATTGGCTTGTGTGCACTGCTGGGCGAACAGCCAGGCGTAGCCGCGCTGATAGCGCTCTTCCGGCACTCGCCATTCTTTACGACGCTTCTCCAGTTCGGCGTCGGAAACGCGCATATGAATCCGCCGCGACGGCACATCCAGCTCGATCAAATCACCGTCGCGCACCAGCGCCAGCGGACCGCCAATGGCCGATTCGGGCGACACGTGCAGCACGCACGTGCCGTAGCTGGTACCGCTCATTCGCGCATCCGAAATGCGCACCATGTCGCGCACGCCTTGTCGAAGAAGTTTCCGGGGCAACGGCAGCATGCCCCATTCCGGCATGCCCGGCGCCCCCAACGGCCCGGCGCTCTGTAGCACCAACACGGAATCCGCCGTCACGTCGAGCTTGTCATCGTCGAGCCGCGCCTTCAGGTCCGCGTAATCCTTGAACACGATCGCCGGGCCGACGTGTTTGAGCAGTCGAGGGTCCGCGGCAGTGGGCTTGATCACGCAACCGTCGGGCGCGAGGTTGCCGTGCAAGACGAAGGTTGCCCCGGCGGACGACAGCGCCCGGTCCAACGGCAGAATCACCTTGTCGTTGTATACCCGGCTGCCTTCGATGTTCTCGCCCAACGTTTTTCCGTTGACGGTCCGGCAATCCAACTTCAGGCGGTCGCGAATGCGATTCAGCAGGGCGGGCAATCCGCCGGCCTCGTAGAAATCTTCCATCAGGAATTCGCCGTTCGGACGAAGATTGGCAATGACCGGCGTGCGTTGGGAAATCTCGTCGAAGCGGTCCAGCGGCAGCTTGATCCCCGCGCGGCCGGCCATGGCGATCAAATGGATGATCGCGTTGGTGGAACCGCCAATGGCCATATCCACCGTAATCCCGTTGTCGAAGGCTGCCGGGGTGAGTATGTCGCCCGGTTTAAGGTCTTCGAAAACCATCTCGACAATGCGCCGGCCACTGGCTTCAGCCATGCGCGAATGCGCCGAGTGGGTCGCGGGGATGGAGGAAGCGCCCGGCAACGTCAACCCCAGCGTTTCCGCGACGGAGAGCATCGTCGACGCCGTGCCCATGGTCATGCAATGCCCGGCCGACCGGGCGATGCCGTCCTCGATGCCGCGCCACGCGCATTCGTCGAGGTTTCCCGCACAGCGTTCAGCCCAATATTTCCAGGCGTCGGTGCCGCTGCCCAGTGTCGTGCCCTGCCAGTTTCCCTTGAGCATCGGCCCGGCCGGGACGTAAATCGCCGGCAGATTCATCGTCGTGGCGCCCATGATCAACGCGGGAGTGGTCTTGTCGCATCCCCCCAGCAACACCGCTCCATCAATCGGGTAGCACCGCAACGTTTCTTCCGTCTCCAGCGCCAGAAGATTCCGATAATACATGGCCGAGGGTTTCATGTACGTCTCGCCCATGCTGATCACGGGAATTTCTACCGGAAACCCGCCCGCCTGCCAGACGCCGCGTTTGATCTCCTGGACACGTTGCGGAAAATGGGTGTGGCAGGGATTCAGTTCGTTCCAGGTGTTCAGGATGCCTATCACCGGCTTGCCGGCGTAGTCCTCGGCGCTGTAGCCCATCTGTTTGAGCCGCGACCGATGGCCGAAGGAACGAAGGTCGTCGGGGCCGAACCACCGGAAACTGCGAAGTTGTTCAGGGGTTTTGGGCATCGGTTTTCATTTACTCTGCCAAGCGGGTCCGGTCGAGTTATTTCGCCTCCCCGAGAGGCGCCAGTTCCAGGCGTTTGATGTCGCCGACAATAAACAAATACGACATCGCTCCCAAAATCCCCATGCTGCCGACAAAGATCAACGCGCCATTGAATGAATGCGTGACGTTGAAAATGTACCCGATCGCTATCGGGGTGATAATACTCGCCATGTTGCCGGCAAAATTGAAGATCCCGCCGCTCAGGCCGATCATCTCTTTGGGCGATGCGTCGCTGATGACCACCCAGCCCAGCGCGCCGAAGCCTTTGGAAAAGAATGCCAGCGACATGATCGCAATCACGATCCATTCAACACTCACGTAGTTGGCCAGCATGATCGAGCCGGAAAGGACCAGTCCAACAATGATCGGGGTTTTACGGGCCACGGTCAGCGTATACCCGCGCTTCAACATCCAATCGGATAAATAACCCCCGAGCAATCCCCCGCCGAAACCGGCCATGGCCGGAATCGACGCGACGACGCCCACCGTCAAGATTGACAGTCCTCGGGCCTGAACCAGGTAGGTCGGGAACCACGTCAGGAAAAACCATGTGATGGTATTGAGACAGAATTGGCCGATGTACACGCCGATCATCATCCGATTCCCAATCAGCGCGAGCACGTGAGACCACCGGATGGCGGTCGGCTTGTCCCCCATGTTCACCAGTCCGCCGCCGCGCTCGATATACTTCAATTCCGCCGGGCTCACTCGCGGATGGTGTTGCGGATCGCGAATGACCCGCAGCCACAAGAACGCGAACACGATCCCCACCAGGCCCATCGCATAAAAAACGCTCTGCCAGCCAAACCCCACCAGGATCCAACCCATCAACGGATTGAAGACCGCCAGGGCGAAATATTGGGCGGAATTAAAAACCGCCGAGGCAAACCCCCGCTCGTGAGTGGGGAACCACATTGCCGCAATCCTGCCGTTGGCGGGAAACGCCGGGGCTTCTCCAATTCCCATCAGGAAGCGGAAACAAACGAGCATGGCGAAAGCCACCGCACCCGTGAAGAAACCCACGGTGCCCTGGAGAAAGGTAAAGAGCGACCAGAGCAGCAACCCCAGCCCGTAGACCAACCGCGATCCAAACCGGTCCAAGAGCCAGCCGCCGGGAATCTGTAGGGCCGTATAGGACCAGCCGAATGCGGAGAAAGCATACCCCATCCGCACGGTATCGATCGCGAGGTCTTTCCCGATGGCGGGAGCGGCCATCGACAAGGTCGCCCGGTCCGCGTGGTTCAGGGTGGTCACGACGAACAACATCGCCAGGATCGAGTACCGAACATGGCTCCTGCGGGAATCTGCCGGATTTCCCTGCATCATTCCAGGCCCCGGAATTCGCATCCCATCCGAATCACGATGGCCACTCTAACATCGCCCCCGGCGATCCGTCACCGACCAACTTCACTCACCGGGTCGGTCACTTCTTCGGAAGAATCCCAAACACCCGGCGCGCCGCGCCCAGTTGCTGCAACAGTCCGCCGTCTTTCCCACCGAACTTGGAACCGCCCGTGTCACCGTTCTTGGCCGGCATATCGCGACGGATCTGGGCAAACGCCTCGTTGGTCTGATCTGACAAGCACCGCTTGGCCAGCGTGGCTTCTTCTTGTGCCTTCGTCACGGCGCTACGTAGCTCCTCATTCTCCATGGTCAGCCGACCGACGACCGGCGGCAACTGGCGAAGTTCCGCCCAGTCTGCGCACGCTTTCGTCAATTCAGTCCGAAGTGCCGCCAATTCAGTCGTTCCCGCCACGCCCGACGACTTCGCCAGCCGATCCAGCTTCTTGGTCACCACCGCCAACTTGGCCGTTGTACGCGCCTCAGCTAATTCATCGTTGACCTGTTTCAACGCGTCACGGAGCGTGGCCACCTCTCCCTCAAGAGCGTTGACCTTCGCCTCGCCTAATTGCAGCGCCGAAATCCGGGCCAGCAACTCGTTGTTCTGATTCGTCAACTGGTCCTTCTGGCTGGTCAGCTCAGAAAATCGGCTGCAGGCGACACGCGCCTTTGCCAACTCATCGTTGACGCGTTTCAGTGTGTCACGAAGCGTGGCCACCTCTGCCTCAAGAGCGGGGACCTTCGTCTCGAGTAATTGCAGGGCCGAAATCCGGGCCGCCAACTCGCTGTTCTGGCTCGTTAACTTATCGTTCTGGGTCGTCAGTTCAGGAATCCGGCCGCTAGCCTTGCGCGCTTTATCGAGTTCCGCTCGCAAGTTCAACAATTCTTCGGCGAAGCACTGCTGGGCCGCTGCCAATCGCTCTTGCGACTCGCGTTGCAGGGCCGCCAACTGCTTACCCACCGCGCCCAACTCGAACGTAAGAAGTCGCTTTTCCTCCTCAGCCCTCTCCGTGCCCTGCTGCGCCTGCTCCAATTGCGCCTGCAATCGCTTCACCTCGACCGCTGCCCCCTCAAGCTTCAATGTGGCGCTTTCAAACGCAACAGACTGTTGATTCCCGGACCATCGTAGTACTTCGACTTCCTCCTTTTCGGCCATCAATAAGACCATCAATTCTTCGCCGCGCTTCGCCAGGTCTTCAGATTGCCGGCGCACATCGGCGAGCGTCTCCAACTCCGTGCGAGCCGCCTTCAGCGCTTCGTTGGCCCCACACAATTCAGCAGCGAGACGTTTGGTGTTGGTGGTCAGCCGGGTGATGCGTTGCTGTTGCTCGGTGGCGGTAATTTCGGATTCGGCGCGGACCCGAACCGATTCCTCCGTGGCCCGCTCGACAATCCCACCCAATTCCTCGGCCTGTTTCCTTGCCGTGGCGAGGTCGGCTGATAAGGCCTCATTTTGCTGCGCCAACTTCTGCAACCGCAAAGTAGACTGCTCCTCGGCGGCCGCGAACTCGCGTCGGGCCAAATCCAATTCTGCCGTTCGAGCACTGGTTTGCTGCACCGCAGTCTCGAGCTGTCCTTCGACGGCGGCCAACTTCTTCATCTGCAAAGCTGATTGCTTTTCGGCGGCTGCGGCCTGACCGCGAACCAGATCCAGTTCTGCCGTGCGGGCTCCGGTTTGCTCCACTGCCGCCGCGAATTGTTGTTCGACAGCGGCCAATTGCCGACGCAGATCTGCGACCTCCTCTGCAGGCATGGGCGACGAGGCAACCGGTATTGCCGTAACGGCTGGCTCCTTGGCGGTCTCATAACTCAGCTCGGTTTCACCGAGGCGGAACCGGTCTCCCGGTTTCAGATGGGCCTCTTGCACCGGCTGATCGTTCAGGAACGTGCCGTTACTGGAATCGAGATCGCGGATGGTATACTCGCCATTGGTGCGGTCAAGGACGGCATGATGACGCGAAATACTCGCCCCTTCCAACTGGATCGTATTATTGGGGTCACGCCCCAACTCGATCTTGGGCTCGGCCAGTGGATAGACCGCCCCCTTGGCTCCCCCCGATAACAGAATCAGTTTTCGCGCAACCACTACCCCTGAGTTTTCCATAAAGCCCCCCAACGCGCGCCGCGCGTTACGATATCCACTGAGAAATGACTCGCAATAATTCCGACGAGAGAGTGAAGCTCCGCGCAGACATGGCGCTCTGGGGCTGTAAAATCCAGCCCTACCGGACGACCCGCACATTTATACTCCCGCGCGTATTGCAGTGTCAACCGGTTTGCTTGTAATAAGAAGCCGCCAGTCGTGGTGGCCTACGGCACCAGCCGCACGCGGTAGAAACGGTGAGCACTTGTCGTGTTGTTCGTGTACGCCATGGTGAACTGGCCCTGAGTGGCTACAACATCCCCCGAGAGCGGCTGGAATCCCTGCGTGAGATCGTCCGTGCAGAACACGCGATACGTGTGCGCCGGGATGCACGGCCAACTCAGCGCGAAGCCGCCTGCGGTCATCTGGGCGTTTCGCACCATGAACCCGCGAGTTGGGTCGAGACTGTCGGGTGTTCCATCAAGGTTCTCGTCGCGGATGACAGCTGTAGGCACGGCGATGAATTCGTTGCTTTCAATGGTCCCGTTCCCGTTGCCTGCCGGGACTTGGGACGAGGAGGCGAGTGCGCCGCCAGTGCCGACCGCGTACGGTGCGAAGGCAATGTACAAGGTCTGTGGCACCGTGCCGAAAACCTGGACCAGGTCGATGGTGCCTTCCATGTAGCCGTTGGGGAATGCGGCGGCAGCGCACACGCTGGATGTTCCCCCGTTCGACCAACTGATCGTATTCGTAGTGCCCTTCTGACCGAGATACGGTTTCTTGAGGATTTCGAACGCCACCTGGCCGGACTTGGACCAAGGCGCGGGGCCGAGCGGGCTGAGGGCATCGGTGACAAAGATGAAATGGTCGTTAGGGCTGTTGGTGCCGGCAGACCGCGCTGCGACGTAAAGCGTAGTGCCATGCACTGCGGCAAATAGGCTCATGACACCATTGGTAGCGATTCGGTAACCGATGCTGTCCACCGCCCCGTCCATGAGAAAGTTTGTCCGAGCAATATACGAATACACGAGTTCAATACCGTTGCTCGTCCCGAGGTTGCGCGAGTATTGCTTGTCGGACGCGTTGTTCCAATGTTCGTGCACACCCAGGCTCGACAAGCGTTGGCCACCAGGCTGGTAGATGGTGCCGGAAGGTGGATTGCCCGCGAGTGCGGCCTCGTGAAG
>Ga0265338_10006026_pt1 | contig 15573 bp, 7 predicted proteins | sample 42126metaG_FD_193579 | JGI IMG/M metagenome (GOLD analysis project Ga0265338, IMG submission 193579) | Rhizosphere microbial communities from Carex aquatilis grown in University of Washington, Seatle, WA, United States - 4-21-26 metaG | ecosystem: Host-associated > Plants > Roots > Rhizosphere >... | reverse complement strand
TAACCACCGAGGTTGTTGGAAACTGCGGGTTTTCGCCTTACCCGCTTCCCGATGATCCGGAGGTATTGCGAGGTTTCGCGAACGGAATTTTATGCGGCGATGATACGTGGGGGTGGGAATCGGCGGGCGATTATCTAACGAGCGCGCAAAAGTCCCGGGTTGCGACAGTGTCGTCGCTTGTGGGACACGGGTCACTACGGATTAAAGTTGCCGGAAACACCTGCAGAGCGCTGACGAGCAAGGAAATGGATCGTATGTCCGGGCTGCTGGACGATGCGCTGGAGGCAGGCGCGGCGGGTTTCTCTTCGGGTCTGATGTATGCTCCGGGATCGGGCGCAGGAATCGAAGAACTGACTGCCCTCTGCCGGGTCGTGAAGCGCAGGAATAAGGTCTATGCTACGCATATGCGAAGCTACTCCTTAGGATTGGTGGATGCTGTGGAGGAACAACTCACCATTGCGGCGGCATCGGGATGCCGATTGCAGATATCGCACTTGCAGGCTGCCGGAGAAGACTACTGGCCGCTGCAGCAAGAGGCGATTGATGCAATCGATGATGCCGCAGCCAGAGGCATTGATGTAGCCTTTGACGTCTATCCGTGGCTTGCGGGATCGACGGTGCTCACGCAGTTGCTTCCGCAGGACGCGCTGGACGGCGGGATTCCGGAATTGCTTACGAGACTTCGTGATCCCGCGCAACGCGAGGCCATTCACGGCAAGATTAGGCCCGAAGCGCGCTGGAACGGCGTCGTAATCACATCCGCCCAGAAAGACGAAGCCACTCTGGTGGGGAGATCGGTGCAGGATATTGCGAACGCGCGAGGGATCGATCCTGAAAGCGCAGTGATGGATATTCTGCTGGAGCAACAAGGAAACGTAAACATTGTGGAGCACTGCCAATCGCTGGATAATCTCCACGCCCTGATGACGCATCCGCTGGCCACAGTGGTTACTGACGGCGTTTACACGCGAGGGCGATCCCATCCGCGGCTGTACGCGACGTTTCCCCTGCTGCTTGGCAAATTGGTGAGGGAGCGGAAGTGGCTTGGATTTGAAGAGGCGATTCACAAGGTGACGGCCAAACCTGCGGCGACCTTTCATCTTGATGATCGTGGCCGGATTGCGAAGGGTTATGTGGCCGATATTACGATCTTCGATCCTGAGGCCATCAACACAGAAGCGACGTATGAAGCGCCGGATGTTGCGCCAACCGGCATTCGGGCAGTCCTGAGGAACGGAAGGGTCGTTGTCAACCACGGCAAAGCGGTGTGCTGATGAAGATACAGGAGATCGACACCCCAGCGGTTCTGATCGAGGCGGAAAAGCTTGACCGCAATCTTCGCCGCATGGCGGATTACTGCAAGGCCCACAGTCTAGCTCTGCGGCCTCATACGAAAACCCACAAGATACCCCAAATTGCGAGCTTGCAGGTGAAGTATGGTTCAACGGGAATTACCGTTGCGAAGCTGGGTGAAGCCGAGGTGATGGCAGACGCTGGGTTGAGCGACATAACGGTTGTGTATCCCTTGTGGGGCGAAAGCAAGTGGAAGCGACTGACGGAACTAGCTAAGCGGGTGAAAATTTCGGTCACCATGGATTCACTGGCGATCGCAGAGGGAATTTCGAAGACAGCCAAAGCGGCCGGCGTTGAGATTGGGATTCGCCTGGAGTTTGATACGGGGCTGCGCCGTTGCGGATTGCCGCTGGAAGCTGGCTCCATTGAGACAGCAAAAAGGGTACGCGCGCTGCAAAATCTTCGCTGGGAGGGGATTTCTGTGTATCCCGGTCACATCATGGGAAATAGAGCGAGCCGAGAGCAGGATATCGCCGCCGAGAATAACAGGCTTGATCGTTTATACGAACTGCTTGATGCGGCGAGCATCCCTTATCCGCTGGTGAGCGGCGGCAATACTCCGGCCGCCTTCGAGAGCCACCGATTTCATGGAGTGACGGAGATTCGGCCCGGAACCTACGTGTTCAACGATCGCAATACTGTAGACGCGGAGTCGGCCGGCTTTGATGACTGTGCTGCGACGGTGCTGACTACAGTGGTGAGCACCAGCGTACCCGGAAGGGCGATCATTGATGCGGGGAGCAAGACGTTTTCCGCGGACGCGCTGCTTTCAGGGAAACGGAAATACTACGGCTATGTGCGGGAACATCCGGATTATTTGCTGGATGAATTGTCAGAAGAACATGGGCATCTGGCGGTGCCGGCGGGTGCGCCAGTCCGGGTGGGAGAGCTGCTGAGAGTCATTCCGAATCATATTTGCCCATGCATTAATCTACACGACCATGTCTATCTGGTCTCAGAAGACCGGGTGCTTGATCGATGGAGGGTTGCGGGCCGGGGGAAAGTCGCCTGATCGAGCCTTGTCCAAAATGCTGGACACATTTGGTGGAGCCAAAATGAATTGGTCTTGATTGTGGAAGATCGCTCGGGAGAGACTGTGCACGTTGGAAGTCAATGATGAAAGAGGGACTCCATGGGCCGGAAAAAGATTGCCGCAGTGATTTGTTTTCTTTTGATGGGTTCAGTTGCCTTTGCTGACCACAATCCGCTACTGCCGAGGCCGCAGCAGATCCAGTATGGCTCCGGAGACGTTCCTCTGCGGGGGGTGACGATTGAATTCGCGGCGCCCCCGAATCAGGATGACCGCTTTGCCGCCGAAGAGCTTTGCAATTGGATTCGGTCGCGGACAGGGCAGGAAGCATTGATTGAGGCTTACGGGAACAGCGATAAGGGAAAGCTGCAGATTATTCTTAACCGGGACGGAGGGAAGGACGTACCGCTGGCGCTACCAGGAGAGACGCCCGGGCCTGATTCGCGGGAAGCATATAACCTTAGCGTGACGGTGACATCGGTTACGATTCAGGCGCGCTCTTCAGCCGGAATCTATTACGGAGCGCAAACACTCAGGCAGTTGATTGAAGGCGAAGGCGCACAGGCGGTGCTGCCGGAGGTGGAGATCCACGACTGGCCGTCGATGGCCTATCGGGGGACGATGGTGGATATCAGCCACGGTCCGTTGCCGAAGGAGAAGGAGATCGAGTTGCAGCTGGATTTTCTGGCGCGCTGGAAGGCGAATCAGTACTACCTGTACAGCGAAAACAGCATTGAACTGACCGGGTATCCGCTGCTGGATGCGGGAGGACGGTTGAGCCAGGATGAGGTGCGGCGGATAGTCGCTCACGGTCGCAAGCGGCACATCGATGTCATCCCGAATTTTGACCTGTACGGTCATCAACACGATCTCTTCCGCATCGAACAGTACTCAGCGCTTTCGGACGAGCCGCATGGGACTGAGTTCGATGCAGCAAACCCGAAAGTAACTGCGCTGTTGACAGATTGGGTGAACCAGTTCGCGGAACTGTTTCCGAGCCCGTTTGTGAGTATCGGTTTTGACGAGACGTTTCAAATGCAAGCGGCGATCCGCGCCAGCGGGACGGCAGCGCAGCCGGCGCAACTGTTTATGAAGCAGATTTCGACTGTTGCCGGCCTGTTTAAGCAGCGGGGAAAGACCGTGATGGCGTATGACGACATCATGGTGAAGTACCCTCAGGTGCTTCCCCAACTGCCACCGGGGCTCGTCGCCGTGGCATGGTATTACACTTCGGAGGATCCAACGTATAAGCAATGGCTCGGCCCACTGATCGAGCATCACATTCCGCATGTCGTTCAGCCAGGAGTGATGAGCTACGGCGACATCGCGCCGGATTACGACACCACATTTGAGAACATCGACACTTTTCTCGCTGCCGGGCGCAAATCAGGAGCGCTTGGTCTGGTTAATTCGGCGTGGGCGGATGATGCGCAACTGCTGTTTCGCATGTCACTGCCGGGGATGGCGTACGGGGCGGCGGCGCCGTGGCAATCTGTTCCCATGAATCGTGCCGATTTCTTCTCCGATTATGCGCGGCAAATGTATCCGGCGGCCGCCGCTCCGGAGATTGCTTCAGCACTGAGCAATATGACGGTTGCGGAAACCGACATTAAGAAACTGCTCGGAGAGGAATCGATGTTTGGCTTCTGGGAGGATCCATTCTTCCCGGCTTATTACAAGAAGCTTGCCGCGTATCGGCAAGATCTGCACGAAACTCGAATGCATGCCGAGGCCGCGGAGACAGCGCTCTATCAGGCTGAGGATGCTGGCGCTGATAAGGCAACAGTCAATAGCCTGATGATTGGAAGCGCGATGCTCGATTTCGCGGGCGAAAAGTTGCAAACGGCGCTGGAGCTGACCGACATCTGGAACAGCTTCGGAGGCAAGCGGCCCAATGACGACCAGTGGTGGAATGATTGGGGTTCGAGAGTAACGTATCCGGACCACTCGTTGGTCGCTGACCTGATGGACGGAATCACCGACCTAAAGCCGGCGTACCAAGCGGAGTGGCTGGAAGAGTACGAGCCTTATCGACTGGGCACTACGCTGGGACGCTGGGATGCAGAATACCAATACTGGCGGCACGTGAACGAGAAGCTGTCTGAGTTCGACGATAGCACCGTCGCTGGTGATGTCCTGCCGCCGCTGGATCAGGTGATCGAAAGCCCTCAGCCCGCCTGGGCTCCGGCCTCACGGTGAAGATATTGATGCGAACAATTGAACCTTCAAAGAGAAGACCCGATGAGAGCTGATAATTTGATTCAGTCGCCTTCCCGGCGAACATTCCTGAAGGCGGCTACACTTGCGGGCATCGAATGGTCCACGCGAGGCGCGGGTGCGCTGAGCCCTGATTCGTCAGGCCGGATCTTTGCGTATGTCGGGACAGATACAAAACCTGTGGATGGCGCCGCGAACGGGAAAGGTATCTACGCATACGAACTGGACCAGAGAACCGGAGGGCTACGGTTGCTGAAGCTTGCCGCTGAAACGGTCGATCCCTCCTGGATCTGTATTCATCCTTCACAGCGAAGCCTGTACGCGGTGAATGAGGTATCCGACTACGAGGGCAATAGCGGGTCAGTGAGCGCATTTGCGATTGACCGGGTGAGCGGCGACCTGCAGTTCCTTAACACCGTGAGCTCGCATGGCGCGGGGCCGACGCACATGAGCGTGGATGCGACGGGAAAATACGCCTTCGTGGCGAACTATTATGGCGGGAGCATCGCGGTGCTTCCGATTCGAACGGACGGATCGTTGGAGTCCGCTGTCTTCGTCCATCAGGATGAAAACTCGCTCGGCGCACAGCACGCGGGCAGCGCGCCAAAGGGCAGCTTCGCGATCAGCGGCCATGACGCACCACACGCGCATATGATTCAAGCCGATCCTTCAAATCATTTCGTGCTGCAGACCGACCTCGGGCAGGACAGGATCTATGTGTACAACTTCGACAGCCACACAGGAAGGCTAACCCCGGCCAACACTCCGTTTTATTCGCTACCGTCCGGTGACGGGCCGAGGCACTTCGTATTTCATCCAAATGGGCGGTGGATGTATTCCATTCAGGAAGAGGCTTCAACGCTGGTCTTCTTTCACTATGACCCGGTCACCGGGACACTGGCCGCGAAGCAGACCGTTTCAACATTGCCGCCCGGATTTACCGGGACCAATTTCTGTTCCGAGGTGATAATCTCGCCGGACGGGCTGTATCTCTATGCAGCCAACCGCCTGCATAACTCGATCGCGGTATTTCGAATCGCAAAAGACGGCATGCTGACCCGTAAAGGAGAGGTGCTGGCGGAGGGCGATTATCCCAACGATGTGGTACTGGATCCGAGCGGGAAAACAATTTATGTATGCAACCAGCGCAGTGATCAAATCACAGTGTTCCGGCGGAATGAACAGACGGGAATGCTGGCCTTCACAGGAGAGTATCTTCCGCTCGGAACCCCAATGTGCATGGCATTCCTTGATTAAGGAACCTCTACCCGGTGGGATACGAACAGAGCGGTCAGATGAAACTGTGCAAGTGAGATCTACGCGTCGCCCGGTGCCCCCGTTGATGCGCTTATCCGTCAGCTTCCACCGAGGGCACGCGTTGCGATTAATCCTGCGGGGCCTTGTACATTCACCCGAATTCAGGAATGGAAAGAGACAGAACGCGTGCCTTCGATCAGGCGCAACAAACGAGCAGAGTCGAGTTAACTTTGCACCATCGATGAACAGCAGGTTCCGGTAATCGCTATACGCTGCGAGCGCGCCTGACGTAACCTTTGGAGACGCGGATGGGCGAATGCATCGGATAACCGAACGGGAGTCATACAAGTGCCGGGCGATCTGCGAGTATTCGAGCAGCGCCACGCGCCACCATAAGTTCTTCGTCAGCCGGGACAACGAGGACACGGGCGATTGATGATGAAGCGGATATTTCGCGCACCTCATCACGAACCGTATGATTGAGGGATGCGTCAATAGCAATCCCAAGGTGTTCGAGGCCCTGGCAAGTTTGTTTGCGAATGAACGCCGAGTTCTCGCCGATCCCGCCAGTAAAGACCAATACATCGACTCCCCCGAGAACTGCAAAGAATGCGCCGATATACTTCCGCACGGTATAAATGAAGACATCAAGCGCAAGGCGGGCTCGAAGATTTCCGTCGGCTGAAGCAGCCTCAAGGTCACGACAATCGCAACTTACACCCGAGATCCCAAGCAAGCCACCGTTCACGGCGAGTGAAGCCAGAACTTCATCGTCTGACTCTCCAAGCTGAAGAGCTACAAACCGAACGACGAATGGATCCAGGTCGCCGCTTCTTGTAGCGTGATCGATACCTGATTGTGGAGAAAAACCGAAGCTACAGTCCAACGACCTGCCATCACAAATTGCGCAGATGGATGAACTGCCACCAAGGTGACAAGAAATTATTCGTAGTCCTATGGCCTCCTTCTTCAATAACTCAGGAACACGCGCCGCTATATAAGAGTGCGATGCGCCGTGGAATCCATATCTTCGAATTCCAAATCTTTGCGTCCATTCGTACGGAATGCCATATGTTTGAGCATATTCAGGCATGCTCGAGTGGAATCCAGTCTCAAAACTGGCAACGATCGGAATTCCCGGTAAAGTGGAGCGAAAGCTGCGAATTGCGTTCAAGTAAATCGCATTGTGTAAAGGGGCGACTGGGAGAAATTGCTCCATCGATTCAAGAACGTCATCGTCAACTAGGAATGACCCACAATACTTTGGTCCCGCGTGTACAGCCTTAAGTGCGATCGCATCAACTGTACCGTCGTGGCCGGAAGAGATGAGGTTGTGCCAATTTTGGATCAGATAAAGCAGGGCTTCGGAATGACTGGCAATGGGTAGAGTCGTTTGATGAACATCTCCGCCATCGAATGTCGAGATGATCGAGGTTTGTGAGCCAATGCGCTCGACTTTCCCTCTCGCGAGCACAGTTTCGCTCGCACTTTCGAAGAGTTTGTACTTGAGCGAGGTCGAACCGAGATTGGGAACCAGAATGTTCATGCGTAGCTCGCGCGAGATGTGGCATCAGATGCCGCGCCTATTGTTGAAGAATCGTGGTCGAACATTTGGACGAGCCGAGCTAGGGCAATCGACCGAACTTTGGTTTCCGGAGTCTCAGCACGCGAGAGCAAAACCAGCGGCACTTGGGCGCCGACGACAATACCCGCGGACTGTCCTTGTGCCAGATAAAGAATGGCACGAAAGAGAATGTTTGCGGCTTCGATATTAGGAAGAATGAAAACGTCAGTATTCTCTACAAGTGGGCTTTTAATGCTCTTTCGGTCTGCAGCAAAGCTGCTGAGTGGTACATCGAGGGCAATCGGTCCCTCCAAATATGCGTCCTGGATCTGACCACGGCGATTCATGATTGTGAGAGCAGCTGCGTCAACCGTGGCAGGCATTGCCGAAGTTACGAATTCAAGCGCGGCCAGGAGTGCGAGTCTTGGATTCTCGATCCCGAGCGCCCGCGCCACTTTGATTGCATTGCGACAGATATCTGCCTTTTGCTCAAGAGAGGGCGCTATATTGATCGCAGCGTCTGATAGCAGCATCAATCGAGTACTGGTCGGCAGCTCAAATACAATCACTTGGCTTAGCAAGCTGTTGGCGCGAATTCCGGTTGCTCTATCGAGGACACCGTGAATGAGGCTCGAAGTGGTGACTTTCCCCTTCATCAGCAGGTCAGCTTCACCACTGCGAACCAGGTCGATGGCTTTCCGAATCGCCTCTTCTTCGTTGTGGGCCTCGACGATAGAGGCGCGGGATAGAGTGTATCCAACGCTCTTTGCCACCGATCTGATTCTGTCTGGATTGCCGATCAGGATCGGGATAGCCAGACCACTTGTTTCCGCCAACTGGAGACCAGCCAAGACATCTGGCTCGTTCGCTACGGCAACGGCAATCCGGGCCGGGCCGAGTTCCTTTGCTGTTTCCACGATTTGCGACAGCGAATCAATCATTGGGCCACCCTTCACTTTGCAGAGGCAACCTGAAAGAGGACCGTTTGAGCGATAGTGGCAAATTCGTTTTGGGACAGGAGCCCCTTCTTTTCGAAGGACTTTTCCTTTACCAGTTTCACCATTTCCAACATTTGCTCTTCCGTGGCTTCGAAACCCATCTTCTCGCACCACTCCTGGACGGAAGGGAGCCCGCTGTTTTTGCCAAGCACGATTGTGACCGGTTGCTGACCAACAAGTTCAGCGGAAAACGGAACAAACTCGAGAGGGTGCTCCGCTCGCGCCCGACGCACGAAGCCGGCGACAATGCCAGATTCCACTTGATAGAGCATGTCGCCTACGATAGGCCGATTCCCGGGAATGGGTACACGGGCCGCGTTAAGAACAAACCGTGAGAGTTCACACATTTGCTCAGTTTTTAGCCCAAGATCAACGCCGTAGAGGCAGAGGAGCGAGAGAACGACGTCCTCCATTGGGACGTTGCCTGCACGTTCGCCGAGACCAGTAACAGTGGTATGGGCAACCGTTGCGCCTGCCGAGAGTGCGTAAAGGGTATTCGCAACTCCGAGCCCAAAGTCTTGATGGCAATGGATCTCAATCGGACATTTGAGGCGCATCTCTGCCGCCTTTACTACTTCGTAGACGGCTTCGGGAGTGCAGCCGCCGAAGCTGTCAGCGAGGGTGAAGGCATCCATATGACCTTCGGCTGCAACATGTTCAACCATATCAAACAGCCGATTCACTTCGGTCCTGGTAGAGTCGATCGTAAAAAAGACCGTGTATAACCCAGCTTCTTTAGCAGCCAGAGTCGCTTCAATCGAGGACTTCAAAGCGCGGTCAACATCCCAGCCATATGCGTTGCGAATAATATGTTCGCTCGAAGGGATCTCCACGATTACGCCAGAGCAGCCGCACTCTTTTGCGGCGTATACGTCCTGAACCATGCAGCGCGCGAATGAGAATATCTCCGATTTCAAACCAAGGTTGGCAATATCGGAAATTGCTGCACGATCCTGGTCTGAAACCGCGGGCATGCCCGCCTCAATCCGATGAACGCCCATTGCCGCAAGCCGCTTTGCGATTTCGACCTTCTCTGCACGGCGGAACACCACACCGGTTTGTTGTTCACCGTCGCGTAGCGTAACGTCATGGATCTTGATATTGCTTGGGAAACTCCTGCCGTTTTCTCTTGCAACTTCATAATTCCAACGACTTACAAACCATTTGTCAGTTTTCCATGGTTCTAGCATGATTCATCCCTTTCTCGAAATGAGTTCTTGTTTGGCGAAGAGCCTCACAATCTGTGGGTCATATTGTTCGGAGTTCATTTGAGATGAGTGGCGCCAGCAAAGGCAAGCAAGATTGTGAAAGTCCGTAGAATTCTGTCCATCTCTTTGAACAGGCGTGACACGGCCCTTGCTGGAAACCACTGACGCCCCCTGATCCGGGCGCTAGCGAGGCTAGAGTCACAGCGTTCGGTTCAGTATGGTGGACGCATTTCGGGAATCGTCTCGGTTTGCCATTGACATGCTTTTGAGACGACGGTGAAGGTGGTAGGAATGAATCCTTTCGCGATCGGAAGCGGTCCGAGAGTAGGAATGTTTTGAAAGAACGTGAAGGTGTTGAGGAGTTCAATCTTACCTGTGGCTTGCGCGTTGTTGCTGCTGCTTTCCAGAGGATCCAAAGCCTACCAGTAGCAGAACGGGTGCAAGGCAGATGAAATTCACTGGACGATTGACGGGCCAGATTCGGTCAGTTTTGGAATGTCGATGTACGTTTAGCCGCCGAGGGAAGCATTGGATGACTGCCAACGGCCAAACGCAATGGCTGAAAGCCACTCGGTGAGACTGAGAATTGCTGCACTGGTGTTGTACAGCGTATTGCAGGTAAAGTTTTAATTCTGCATTTTCCGACGGCGAGGCACTACAGAAGTTCAAAGAATCCGTGTGCCGAGTTCCCAGGCGGAGGGGAACTCAGGTTCAAGCGTTCCTTGGCGCCTCGTTACGGCATGAATTCCGAGAAGAGGAGGAATTATGAAAAAGCTGCGGCTATCCTTTCCCATCACAGCCCTGGTGTTCGTGGTGAGTCAACCGCTCTTGGGACAAGGACCGGATGTCTGGGTACCATCGAGCACTTTGATAAGAGTCTCGCCGACCGAAAACCCGGGCAGTGGAACTTCGGCGCAGATTGATGCGGCCCGCGGCGAAATCCAGTCATTCCAGGTGGCCGTCCATGCGCCGGCAGCCGGTCTCACGAATGTGACCTTTTCGGTGACGGATTTGACCCACTGTGTGCAGAGCGAAGGCGGTACTCCCAATTGCCAAACGATTCCTCAGGCAGATCTGGTCCTTTTCCGGGAGCAGTACATGCAGGTGCGGCATCACAGCCCCACCCTGAATGGACCGCCCAATCTTCCGATCACAAGTATTGATACATTTCCGGATGCGCTGATTCCGTTCATTGATCCTTTGACGGGTGAGCCTCCCAGGGGAGGTACCTACGTCGCCGAGCCGGTTGAGCTTGCGGGAGGTCGGAACGTGGTCTTCTGGGTCGATGTTAATGTCCCAAGAAGGATTGAATCGGGAGTATACAAGGGAAGCTATGCCGTCAAGAGCAACGAAGGATCTGTGCAGGGCACAGTAATCGTACGCCTGTGGAATTTTACGATGCCATGCGAGACGTATCTCAAGTCCTCTTTTGGTGGGCGGACAGATCCACCGGGGACACAGGATGAACTTTTGCGGAACAAGTTGATGCCCCACTACGTGGAGCCGAAGGAGGAGCCTGGACTTATTAAGAAGTATGGGCATTTTGCAACGGACCTGCGGTTCCGCGACGGGGTGGACTATGGACACTGCACTCCGACTGCACCACCAACCCTGGCTCAGGTGGAGGCGGAGAAAGCATTACAAGTTCCGGGCCTGAACCTCTACGATTATTCAGGCGACCCGGAGAGCTCGTGCACTGATGAACCCTTTTATAAGTCAGTGATCGCCTGGGCGCAGGTGCTGCACAAAGCAGGCATCCAGCACCTCGTGACACAGCAGCCAGTCCCGCAACTCTACAATGACGGCTCGGGAACGGGGCGCTCAGCGGTGGATATCTGGACGATGCTGCCGCAAAACTACAATGCTGCCCAAGCTGAAGTTCCGCCTGCCGTTTCATATGTACTGAAGAAGGGGGATGCTGCCTGGTCATATAACGCCCTGGTGCAGGATTCCTATTCACCGAAATGGGAGCTTGATTTCTTGCCGATTGACTATCGGATACAGCCGGGGTTTGTGAGCCAGAGCCTGGGGTTGACCGGAATCTTGTACTGGAGCGTTGACGACTGGTCAACTGACCCGTGGGTTAATCCGCAGAGCAACGAGGATCCCGATTATCCGGGCGAGGGTATATTGATTTATCCAGGGGCGCCGGCGGGTCTGAAAGGAGTCGCCCCTTCCATGAGACTCAAGTACCTGCGGGATGGAGTGCAGGACTATGAATATATCCAGATATTAAAGAACTGCGGATTGGGACTCTGGGCGCTGAAAGAATCGCGCAAGGTTGCGCGCGATTGGACAAATTGGACTCGCGATTCGGCTCTTTTAGAGTCCGCGCGTATTGAACTGGGCAACAAGGTTGCGGCTTCCGGCTGCTCAAAATGAAGCGCTTGGAAGCGGCGTTCAGCAGAATGAACGGAACTTTTTATTAGGGACTGTTTCGTGTTGACACCGCTTGCGGCATTGTCTAGCTTCGTCTTCGTTAGCACGCAATGGGAGGCTGGGTAATGAAAAAGTTTTTCTTGCTCTTTGTTGCTTCGCTTTTGTGTGGGGCGGTCCTCGCCCTGGCACAGGAGACCGGTTCGGGGACCATTGAGGGCACGGTCAGAGACCAAAGCGGCGCGGCGATTCCGAATGCCGGTGTGACGATCACGCAAATGACCACCGGGCTGCAGCGGACCACCAAGACGAACAGCGTCGGCTTTTATATCTTTCAGGCGCTGATCCTCGGACCCTATTCAATTAACGTCACGGTGCCCGACATGGAGACCTATGTTGGCACCATGACCCTGCAGGCGGGACAAACGGCGCAGGTGGACGTACCAATGAAAGTCGGCTCGAGCGCCACCACCGTCACGGTGGCGGCCAACGTGACCCCGCTCATTGAAACGAGCAATGGCACGCTCTCGGAGACCGTCGACCACACGCGCATCGAACAGATGCCTTTGAACGGGCGCGATGTGACATCCTTGGTTCTCATAATGACGCCGGGGATGCAGAACAACACCGGCGCCTGGTTCACCTCCAACGGTGTAATCCGTTCCACGAGCATGACTCAGGATGGGGCGACCCTGACGAACCTCGACCATGGGGGATACTCGCAGAAGCTGCCGGGCTTGGACTCGATCGCGCAGTTCAAAGTCGAGACGAGCAACAGCTCCGCCAAGATGGAGACACCGGCCACCATCATCCTGTCCACGGAACACGGCACGAATCAATTGCACGGTTCAATCTTCGACTCCAACCGGAGCAGCGCTTGGGGTGTGGCGCACGAACGGCAGGAGACCTGGTCCACCGCTCCTTTTTATCTACGTAACGAATTTGGAGCTTCGTTGGGCGGGCCTATCCGCTTTCCTAAGATTTACAACGGCAAAGACAAGAGCTTTTTCTTCTTTTCCTATGAGGGCAGACGGCAAAAGCAGATGGATACGGTCGTCACCACCGTGCCCACTGCGGCGATGCGCGGCGGGAACTTTAGCGGACTGGTCGATTCGGCAGGCAACAACTACCAACTCTACAATCCCAACACCTCGATGGCGATGTATCCGTGGACGCGGCAACCTTTTGGCAATGGGATTCTGGGCGACCCGGGCAACAACATCATCAGCCCGAGTCTTGAGAGCCCAGTGGCAAAATACCTGTGGGATAACACGCCCCTGCCCACACTTACCGACGTGAATCCACTGGTGGCCAACAACTTTTATGGCTCCTACCCCGACTTCCAGAACCAAAACACCACCACCTTACGGCTGGACCACTCGATTTCCCAGAAGGACCAGACGTTTCTCCGCTTCTCGTATGGGACCACCTTCGAGCAATATCCGGCTACCGATCTTGGCCAGATGACGGAGCCGTCTAGCGGCGCTTTCAATATTGACCTTTCGAAGGGCCAGGATGTCGTGGGGGCGATGGGATGGACGCACACTTACTCGTCCACCTTCCTTGGTCAAACGCTGTTTACCTACGGGATGGACAGGGATGCAAACGTCCCCTCCTCCCTGGTGAACTACGCCTCCCAGTTGGGCTTGCCGAACCCCTCGGGGTTCCCGTGCTTTCCGCGGGTTTACAACACAGGCTTCGAGCAATATGATTGCGGCCTCAACGCGCACGTCGCCAGAAGTTTGGTGATGACCGTCGAGGAAGACCTCACCAAGTCGTTGGGCCGGCACGAGTTCGAGTTTGGCGGCCAACTTTCCTTCAACTATGACAACACGCTCCCAGACCAGCAGGAATCCTCCGGAACGGTAGATTTTAACACCGACGCTACCGAGCTCTTTGACCCCTCGCAAGCGCCCAATACAACGTACGGAGCGCTCGGCTTCACAGGCTTCGAGGGGGCAAACACGTTCCTGGGGGTCGGGAAATACAACGAGTTCATCAACCGCTTGAACTACTTCGAGCACACCACACAGAAGATTCTGTACTTTCAGGACAACTGGAACGTTTCTCGCCGCCTTACCTTGAATATGGGCGTGCGCTGGGAATACGCTACTACCCTCCATGAAGCCAATAACAGCCTGACTTCCTTCGATCCAACGACCGGGGCCGCAGTGCTGCAAACTTCGCTCGCCAACCTGGAAAAGTATGGCGATGTGAATCAGGAGGTTTGGGCGGGCTATCAAGCCCTTGGGATGAAACTGGAGACGCCGGGCCAAGCCGGGTATCCGCAGAATCTGGTCTACAACAACCCTCACGATTTCAACCCGCGGGCGGGTTTTGCTTATCGCCTCACGTCCGGCAAGCACGACAGCGTCGTCCGGGGCGGTTTCGGGGTGTATTCCTACCCGAATGAACTTGAGGGGATGTTCGGGCTCAATCAATGGATGGCTCCCACTACGGGCTTCCTGTCTTACGACCCGGATAGCAAAATCAGTCAGAGTCCTGATGGACTTCCAAATTACACGCTCCGTAATGCGCCTCCGGTCATTGCAGGTGTCAATAGCGTGAATGTGCTCAGCCAGGGGGCGGGAAGCCAGCCGCCGGGCAGCGCGGAAGCCTTTTGGCCCGATCCCCACTTGCCGACCAGCAGGGCGGATGAGTGGAACCTGACGTACCAGAGGGAAATCGGTCAAGACAACGTGCTTAGTTTCACGTACGTGGGGACACACGGCTTCCGGCTCCCCCAGTATATTGATGACGACTTTTATCCAAGCTCGTTTGTCTGGTACCTGCAAACCGGCCAGCCGTATCCGGTTGACTCTAACTGGACGCTGCCCTACAACATCGAGCACAACAGCGAGCTTTATGGAACCGTTCAAGAGTTGGAGCAGTCGGGATGGTCAAATGCCAACAGCTTCCAGATCGAACTTCAGCACCAATACGCGAAAGGCTACGGGTACCAAATCTTCTACGTGCTGGACAACGCCTTCCGGGCTGCCGGACAGGGCTGGGAAACTAGCTATGTAATGCCGCCGTTCATTTTTCCCCCGGGATCGATTTCGGCTGGAAACCTTGACACCTGGAATAACTTCCACGAGGCTGACAAGCTTCAGAATTATCAACGCGACACAACCCTTCCCCAACACCAGGTGAACTGGAACTGGGTCATGGATCTCCCCTTTGGCCGGGGCAAGCTAGTCGGCAACAAAGCCCCCAAGCTTCTGAACGGACTTATCGGCGGGTGGCAGCTTTCCGGCGATGGCACATGGTATAGCCGGTGGCTTCAGCCGGATGGCGGTAATTGGGGTGCCTTCAATGGCTTTAAGACTTACGGCAAGCACAAGGTCGTGAATTGCACCAGCGGGGACTGCTACAACCAATTTCTCTGGTTTAACGGGTACGTGGATGCGAACGTCGTTAACCAGCATGGCGGTGTCTCGGGGGTTCCCTCGAATTACAAGGCCTACGAAGCGCCCTTGATTCCAGAGCCCACCAACCCGCAGGCGAACGATCCGCTCGCTCCTTACTACGACTCTAATACGGTGTGCATTAATATTGCCGCCCGAACCT